>Ga0213822_1000476_pt1 | contig 30924 bp, 27 predicted proteins | sample MC6MC0908MG_FD_179872 | JGI IMG/M metagenome (GOLD analysis project Ga0213822, IMG submission 179872) | Enriched soil aggregate microbial communities from Iowa State University, Ames, United States - MC6-MC0908-MG | ecosystem: Environmental > Terrestrial > Soil > Unclassified | place: USA: Iowa...
CATGTGGAGCTGACTGATACTAATCGTTCGAGGACTTAACCAAGTCATATGTAACATATGAAAAGCGTGAACTCGTTTTTACAACACTTCTTCTGCATTATCTAGTTTTGAGGGAATGAAACCTCAAGAAAGAATAATTCTTTCAACTAAGTTAATAAATCATGGCACATTGAATGTCTGCTCCTGCGCCAAAGCATATTCGACGAGGATTATGATCAGCTCGTCGCAGGCCCATAAGGATGAATATTCAGTGCAGTAGGCCTGGTAACAATGGCGAGAAGGTCACACCCGTTCCCATACCGAACACGGAAGTTAAGCTTCTCAGCGCCGATGGTAGTTGGGGTTTTACCCCTGTAAGAGTAGGACGTTGCCAGGCTGTTATATATGGAGGATTAGCTCAGCTGGGAGAGCATCTGCCTTACAAGCAGAGGGTCGGCGGTTCGAACCCGTCATCCTCCACCATTTAAAATGCCGGTTTAGCTCAATTGGTAGAGCACGACCGAGTATGCTTCCATGAAGCACATCAGCGTACCGACTGAGCTGCTGCTTGAATTAGCATTCTGAAGTCGGGACAACGATAACTAATTAGCGTGTACAATCTTTAAATTTTCTTAATCTAATGCCGGTTTAGCTCAATTGGTAGAGCAACTGACTTGTAATCAGTAGGTTGGGGGTTCAAGTCCTCTAGCCGGCACCTTTTTTTATCCTTTTATAATAGTTTGCTAGAATTAAATTTGCGGGTGTGGCGGAATTGGCAGACGCACCAGACTTAGGATCTGGCGCCGTAAGGCGTGGGGGTTCGACTCCCTTCACCCGCACCATTTAATTTTTATATGCGGAAGTAGTTCAGTGGTAGAACACCACCTTGCCAAGGTGGGGGTCGCGGGTTCGAATCCCGTCTTCCGCTCTCTTTTAAGCCGGGGTGGCGGAACTGGCAGACGCACAGGACTTAAAATCCTGCGGTAGGTGACTACCGTACCGGTTCGATTCCGGTCCTCGGCACCATTTATTGAATCATGCGCCCGTAGCTCAATTGGATAGAGCGTCTGACTACGGATCAGAAGGTTATGGGTTCGACTCCTTTCGGGCGCGCCATTAATTTACGGGAAGTAGCTCAGCTTGGTAGAGCACTTGGTTTGGGACCAAGGGGTCGCAGGTTCGAATCCTGTCTTCCCGACCATTCATCTTATATTTTTATGGGGCCTTAGCTCAGCTGGGAGAGCGCCTGCTTTGCACGCAGGAGGTCAGCGGTTCGATCCCGCTAGGCTCCACCAATTAAATCTCAATTTATGTTATGGCGGTGTAGCTCAGCTGGCTAGAGCGTACGGTTCATACCCGTAAGGTCGGGGGTTCGATCCCCTCCGCCGCTACCAATATTTTAAAACGTTTAACTTGGACCTTTAGCTCAGCTGGTTAGAGCAGACGGCTCATAACCGTCCGGTCGTAGGTTCGAGTCCTACAAGGTCCACCAAAAAGATTTTATAATATGGAGGAATACCCAAGTCCGGCTGAAGGGATCGGTCTTGAAAACCGACAGGCGGGTTAAACCGCGCGGGGGTTCGAATCCCTCTTCCTCCGCCATATTATTCTTAAAAATTTATATTTATTATTATCGCGGGGTGGAGCAACGAGCGTTGCTTCGATGAATAATCTGCGAGTTGTATCAATCGAGATGCTGCTTGAATAAACTTTCTGAGATTGATACAGTCCATGGATACTTTGAGCATGGGAAAAATTTATATTTTCTATTATCGCGGGGTGGAGCAGTCTGGTAGCTCGTCGGGCTCATAACCCGAAGGTCGTAGGTTCAAATCCTGCCCCCGCAATATGGTCCGGTAGTTCAGTTGGTTAGAATGCCTGCCTGTCACGCAGGAGGTCGCGGGTTCGAGTCCCGTCCGGACCGCCATTTAGAGTGGCTCAGTAGCTCAGTCGGTAGAGCAAAGGACTGAAAATCCTTGTGTCGGCGGTTCGATTCCGTCCTGAGCCACCATTTTTGTTTGAAAAATATATTTTATGATGGCGGTTGTGGCGAAGTGGTTAACGCATCGGATTGTGGTTCCGACATTCGTGGGTTCGATTCCCATCAGCCGCCCCATAATAATTTACAATGCGGGTGTAGTTTAGTGGTAAAACCTCAGCCTTCCAAGCTGATGTTGTGAGTTCGATTCTCATCACCCGCTCCAAAATGTGGGCCTATAGCTCAGCTGGTTAGAGCGCACGCCTGATAAGCGTGAGGTCGATGGTTCGAGTCCATTTAGGCCCACCATATATTATTCCGCAGTAGCTCAGTGGTAGAGCTATCGGCTGTTAACCGATCGGTCGTAGGTTCGAGTCCTACCTGCGGAGCCAACTATGGGGAAGTACTCAAGAGGCTGAAGAGGCGCCCCTGCTAAGGGTGTAGGTCGGGTAACCGGCGCGAGGGTTCAAATCCCTCCTTCTCCGCCATAATAATTAACGGCCCCTTGGTCAAGCGGTTAAGACACCGCCCTTTCACGGCGGTAACACGGGTTCGAATCCCGTAGGGGTCATACAAAAAAACTGATAACAGATTGTTATCAGTTTTTTTTGCGTCTTTTTCCACACCATTAATTCTTTCGTTAATTTATACTGACCCCAAGTTATTTTCCAATGGATCGTTTTCTTATCAATAGATTATGTTACTATAATAATTTGAAAGAAGTCTCGTTCTTATAAAGTGTTGATACCGCTTACATTTCCTCCTATCCACCCAAATTTCAACCCATTCATTTATTAGTGAATAGATAATTTTTTTCTAGAATTTTATTAAAATTTATAAAAATATTTAATAGATTTTTGTCAGTTGTTGACGGTTATTTCGTCGTATAGTGTTAAATTTTGGTGCAATAAGATTTTTTGTAACAACTAATATCAATTGTTGTCAGAAAAGATAAAAAAGTATTTTGAGGAATATGCTTCATTTGCACTTATAATTGGTCATTGAAATACATATTTTCATTGAGGATGAGGAGAGCCATGACTGTGAACACGTTATTTCCAACTGATTATCAGCTGCATTTATTTCATGAAGGCAGCTTATGCAAAAGTCATCAGCTTTTTGGCGCTCATATCTTTAAGAATTCCGACGGAGTAAATACACGATTTTGCGTATGGGCGCCTAATGCCTATCAAGTGAGGCTCGTGGGCGATTTTAATAACTGGAATGGTGAAGGATATGAACTACAGAAGGTTAATAATGAGGGAGTATGGATCATTGTTGTAAATCAAGACTTGGAAGGAAGCATTTATAAGTATGAAATTATCTCACAAACAGGAGAAAAGCTACTGAAGGCAGATCCGTTTGCCTTTTATTCAGAAGTAAGACCACATACAGCCTCTATTGTTTATTCCTTAAACAATTATAAGTGGCAGGATGGTCATTGGATGAATCGAAGGGGAAAAAAGAACATTTTATCAGAGCCAGCCATTATTTATGAGGTACACCTTGGTTCATGGAGGAAGAATGCTAAGGGAGACTACATTACTTATAGGGATTTGGCCTCAGTGCTTATTCCTTATGTAATAGAGCATGGTTTTACTCATGTTGAGTTATTACCACTTGTTGAGCACCCGCTCGACGACTCATGGGGATATCAAGGAACGGGTTACTTCTCAGTAACATCCAGGTATGGTACACCAGATGAATTCAGATACTTTGTTGACCAATGTCATCAGCATGGTATAGGTATCATTCTTGACTGGGTTCCAGGTCATTTTTGCAAGGATGCACACGGTCTATATCGCTTTGATGGGACACATATTTATTCTTATAGCCATGTTCATGACAGAGAAAATGTCGTATGGGGCACCGCCAATTTTGATTTAGGAAAAGGTGAGGTGCAAAGCTTCCTTATTTCTAATGCTCTATATTGGATTGACAATTTTCATATTGATGGCTTTCGGATGGATGCTGTTGCGAACATTATCTACTGGCCTAATGCTGCCGACGGGAAGCGTGAAAATCCATTGGGTATTCATTTTTTGAAAAAGTTAAACAAAGAAGTTCATGAATATGAGCCCCATTTTTTTATGATTGGTGAGGATTCAACCGAGTTCCCACATGTGACAGTACCTGTCCGCTACGGTGGCCTTGGCTTCGACTATAAATGGAATATGGGCTGGATGAATGACATGCTTCAATATATGGAAACACCGGCATATTCACGCTCTCAAGCACATTCCAAAGTAACGTTTTCACTCTTATATGCCTTTTTAGAAAACTATATGCTGCCGTTTTCCCATGATGAGGTGGTTCATGGGAAAAAGTCACTGCTGGATAAGATGCCGGGGGATTATTGGGAAAAATTTGCTCAGCTGCGACTTTTATTAGGTTATATGTTTGCCCACCCAGGAAAGAAACTACTATTTATGGGCTTTGAATTTGGTCAGTTTGCCGAATGGAAAGACAAAGAAGAGTTAGATTGGCACTTAATGGAATATGACATGCACCGCAATTTAAACTCATATGTAAAAGTATTGACTAAACTTTATAAACGGTCGAAGGCATTGTATGAGCTGGATCATTTACAGGATGGATTTGAATGGATTGATGCCAATAACAGTGATCAATCAGTTTTCTCCTTCATTCGAAAAGGGAAAAAAGTAGAGGATTATTTAATCATTGTCTGCAACTTTACTGGTATGAACTACCCAGTATACAAAATCGGCGTCCCTAAAGCAGGTGAGTATCGAGAAATTTTTAATAGTGATCAACAAGAATACGGTGGGGCTGGTTTGACAAATAAAAAAACTATTTTGGCGTTAGAAGAGCCCTTCCATGGGCAGCCATTTTCAATAGAAATGACGATTCCCCCGTTTGGTTTTCAAATCATCAGACCGGTTAAAAAACGAAAGGAGCGAAAAGGAAATGGTAAAGAAAAAGTGCGTAGCCATGCTGCTAGCAGGAGGGAAAGGAAGCAGACTTAATTCGCTGACAAAGGATTTGGCGAAACCAGCAGTTCCGTTTGGCGGGAAATACCGTATTATTGATTTCACCTTAAGCAATTGTGCCAACTCTGGCATTGATACAGTTGGAGTTTTAACACAGTACCAGCCTCTTCTTTTAAATTCCTATATTGGAATTGGCAGTGCCTGGGATCTTGACCGCAAGGATGGCGGGGTAACCGTTTTACCCCCATATAGTGAGTCATCAGAAGTAAAGTGGTATACCGGAACAGCAAGCGCAATTTACCAGAACTTAAATTATCTTAAACAATATCAACCAGATTATGTATTAATTCTATCTGGTGACCATATTTACAAAATGAATTACGAGAGCATGCTCGAATATCATATTGAGAAAAGAGCAGATGTGACGATTTCTTTGATTGAGGTTCCTTGGGTAGAAGCGAGCCGATTTGGGATTATGAATACAACTGATGATATGAGAATAGTAGAGTTTGAAGAAAAACCTAGCAATCCGAAAAATAACCTTGCGTCCATGGGCATTTATATTTTTAGTTGGAATATACTGAAGGAATATCTAGAAATGGATGATCGGAATCCGGATTCCAGCCATGACTTTGGGAAAGATGTGATCCCGCTGCTATTAGAGGAAAATAAGAAATTGTTTGCCTATCCGTTTAAGGGGTACTGGAAGGATGTTGGTACGGTCCAAAGCCTTTGGGAAGGAAACATGGATTTGCTAGGTGAAGACTGTGAGTTAGATTTATTTGACCAAGACTGGAGAATTTATTCGGTCAATCCGAATCAGCCGCCACAATATATTTCTTCGGATGCAATAGTAAAAGAGTCACTGATAAATGAGGGCTGTACTATCGAAGGTGAAATTGATAAATCAGTTCTGTTTCAAGGTGTAACAGTTGGAAAAGGCAGCATAATCAAAGAGTCGGTCATCATGCCTGATGCTACGATTGGAATTAACTGCTTAATTGAAAAAGCAATTGTACCGTATGATGTAAAGATTCCGGACGGGACAGTGATTCGTTCGTTCGATGATGAGATTATCCTTGTTACGGAAGAAATGTTAAGCGGGCTTTATCCTACTTATTAAATAGCTGGCATAAATGTCCTAAGTAGAAAATCAGGAGGGAAATTTGAGTGAAGAGAAAGCTGTTAGGCGTTATTGATGCCACTACTTATCATGAAGATTTAGAGGATCTTTTAACACATCGCTCACTAGCCGCACTACCTTTTGCGGGGCGTTACCGCATTATTGATTTTGTTCTTTCAAACATGGTGAATTCAGGGATTCGCAGTGTGGCAATTTTTCCAAAAATGCAATATCGCTCGTTAATGGATCACCTAGGGGCAGGGAAAAACTGGGATTTAAATCGAAAGCGGGATGGTCTTTTCTTTTTCCCATCCCCGTTCGTGGATAGCGATGGCAATAGAATTGGATCGTTTGAACATTTTGCTGCTAATATGGATTACTTTTATCGCAGTACACAAGAGTATGCGATAATCGCCAACTGTTATACGATTTTTAATATGGAATTTAGACCAATACTAGATTGGCATAGACACGCTAAATGCGATATAACCGAAATCCATCACCAGGATGGATCCTCGATGGAAATGTATTTAATCAAGACCTCTTTATTAATAAAGCTGATTGAAACAAGACATGAATCAGGTTATACATGTATGAAGGATATCGTAACTGCTATTCAAAACGATTATTCTATTTGTCACTATAAATATAACGGATATGCCGTAATGATAGATTCGATTGAAAACTATTTTTCAACTAGTATGAAGCTGCTCGAGTCCGATGTTTGGAAGCAATTATTCTTAAAAGACCAGCCAATCTTGACGAAAGTAAAGGATGAGCCACCAACCAAATATATAAAAGGCTCATCCGTGAAAAATGCGATGATAGCAAACGGCTGCTTTATTAGCGGTACGGTGGAAAACAGTATTGTCTCTCGTGGAGTGAAAATTGGTAAAGGGGCAGTCATTAAGAACTGTATCATCATGCAAAAGTGCCACATCGATGAGAATTGTTATTTAGATTCAGTAATATTAGATAAGGATGTAAAAGTGGAAGCTGGAACCCAATTAACCGGAACTATTCGTTCCCCATATGTCATCCGTAAAGGGACGAGACAAGGAGCGTTGATGAACTCGTGAAAGTATTATTTGCTGTTTCAGAATGTGGGCCATTTGCTAAATCGGGTGGGCTTGCCGATGTTGCCGGCTCCCTTCCCAAAGAATTAAAAAGCCTTGGAACCGATGTGAGGGTAATTCTCCCCAAATATGGAACTATTTCAGAAGTATACATGCAAGAAATGAAAAAAATCAAAGAATTTACTGTTCCTGTCGGTTGGAGAAATCAATTTTGCGGTATTGAAGAGCTGACCCATCAAGGTGTTACCTATTATTTCATTGATAACGAATACTATTTTAAAAGGGAAAATCTTTATGGTTATTTTGACGATGGGGAAAGGTTTGCTTATTTTAATCGGGCAGTCCTAGAGACCGCATCTCAGCTAAATTTTTTCCCGGACGTATTGCATTGCCATGACTGGCATGCGGCGATGATTCCATTTCTCTTAAGAACGGAATATTACAAGCGAGAGGGTTACGGACAAATCCGGACAGTGTTTACGATTCATAACCTTCAATTTCAAGGAATTTTTCCAAAAGAGATACTGGGGGATTTGCTGGGAATGGATTACAAATCCTTTCAATCGGGCCATTTAGAGTTTTTTGGGAATATCAATTTTATGAAGGGTGCACTTGTTGCAGCAGACAAAATAACGACTGTGAGCCCAACTTATAAAGAAGAAATTCAGACAGCTATATTTGGTGAAAAGCTGGATGGTCTTTTGCGGGAAAGAAGTGAGGACCTTATCGGGATATTAAATGGAATCGATGAGGACTTTTATAATCCGGGGATTGATCCATTAATTGATCAAACCTATAAAGTGGAAACCTATCAAAAAAAGGCAATCAACAAAAAAGAAATTCAAAAAAGATTTGGCTTGCCGCAATGTGCAGGTACACCATTACTTGTAATGATTTCACGACTTACAAGGCAAAAGGGACTTGATCTTGTAAAGTGTGTTCTACGTGAAATATTGCAAGAGGATGTACAGGTAGTTATCCTTGGAACTGGTGATTATGAGTACGAGGAACATTTAAGGCAGGCTGCAAGAATCTATCCTGAAAAATTGATGGTTCATACCGGCTTTAATGAGGAACTGGCTCATAAGCTTTATGCGGGGGCCGACTTGTTTTTAATGCCGTCTCAATTTGAGCCATGCGGTCTAGGACAATTGATTGCGATGAAATATGGAGCCGTCCCAATTGTCCGAGAAACTGGGGGACTAAACGATACCGTAAAGGCATGGAACGAATTCACAGGCAAGGGAAATGGCTTTTCCTTCCGAAACTTTAATGCCCATGACATGCTCTATACGATCCAAAGAGCGCTAAGCATTTATCATAATAAAGAGGCATGGAAATCGATATCTAAGCAGGCAATGGAAATGGATAACAGCTGGGCCCAATCAGCATTTAGTTATAATCAGCTTTATGCTGAGCTTATCTCAAGGAGTGAAACACATGTTTTCTAGTAAACAAGAGTTTAAGAAAACTTTTCTTAAAAGGCTTGAGATGTTAGTTGGGAAGAGTTTCTCTGAAAGTTCGACAAGGGATCATTATCAAACTCTCGGAAGTATGATTCGTGAGTTTGTAAGCAATGATTGGATTGCCTCAAATGAACGATATCTTGCTGCAAAGGGGAAACAGGTTTATTACCTCTCGATTGAATATTTATTAGGAAAACTGTTGAGGCAGAATTTAATTAATCTAGGGATAGAGGAAACGGTACAGAAGGGACTTCAGGAACTAAGAATTGACTTGGGAGAACTAGAGGAATTTGAAGCAGATGCAGGTCTAGGAAACGGCGGCTTAGGAAGATTAGCCGCCTGTTTTCTAGATTCGCTTGCCTCACTAAGTCTACCCGGTCATGGCCATGGCATTCGGTACAAGCATGGATTGTTTGAGCAGAAAATTGTCGATGGCTATCAAGTGGAACTGCCGGAGCAATGGTTGAGGTGCGGCAATGTTTGGGAAATTCGCAAGACAGATAGTGCTGTTAAAATCCCATTTTGGGGCAAGGTAGAAGCGAAGATGGAAAATGGGCGCCTCGTTTTTCATCATCTGTATGCAGAAACCGTTACGGCCGTCCCTCATGATATGCCAGTAATCGGGTTTAAATCCAAAAATGTTAATACATTAAGGCTTTGGAATGCGGAACCTTCGCAATTTCCTTTTCATAAGGATATTTTAAAATATAAACGGGAGACCGAATCGATTTCCGAGTTTCTATATCCTGATGATACCCATGATGAGGGAAAGATTTTACGGCTAAAGCAGCAGTATTTTTTAGTATCGGCTAGCATTCAATCCATTTTGAGAACTTATCGGAAACAACACGCAAGCTTGAGTCATCTACATGAGCATTTATGTATTCACATTAATGATACCCACCCTGTATTAGCCATTCCGGAGTTAATGAGGATCTTGATTGACGAGGAAGGGTTTGATTGGGAACAGGCATGGCATATTACGAAACATACCATCTCCTATACCAATCATACGACATTATCGGAAGCGTTAGAGAAATGGCCGGTCCATATTTTTCGTCCGTTACTGCCAAGAATTTATATGATAGTGGAAGAAATCAATGAGCGCTTTTGTCAGGAGCTATGGGAACAAACGCCTGGTGATTGGCAAAGAATTGGTGCACTCGCCATCATAGCGGATAATTATGTGAAAATGGCACATTTAGCGATTATCGGCAGCTTTAGTGTCAATGGGGTGGCAAAACTTCATACGGAAATATTAAAGAAACGGGAGATGAAGCAATTTTATCAACTGTTTCCTGAGAAATTTAACAACAAAACGAATGGAATTGCTTACCGCCGCTGGCTGTTAAAAGCGAATCCTAAATTATCTTCACTGATTACAGACTCGATTGGGCAAACATGGACCTATTCAGCTGAGGAGCTTACCTATTTACTTAAGTATCAAAACGATTCCGCCTTTTTAGAACAATTGTTTAAAATAAAAAATGAAAATAAACAGAGGCTCGCTAAGATTATTTTGGATAAAACGGGAGTGGCTGTTGATACAGGGGCAATATTTGATGTCCAGGTTAAACGGCTTCATGCCTATAAGCGGCAGCTCTTAAATGTTTTACACATTATGCATCTGTATAACCGAATTAAAGAAGATTCAAGCTCCTTCCTCGTCCCAAGGGTTTTTATCTTTGGAGCAAAAGCATCACCAGGTTATTACTATGCAAAAAAAATTATCAAATTAATTAACACGGTTGCAGAAAAAATAAACAATGACCCAATAGTCGGCGATAAAATAAAGGTGATTTTCCTGGAAAATTACCGTGTTTCCTTAGCCGAAAAAATCTTCCCTGCTTCTGATGTGAGTGAACAAATCTCTACTGCCAGTAAAGAAGCCTCCGGTACCGGGAACATGAAATTTATGATTAACGGTGCCTTAACGGTAGGAACCTTAGATGGCGCAAATATTGAGATTCATGAATTAGTTGGCGATGAAAATATTTTTACCTTTGGATTAACCGCAGAGGAAGTACTTCAATATTACCAGCACGGCGGCTATCAATCGTTAGAGTATTACCATCACGATTATCGAATCAGACAGGCTGTCGATCAGCTTGTTAACGGATTTTTTCCAGGTGTCCATAACGAATTCGAGCCAATATTTGATTCGTTATTAGAGGAAAATGATCAATATTTTGTCTTAAAGGATTTTGCCTCGTATGCCGACATTCAACGGTCAATTGGCGAAGCGTTTATGATTAAAGAAAAATGGCAAAAAATGAGCCTAACAAATATTGCTCACGCCGGTTATTTTTCAAGCGATCGAACGATCAGGGAATATGCAAATGATATATGGAAGATAAAATCTCTATAATAAAAAGGCTTCAGCTAATCTAAGCAGAAGCCTTTTATCTATTTAGAAAAAGTGACCAATAAAAATACCGACTGCCAATAAAAAACCAAAAATGGTATTTGTCTGAGCTGTCGCAACCATCGCAGGGGCCATTTTGATCGGAATATTATTTTGGATGAACCCTTTTGTTGCTTTGAGTGCTTTTGGAGCACTTAGAATGACAATAGCTGTCCAAAATGGTGCAATCCCGCTAATAATGAGTCCCAAAACCCATAGATACGAAAAAGTAAACATCCCGGCTAACAAATAAATAGCTTTCTTTTTTCCTAAAAGAATAGCGACTGTTTTACGACCATTTTCTTTATCCCCATCAAGATCGCGTATATTATTGGATAACATAATCATCCCAACCAATATCATACTTGGAACAGAAATAAGAATACTTGTGCTGGTAACTATTCCCGTTTGAATAAAGAAAGAGATTAAAATAATCAGCATTCCCATAAAGAAACCAGAAAAAACTTCACCTAAAGGTGTATAGGCAATTGGGAACGGACCGCCTGTATAAAAATAGCCAACTGCCATACAAGCAAGCCCAACAACGGCTAACCACCAGCTGCTATTGGCACAAATATATACCCCTAATAATAAGGCAATCCCGTAAAATCCAAAAGCAAGATTAATGACCGTTTTTGGTTTGATTCCGTCACGGACAATAGTACCGCCAATCCCAACAGAATGTTCAGTGTCAAGACCGCGTTTGTAATCAAAGTATTCATTAAACATATTGGTTGCTGCTTGAATTAACATACTGGCAATAAGCATCGCAGCAAAGAGGCCGATGTGAAATTTCTCGTGTCTAAGAGCTAGAGCCGTACCAAGTAAAACGGGTACGAATGATGCTGTTAGTGTATGAGGACGGGTCATTTGCCACCAAACTTGAAAGCCGCGGTTTGATTCAACTGCAGGTTTCGAATGTTGCTGTAAATTTGGCTGCATATTCTTCTCTCCCTTATAAAAATTTTTCTATCTTCTATATTAGATAACCTATTTATTAAGTCATGTGGGTTTCTTGCCCATCCATAAGTGTATGTAATTCCTGTATTAGTGTCAATTGATTTTTGCTTTCATATCTAGAAGATAATACCTATTTGATTATTATTGGATCGTTAGTGAGAAAATGAAAAAAGGGAATAAGCTGTTTTCAGCCTAATTGTAACAATTTTGATATATAATAAGGAATGAAACGGGATTGGTAGTGACAAGTATTATTGACTTCTTTACAATAGGAGTAGTAACTTAAAATAAGTATTAAAATGAATGGATAACAGTCATTTCGGCTGTTTTGGAGGGATTTGTTTGGTTACCATTCAAGAAACAGAAATAAAGGAAAGAGGTCTTTTGGCGGTTAATCGTGTGAAAGAACTTGGCCGGCCTATTTTAATTAGTGAAGTCCATAAAATGGATGTGATTAACCCCTTATCCTTTTTTAACGCGGGAAAAGACCGCTATTGTGGGGAACGTTTTTTCTGGAAAGACCCAGCAGACGAGATTGTGCTTATTGGGCTTGGAATTTCAAAACAAATTCAGTCGGATCAGGCTACTGACCGCTTTTTTCATGTTGAAAAAGAGTGGAAGGTTTTTTTAGAGGATAGCATAATTTTTAATCCATATACAGAAATTGGTGTTGGGCCTCTCATGTTCGGAGGATTTTCCTTTGATCCATATAAAGAAAAAACGGATCTTTGGTCCAAATATGCTGATTCTTTGTTCCATATACCAAAATATTTATTGAGTATTATTGACGGTGAGACGTATTTAACCACGAATATTGTCTTTACATCCAATGATGACTTGTCTCTCTTCAGTAAGATCGTGGAAGAACGAAATCAGTTGCTTCGATCACTTAAACAGAATGATCTTGCAAAGTGTGCTGCATTATTGGAAACAAATGAAATTTCACCTGAAAAGTGGAAGCAGGCTGTTGATGGTGTTGTGAAGGAATTAAAAAACGGTCCTTTAAAAAAGGTCGTCCTCGCACGTGAGCTTAGGCTGGTTTTCAACAAGCAGGTTGAGGCAGACGCTGTATTGGATCGTTTGTACACTGAGCAGCCTGCAAGTTTTATTTTTGCCTTTGAATCGAATGGCGACTGTTTTATTGGTGCATCGCCGGAAAGACTAGTGAAAAAGCATGAATCAGAAGTCTATTCTACTTGCCTTGCCGGATCTATTTCACGTGGAAGCACAGAAGAGGAAGACCGGATTCTAGGTCAAACCTTATTAAATGATCAGAAAAACCTGATTGAGCATGAGTTCGTGGTAGAAATGATTAAGGAAGCTTTAGAAGAATCCTGTGAAGAGATTATCCTGCCAGAAAAACCGCAGCTAATGAAGAATCGGGATATCCAGCATCTTTACACTCCTGTAGTTGGTAAATGCAATAAAGATGCTTCATTACTCTTACTAGTTGAAAGACTTCATCCGACCCCAGCGCTTGGAGGGCTGCCTAAGAAAGCGGCTGTTGAAAAAATTAGACAGGTTGAAGAGCTTGACCGGGGCTTCTATGGTGCACCGCTTGGATGGGTCGATTATAAACAGAACGGTGAATTTGCAGTCTCCATACGCTGTGGACTCTTACAGGGCGATGAGGCATCGTTGTTTGCCGGATGTGGTGTTGTAGCAGATTCGAATTCAGAAAGTGAATATTTGGAAACAAGTTTGAAGTTTACACCAATGCTTCGAGCTCTTGGGGGAAAATAATATGAATCATCAGGACTCATTAACAGCTTATATTGCAGCCTTTGTTTCAGAACTAGTTTTAACAGGAGTAACCGATGTTGTCGTCAGCCCTGGTTCAAGATCCACTCCGATGGCGATGGTGATGGCAGAACATCCAGAGTTAAACGTTCATATTCATGTTGATGAACGCTCTGCTGCTTTTTTTGCCTTAGGAATCGCCAAGGCCATCAACAAACCTGTTGCCATCCTTTGCACATCTGGTACAGCGGCAGCAAACTATTTTCCAGCCATTGTTGAGGCACGGTATTCGCGGGTCCCACTGGTTGTTTTAACAGCAGACCGTCCGCATGAACTAAGAGAGGTTGGTGCCCCGCAAGCCATTGATCAAATCCATTTATATGGCCATCATGTAAAATGGTTCGCGGAAATGGCTTTGCCAGAGAAAACCGATGAAATGATCCGCTACGCTAGAACAGTTTGTGCCCGTGCTGCAGCCATTGCTACTGCGGCTCCGTCAGGTCCGGTTCATTTGAATTTTCCGTTCCGTGAACCGCTCATTCCGAAGTTGGATAATGCACTATTTCAGCAATCAGAGCGATCTAATGGATATGTAAGAATTCATAATGGGGACTTAACGATAGATAATGAGCAATTTAAAGTAATTGCTGAAAAATTAATCGGGAAAGAAAAAGGGGTAATTGTCTGCGGAAACATAGCTAACGAACAGTTTGCTGAAGTAGTGACACGCCTATCTAAGACATTAAACTATCCTGTATTAGCTGACCCGCTATCACAATTAAGAAGCGGTAAACACTGCCTTGAAAATGTGATTGAAACATATGATACATTTTTAAGAAATGAAGACGCCAAAAACTTCCTTAAACCGGATGTTGTGTTACGATTTGGGGCAATGCCTATTTCTAAAGCGTTAACAATATTTTTAAAAGAAAATCACGCTGCAGATCATTTTGTCATCGATGGTGGTGGAGGCTGGCGCGATCCGTCCTCATTATCAACGCAAATGATTTTTTGCAATGAAACAATTTTTTGCCAAAAGCTGTTAACCTATTTGGACAGCAAATCTTCATCTGATTATTTAGAGGATTGGAAAAAGGTTAATTTGCTAACAAAAGAAAATATGTCGCCAATTGGTGATATAACGGAATTAAGTGAAGGCAGATTGTTTTATCAATTAGCTGAGATGCTGCCGGAAGAGGCCACTCTCTTTGTCGGAAATAGCATGCCAATTCGCGACTTAGATAGCTTTTTCTTAAACAATAGGAAATCCATTAAAGTAATGGCGAATAGGGGGGCTAATGGCATTGATGGGACTGTTTCAACGGCATTAGGTGCGGCTGCATACTCTAAGTCTCTCTATTTAGTATTAGGGGATTTAACTTTCTTTCATGACTTAAACGGTCTTATTGCGGCAAAGCTTTATGATATTGATATTCATATTATACTTGTAAACAATAATGGCGGCGGTATTTTTTCCTTCTTGCCGCAATCGGAGCATCCAAAAAACTTTGAACTTCTGTTTGGAACACCTCTAAATCTTGAATTTGAACATGCTGTAAGAATGTTTAACGGACATTTTACAAAAATAACAGATTGGCAGCACTTTAAATTGGAAATGGAGAAAAGCATTAATCAAAAAGGTATTCATGTGTACGAAGTTGCGACAGAAAGAGAGAAAAATCGCGATGATCATCGTCATTTTTGGCGTTCAGTTTCCCAGGAAATATCAAATTTTGTCAAAGGTGAGCAGTAATGGATGTTGTCATCGATGAAATTCGCTTTCATGTGGAGGTCTGCGGTGAAGGGGCACCACCGCTAGTTTTATTGCATGGATTTACAGGTGATGCATCTACATGGAAGCCGTTTTATGATGCATGGGGGAAGCAATCTACAATAATTGCCCCGGACATCATTGGGCATGGTAAAACGGAGACACCTAAAGATTTACAGCATTATCATATAGAATCAGCCGCCCATGACTTAAATGACATCCTTGATGAACTAGCTGTAGATAAGATAGACTTGCTAGGGTATTCAATGGGCGGGAGACTAGCGCTAACTTTTGCTCTCCTTTTTCCAAATAGGGTTCGAAAGTTAATTCTTGAAAGTGCATCTCCAGGTCTTGCAACAGCGGATGAACAAGCACTTCGCCGAATGAAAGATGCAGAACTTGCAAAATGTATTATAGAAGATGGGATCAAGTCGTTTGTAAAGTACTGGGAAGGGATTCCTTTATTTTCCACAATGAAGCGGCTCCCGGCCCCGATTACGGAATCCATTAGGGCTCAGCGGTTAAGAAATACTCCTACAGGACTTGTAAACAGCTTACTTGGAATGGGGACGGGCTCACAGCCTTCTTGGTGGGGAAAAATAGACCAACTTGCCTGTGAAGTTTTGCTGCTTACCGGCGAGGAGGATAAAAAATTTTGTGGAATTGCTGAAGAAATGCTGAAGGCTCTTAAGAGGGGCATTTGGATTGTCGTTGAAAACAGCGGACATGCAATTCATGTGGAAGAACCAGAAAAGTTTGGTACAATAGTAAGTGACTTTTTGTCAAAAAAAATATAAAGGAGGAGTTCATAGTGACAGTAGAATGGGTTGCAGGACGTAAATATGAAGAAATATTATATGAAACTTATAATGGAATTGCCAAAATAACGATTAACCGACCACATGTACATAATGCTTTTACACCGAAAACGGTTATGGAATTGATTGACGCTTTTGCCTATGCACGCGATGATTCGAGTGTGGGAGTAATAGTGTTAACCGGTGCCGGAGACAAAGCATTTTGTTCCGGTGGCGACCAAAAGGTAAGGGGACATGGCGGCTATGTTGGCGAAGATCAAATCCCGCGCTTAAATGTTCTAGATTTGCAGCGTTTAATCCGTGTTATCCCTAAACCAGTTATTGCTATGGTAAAAGGGTATGCCATTGGCGGCGGACATGTTCTACACATCGTTTGTGATTTAACGATTGCCGCTGATAATGCTGTTTTTGGCCAAACAGGTCCTAAAGTAGGCAGCTTTGATGCCGGTTATGGCTCAGGCTATTTAGCTAGAATTGTCGGTCATAAAAAAGCACGTGAAATTTGGTATTTATGCCGCCAATATAATGCCCAGGAAGCACTTGATATGGGCTTAGTCAACACCGTTGTTCCTTTAGAGCAGGTAGAAGATGAAACGATTAAATGGTGTGAAGAAATGCTTGAGAAAAGTCCAACTGCCCTCCGTTTCATAAAAGCTGCAATGAATGCTGATACGGATGGATTAGCAGGACTTCAGCAATTTGCTGGGGACGCGACATTGCTTTACTATACAACAGATGAAGCAAAAGAAGGCCGCGATGCCTTTAAAGAAAAGCGCAAGCCTGATTTCGGTCAATTCCCGCGTTTTCCTTGATCAAAGGTTTTCAAAAGCAGCTTGATGGTTTGGTTTCCATCAGGCTGTTTTTTATAAGGAAGGTAAAAGTCTAAGCAGGGTGGGTCTATGTGATCATTTTGTGAGTAAATTAAAAAAAAGCCAAAGTTTGGCTCATCTTAAAAATATAGGGGAAAAATTATGAAATAGTCCTATAAGAGGTTCATAAGGACGGAAAGCCTAAGTGAAAAAGTTGTTACGGACAAGTAAAAGCCAAAAACTTAAGCGAGTTAGAAAAAGAAGGTGTACATATGCAAAACGAAACAATGCCTAACTTTTTAAAGAAACGTGCATTTCTTACTCCTGACCGCACAGCGGTTTATTTCCAGGAACAGACACTAACATTTAAAGAACTATACCAACGTTCTTTTGAGGCCTCAGGTCAACTCCAGGCTCATGGTGTACAAAAAGACCAGTATGTAGCGGTATTGTTAAAAAATCACCTTGATACTGTAGTAATCTTGTTTGCCCTCCAGCTTTTAGGGGTTAAAGCGGTAATATTAAACAATCGGTTAACACCAGCAGAATTGGTCTGGCAATTGAATGACTCCAAAGCATCATTCCTCATTCTTGAAGATGCTTTTTCCAAAATGGAACTTGAACAAATTGTATCACTGAAGACCATTACGAAAGAATTCCTATTCCAAACAAGCCCAGTGGAACCAGCTATCAAAGATGAAATTAACCTTTCGGACATCTGTACAATCATGTATACCTCAGGCACAACCGGCAACCCAAAAGGCGTGATACAGACGTATGGAAATCATTGGTGGAGTTCTGTCGGCTCGGCATTAAACTTAGGCTTTATCGATAACGATTGCTGGCTTTGTACCGTACCGTTATTTCATATTAGTGGCTTCTCCATTCTCATGCGCAGCGTCATCTATGGCATGCCGATTGTGCTTCATGGTCACTTTGATGTGGAAAGAACTATAGAAGAAATTCATTCAAAAAAAGTCACCATTATGTCAGTGGTTGGTACCACGTTAACACGAATAGTGGAGGTATTAAAGGAAAGACGACTCCCGGATCATTTCCGCTGCATGCTGCTCGGTGGCGGTCCAGCACCGTTACCATTACTAAAAGCTTGCGTGGAAAAAGAAATTCCGGTCTTTCAAACATATGGCATGACAGAATCCTCCTCGCAAATCGTGACACTTTCACCGGAATACAGTCTTACAAAACTTGGTTCAGCTGGAAAGCCGTTGTTTCCAGCGCAGTTAAAAATTGTTCACGATAATGATCGTTCCGCCGTAGCCGGTGAAGCAGGAGAAATTGCTGTAAAAGGTCCAAATGTTACTCCGGGTTATTTATACCGTCGGGAAGCAACAGAAGAAAAATTCCGTGATGGCTGGTTTTATACCGGGGACATCGGTTATCTAGATGAGGATGGATTTTTGTATGTTATTGACCGGCGGTCTGATTTAATTATTTCAGGGGGAGAAAACATCTATCCGGCTGAAATAGAAGCGGTTTTGCTTGCACATCCAGCGGTGGCAGATGCGGGTGTGACTGGCATTGATGATGCGGAATGGGGACAGGTGCCGGCTGCATTTATTGTACAAAGAGAAGAAATCGCAGCAGAAGAACTTCTACAATTTTGTCTTACTCAACTAGCTAAATATAAAGTGCCTAAAGCCTTTTATTTTATCGAAAAGCTCCCTAGAAATGCTGCAAAGAAACTACTAAGAAGAACACTGCGAGAGTGGGTGGCTGACCATGAAAATAGTCTCGATTGAGCTCTTTATCATCCAAATGCCCTTAAAGTCCCCATTTCTGACGCATTTAGGTGCAGTGAAAGACCGTGAGGGAATTATCGTAAAGGTAACGAATACAGATGGTCTTTCAGGTTTTGGGGAGGGGGTTGCCTTTTCTTCTCCGTGGTACACTGAAGAAACGGTTGCAACCAGTTTACATATGTTAACAGATATTTTGATTCCATTGCTGCAAAAACAATCAATTGCACATCCTAAAGAAGCATCGTACCTTTTCAGCTCAATAAGAAGAAACAATATGGCTAAGGCCGCCTTAGAAACGGCCTTATGGGATCTATATGCGAAGGAACATACAATGCCCCTTCCAAAAATACTAGGCGGTACACGCCGGATTATTGCTACAGGTGTGGTGGTCGCGACAGATTCCACGGCAAAAGCCCTGCAGCAAATTGAGCAATATCTTATAGAGGGTTATCAGCGTATTAAAGTGAAAATTAATCCGAATCAGGATCACTCTTTTCTCGCAGAAATTCGCCGCCATTATCCGGACCTGCCGATCATGGCAGACGCCAATTCAGCTTATTCGTTAAAAGACATAGGCCGCTTAAAAGCACTAGATGACTTTAACCTGATGATGATTGAACAGCCGCTGGCATACGACGATATCATCGAACATGCCTTGCTGCAAAAGGAGATTCGTACACCTATTTGTTTAGATGAAAGCATCGTCACCTTTGATGATGCAAGGAAAGCAATAGAGTTTGGAAGCTGTAAGGTGATTAACATTAAAGTGGGCCGAGTGGGCGGGCTCTATGAAGCTAAACGAATTCATGATTATTGTTTTGAAAAAGGAATCCCTGTCTGGTGTGGGGGCATGATAGAATTCGGTATTTCCCGCGCCCATAATATTGCACTTGCTTCCCTCCCAGGGTTCACTATTCCTGGAGATATTTCCGCATCGAATCGTTTTTGGGAGGAAGATATTATTTCACCGGAAGTAACGGTTGAAAATGGATTTATTGATGTTCAGTTAAACCCAGGGATTGGGTACGAAATTAATGAAAAAAGACTGCAGGATGTTTTATTAACGAAAAGAACGTTTACGTTCACACATTAAAAGAACCAGGCAAAATAATTTGCCTGGTTCTTCCGATTCTAGCCGATAGGAAAGTATTACTATCAGGCATAAGTGCAACTACGCCTCTGGCTTCGCCCTAACGGGCTCGCCAATCGGCGAGTTTTCTTTATAAATCACTTGCTTCAAATGTTTTACAATCGGTTTCTTTACTCGTATCAGCTGTATCACCCGTATGGCTGACAACATAAATTTTATCGGCACTACATTTATTGCCATTAGCCCAAAACGTGCAGTTATTTACTTCACACAAAACATCCTTTGCCATTCGTATCACTCCTTAAAGTTTCGGTAATACAGTAATAGCATTTGATGGTTTCCATAACAGCATCCCAGTAGGTGGCAGGAAACTAATACGGGATTTGGACAAGAAGCCAAATATTTCACAATTAATTATTTAAGGCAATTTTTAATGTTTCAAGATTTGCCTTCATCAATGAAAAATAAGTTTCTTTATTCTTTATGTTGTCTTTGGATAAAATGGCCAGATTATGAATGGACAATGCTCTTGCACCGATTTCTTTTTGGACGACTTTACCTAGTTTTGATTGAACATTTTGTTCAAAAAGAATATAGTGTAACCCATCATGATCAGCGATTGAGATTATTTTCTCCAGTTCTTTTTGTGTCGGTTCGTTGGTTGTCGAAAGCCCTGAAATACTAATTTGTTCAATGCCATAACGTTGTTCCCAATAACCAAACGCAGCATGCGTCACAATTATTTTTTTATGCTTCGCATCTGAAATAGTTTGCTCGTATGCGCTGTTCAAATCATCCAATTCAGCTGCAAGCTTTTGATAATTTTCATTGAAAAGTTCTTTATTTTGCGGCATCTTTTTTGCCAGGGAGTCGCGAATAACAGCTGCCATGTCTTTTGAATAAATCGGATCAAGCCATACATGTGGATTGACATCACCATGGTCATGGTCGTCATGCTCTTCTTCTTCCTCAGCTGAATGTTGATCTTTTGGTAAGTGAAGTTGATCGGCAGTAGGCACTATGGTAACATCTTGATTCTTTAATGTCCCTTTTGCTTTTTCCACAAAACCTTCAAGGCCCAGCCCAATGTAGAAAAATAAGTCTGAATCGGCCAAATTCATCATATCTTTTTGCGATGGTTCAAATGTATGTTCATCGGCACCAGGTGGATAGATGGTTTTTACGTCTACATATTTACCGCCGATTCGTTCCGTAAAATATTGAAGTGGGAATACTGTTGTATAAATAGTTAATTGATTCTTCTCTTTTTGTGACTGCCCTTTATCATTCGAGCATGCGGATAAAATAAAGCTAAACGGTAATAAAAATGAAAGAATAAAGATAAATTTTTTCATAAAGACTCCTTTATATTTTTAAATCGGATTAATTACGATTTATATTCGAAAAATTTTTTACATTCAGAAAAGAAATAAGAGTAATACGGAACGATTACGATTTCCTTATGTATCTTACAAAAAAAATAGCCTCAATGCAAGTATAAAATTTGTTTTAAACATGGCATATTATGTATGCTTAGATAGAAAGGTGGAGTAAAAATGAACAATGTAACAATCTTGAACGAGATCCTAGATCATAATCAAAAATTTGTAGAAAACCACGAGTATGAGAAATATGAAACAACGAAATACCCGAATAAGAAAATGGTGATCCTTACTTGTATGGATACACGATTATTAGAGTTACTACCAAAAGCGTTAAACTTAGGAAATGGGGATGCCAAGATCATAAAGGATGCAGGAGCTCTTGTATCACATCCTTTTGGAAGTGTGATGAGAAGTATTCTGGTTGCGGTATATCAATTAAAGGCACAGGAGGTTTTGGTAATCGGACACCATGACTGCGGAATGAGTGGCATGAAGCCGGAACCTGTGATTGAGAGCATGAAAGAGCGGGGAATATCTGATGAAACCTTTGACACACTCTCCTATTCCGGTATTGACATTAAACAATGGCTTCAAGGATTTGAAAATGTGAATGATAGTGTCGCGCACAGTGTTGACGTCATTAAACATCATCCATTATTGCCAAAGGGTGTACCAGTTCATGGATTAGTTATTGATCCTAAAACAGGAAAACTTGATTTAGTTGTAGATGGTTATCAGAATTAATGGTCCTTCTTTTCAGGGACAGGGTCAATTCCACCAGGATGAAAGGGATGACATTTTAAAATCCGTTTAATGGTCAACCAGCCGCCTTTTAAAGCACCAAATCGTTCAACCGCTTCTAATCCATAATGTGAACATGTTGGATAAAATCGGCATGTGGGCGGTTTTAATGGAGAGATGGCAATTTGGTAAAAACGAATTATGGATAGAAAAAATTTTTTTAACATGGATATATCTCCTTTTTTTAATACTTACAAGATACCACAGTTTCGTCTAAATTGTTAATTATAACTAAGTGGATGAAAAAGGTCGGGATTTGGTGTATGATTATAAGTAGATATGAAAAGGAGTGATCTTCATGCCATCAGTTGAAAGCTTTGATTTAGATCATAATGCCGTTAAAGCCCCGTATGTGAGACATTGTGGTGTCCATAAGGTAGGTAGTGACGGTGTTGTTAATAAATTTGATATCCGTTTTTGCCAGCCAAATAAACAAGCGATGAAGCCTGATGCCATTCATACACTTGAGCACTTGCTAGCATTTAATATTCGCAAGCATTCGGAAAAATATGACCACTTCGATATTATTGATATTTCTCCAATGGGCTGCCAAACTGGCTATTACCTTGTTGTCAGCGGCGAACCTACTGTTGAGGAAATCATTGATCTTCTTGAGGCTACTATGAATGACGCAGTAGAGATTGTCGATATCCCGGCTGCCAACGAAAGACAATGCGGCCAAGCGAAATTGCATGATTTAGAAGGTGCCAAGCGCTTAATGCGTTTCTGGCTTGAGCAAAGCAAAGAGGATTTAAAACAGGTTTTTGCTTAATAAAAAAATTCCTATTCGCCTAGAATAGGAATTTTTTTAAGCATTCTTTTGATCTTGACCTGAATCATGCTGGTTTTTCTCCTGGTTTAAGTACGGATTATCATCTAATGAATCTATACTATGTTTATATGTGTATGCTTTGGAGGTGGTAATGACCGCTAAAAGCAAAACGACGATGACAATAATAATACTTACTACCATAACTGTATACATATCTTTTTCCCCCTTCCACACATTGTAACATGAAAATTGAAACATTTGCGCAAAAAAGGAAGCTATCCAAGCTCCCCTTTGTTTGGTGTTATGTAAAATCAATGGATATTTCTAGGGTAAAAAGTATGTGTACGATGCTGTCCGTATTCTTCTTGAGCAAATTTGCCCTTTAAGCTTTCGATTAGGTATAGACCCATTAAATCGTATAGTTCTTGTTTATCCATATCTTGGATTAACGCTAGAAGATCTTCATGTGACATCTCTTCTAAAAAGGCAAATGTCAGCATGTCAATATCCTCTTCATCCCCAGTTAACTTGTTTCGGTACATTTCATATAATTCATCAACTAATTTCATTACTACACCTCCATTTTAAAAAAATATATACACTTAATGATTTCCCATAAATGGATGAAATCATTCCTCTCCTCCTACAACCGAATTAACTGAAAAATCTGTTTTCTTGATTGTATGTTTATTATATCGTATTCATTTCAAAAAAATGAGTCGAAATTTGAAAAAGAATAAATTTTATCTATCTGTACATTACTAAAGAGTAAAAGGGGATGATGCAATGGACGAACAGAAGAAAACCTATTATATTGATGTTGGAACCGGGCATATAACAAGAAATGCCACAAGTTCCACTTGGAGCTATAAAATTCAAGCAAATGATGAAGAAATTACCCAGCTGCGCGAGCTGTTTGACCAAAACTATTCAACAGAGTGGAAAAACTTCTTTCGGGCGCATGTTCCATATGTTCAATATCATTATGACCGGGAAAATGATGCCTACGATAACACGATTCAACAAGTGTATGGCATGCTGTATAAACTTGGTGATAATGAAGCAAAAAGCCATATCGAGAGCATGAATATATTACCGAAATAAACTTTTCAGGAAATCCGAACTTTAGGATTTCCTTTTTGTTGTTTATAATTATAGCATAATGAAAAAATGGAGCGGGTACATTTGATGAAACGTTTTTTAGATCGAAACGGGAAAAAGGTTGAACTTTCTTTTTCCCATGGTGCTTTCAAAGAGGAAGCAAGGCATGTACTGGTTATCTGCCAATATAAGGATGGCTGGTTTTTAACGAATCATTCTCAACGTGGTCTTGAATTTCCCGGTGGAAAAGTGGAACCAGATGAAACACTTGAAGAGGCAGCACGAAGAGAAACATACGAGGAGACCGGGGCCATTCTTGACGGCTTAGATTTTATTGCTGAGTATAGGGTTTCTGACCACAATGGATCATTTGTTAAGGCAGTTTTTTATGGAACAGTTCAACGTGTGGAGGAAACCAACACGTACTTTGAAACAAAGGGACCCGTTGCTGTCAACGGAGATGTTTTGCAGCTGCGTTTTGGAAATAACTACAGCTTTATCATGCAGGATGAAGTCATCGAAATATGTATAAACCGTATAAAACAGCTTCAACACAAAAAGGAATAGTCCTATTCACTATTCCTTTATGAGTTTTTTTTCTAAAAGTTCCACGAGCTGATACATAATTGTGGCGATGACAGCAATCACTAAAAGCGATAAGAAGACGAGGGTAAAATTAAATACTTGGAAACCGTAAATAATCATGTATCCAAGGCCGCGCGACGATACCAGGAATTCTCCAACGATGACGCCAACCCATGACAAGCCCACATTTACTTTTAAGGTTGAGATAATCGTCGGAAAACTCGCCGGCAAAATGGCTTCTTTAAAGCATTGAAAGCGTGTTGCCCCAAACGTTTGCAGCACTTTTAAATAATTTGGATCCACCTCTTTAAATGAGGTATAAACAACAATAGTAGTAATGATGACCGAAATAATCGCACCCATGGCAATAATGGATGGGTACCCCGGACTTAGCGCCACAATCAAAATCGGGCCAAGCGCCACTTTCGGCATCGCATTTAAGACAACGAGATAAGGGTCAAGAATTTTTTGAACCAGCGGTGACCACCAGAGAATGGCAGCTAATATCGTGCCAAGTAAGGTACCAAGAATAAAGCCAAAAATGGTTTCGGTCAGGGTCACACCAGCATGTGTTATTAATGACCCATCTTGTATTTTATTTAAAAATAGATTCCATATTTTAGATGGTGAACTGAAGATCAGCGGGTCAATCCATTGCTTTTGGCTTGATAGTTCCCAACTGGAGAAAAAGACGATAAAGATGACGGCTTGATAAAAACGAACCCATCTTCGTTCGATTTTCAACGAATGAATGTAGCTTTTATGGAGGAGTTCAAGCTTATTCTTTTCCTGGCTCAAGAGATTCCAACTCCTTCCATATGGTTTGAAAGATGCTTGGATATACTTCATGATTCCTTGCTTCAAACGGAGAAACCTTTTTTAGTTCCTCTGGCATTTCAAAAATTTTATGGATCCTGCCCGGGCTTGGTGAAAGCAAAAAGACACGATCACTCATGGCAATAGCCTCCCCGATATCATGGGTAACAAGAATGGCTGTCTTACCATATTCATCTAATGTTTGCGATACTAAATCCTCAAGTTTCAGCTTTGTTTGATAATCGAGAGCGGAAAAGGGTTCATCAAGCATGAGTAATTTAGGCTCCGTTGCAAGTGTTCTTACAAGGGCAACCCGCTGTCTCATACCGCCAGATAATTGCTTTGGCAGTAGTTTTTCCACTCCGCCGAGCCCGATTTGATGTAATAGGCTTAATGCAGCGGATTTACTTTTTTCGTTTAGCTTCTTAGATAACTTCAAACCCATCAGGATATTTTCTTCAATTGTTTTCCATGGAAACAAATAATCCTGCTGCAGCATATATCCGATTTGATTTTTGGACGTAGATACGGGTTTATTTTCTAGCAAGACTTTCCCATGGGTCGGTTTAAGCAAACTTGAAATGATTGAAAGCAGGGTCGTTTTTCCACAGCCACTTGGACCGAGGAGGGAGACAAATTCTCCTTCCTCAACCATTAGTGAAATGTTGGAGAGGGCCGTGGTGGCAGAGGCTTTGGTGAAATAGGTATGATGTATATCCTGAACATGTAAAAAGCTCATTTATACGGCCTCCCTTTCCTTTATTTTTTAATGACTTTTTCAGCTATCTCTGTATTTACAAGTGTTTTATGAGCAACTTCTTTTGGAAGCTCCCCCGCTTCCTTCATGATGTTTTGCAGATTGTTCCATTCTTCTTCATCTAAAATTGGATCTGCTGCAAATGAGCCTTGACTCTTATAGCGATCGACAACAGTTTTCATAATTTCAGGATCGGTATCAGGGAAATACGATTCAACGGCTTTGGCAATTTCTTCAGCACTATGGGATGCTACCCATTGCTGCGCCTTATAAATGGCCCTTGTGAATTTTTCAATCGTTGCTTTATTCTTTTTCATATAGCTATCTTTTGCCATAAATGTTGTATATGGTACATGACCGGATTCTTTTCCGAAGGAAGCAACGATATGGCCTTTTCCTTCTTTTTCAAAAATACTTGCTGTTGGCTCAAACAATTGAACGAATTCTCCGGTTCCTGAGGCAAAGGCATTGGCGATATTCGCGAAGTCAATATTTTGAATTAAATTTAAATCTTGATGTGGGTCAATGCCATGCTTCTTTAAGACAAATTCACCCACCATTTGCGGCATACCGCCTTTCCGCTGGCCTAAGAAGGTTTTTCCCTTTAATAGGTCCCATGAGAAATTATTGATTTTCTCCCGGGCAACCAAGAATGTGCCGTCTGTTTGCGTTAATTGGGCAAAATTGATAACTGGGTCATTTGCTCCTTGTGCGTATACATAAATTGAAGTTTCTGAACCCACCAGGGCAACGTCTGCTCCTCCGGAGATTAGTGCAGTCATCGTTTTATCGCCGCCAGGAGTCGTCGTCAGTGTAACGTCTAACCCTTCCTCTTTAAAAAATCCTTTTGCTAAGGCGACATATTGCGGAGCATAGAAAATGGAGCGGGTTACTTCTGCAATTCGAACCTTTTCTAATTTCTTTGTCTCTGTTTTTGAATCATTATTACATGCGGCTAAAGAAAACATGAGGATAGCAATGAGAAGAAAGGAGAAACTGAACTTTAACCATTTTTTCATAAAATGAACCTCCTTAAATACCGTTAAGAAAACTGGGCTAATTGCCTAAGATATCGTATGAAAAGTAGAAAAATGTGTGAATGCCTAATAACAATAAATTTTTTAAAAAGTACTTAAAGGATGGATTGCATATGTACATAAATAATGGAAAAATCCTTGAACACACACGATTTCCATCACCCAATCCTAATGTTGAATTAACGGTTATTACCTACCTTTCAAATGGATTAAGGGTGAAAGGGATGCTTGCGGCTCCAATCGGTGATGAATCGATGGATGGGTTCCTATATTTACGCGGCGGCATTAAAAATGTTGGAAAAGTTCGTCCCGCCCGGATTGCCCAGTTTGCGGCCGAGGGCTTTATTGTTTTTGCGCCATACTATCGCGGAAATCAAGGCGGGGAGGGGAATGAGGATTTCGCCGGGGAGGACAGGGCGGATGCGTATGCTGCTTTTTTGCTATTAAAATCTCTTTCGAGGGTTCGAGATATCCATATTTTTGGTTTTTCGCGAGGTGGTGTCATGGCTCTGTTGACAGGGATCCAGTTCCCTGATGCAGTTTCTGTTGTTACCTGGGGCGGGGTGAGTGACATGACCTTGACGTATGAGGAACGGAAAGATTTACGAAGGATGATGAAAAGGGTCATTGGCGGTACCCCTGTTAAGTTTCCAGAACGTTATCATAAGCGAACACCTTTATATGAAATGGAAAGACTGGCAGCACCAGTCCTGATTATTCATGGTGTAAAGGATCATAATGTTTCCGTGGAGCATGCATATCGACTTGAAAAGAGACTTAGAATGTTAGACAAACCGGTTGAATGCTGGTATTTTGACGAGTTTACACACTATTTTCCACCTACAGTGAATAGAAAAGTCGTAGCGGATTTATCAAAGTGGATGAAAAACCACAGCAAAAGATGGTAACATATAGTTAATACATGCAGAGGAGCGGATTTTACTATGGGTATGCCCCTTGAGTTAAATACGATGATTGTGACAAAGGGAAGGGAGAAAAGAGTCGAAGAAAACCTTTTTGTTTTGGAAAAAGAAGGATACAGACTTTATCCTATCGAGATTCCTATTGAAGTAAAGAAAACGATGGACAGTGATTCAAGTGGAACCGCAGTGATTAAAAAAGTGGAGTGGGAAAATAGCACTACGACGTTAACCTATCAATTAATTTCATTGAAATCGACGAACTAAGCAGGCAGGATTGACGCCTGCTTTTTCTTGTGGTGAAGACTTGGTTGTTTTATTAAGCCCGAAGCATGGAAAAAGTCGAGGGAAGGTCGTTATGAAATGTTCCATTAAACCCACTTGTAATGAAAAAGTTGCTGGTCAGTCAAATAAAGTGTAAGTAATTGTATACACAAACGTCTTAATGGAAAGTACACAAGAACCTTTTATAGATGAAAGCATTGAATTTCTAAAGAAAATATATCAACAGGCTTAAATATCAGAAAAAGATAGAAAAAGTCCCAAGTGAATAAACTTCACTTGGGATTGTTATTGATTAGGCAATCGGTCCGCCCTTTTTCTCTAAATCAGCTGATATATTAGTGAATTTTTTGAAGTTATCCCGGAATTTTGCAGCAAGTTCTTTTGCTTTCACTTCGTAGGAGAGTGAATCAGACCATGTTTTATTCGGCTGCAGGACTTCATCCGGAACACCGGCAATATGAAGCGGAATATTTAATCCGAAGATACCTTCCTTAACCGTTTCCACATGGTTGAGTTCGCCTTCAATGGCTGCTTGAACCATCGATCTTGTGTAGGAAAGCTTCATCCGATTGCCAACCCCATATTCGCCGCCGGTCCAGCCTGTATTGACTAGAAATACATTGGCATTATGCTCAAGTATTTTTTCCCCAAGCATTTCGGCATAACGAGTTGCAGGGAGCGGCAGGAATGGCGCACCAAAACAGGTGGAAAAGGTGGCTTCCGGTGATGTGACACCACGCTCAGTTCCGGCAAGTTTTGATGTGTACCCGCTTAAGAAATGATACATCGCTTGCTCTTTAGTTAATTTTGCAATTGGCGGCAGTACCCCAAAGGCATCAGCTGTTAAAAAGACGATTGTATTTGGATGGCCGGCAATGCTTGGCAAGATAATATTATCTATTGCATCAATTGGATAGGCTGCCCGTGTATTTTCAGTTAATGTTCCATTATCATAATCAGGGATCCGTGACTCCTGATTCATTACAACATTTTCAAGGACAGTACCAAAGCGAATCGCATCAAAAATTTGCGGTTCTTTTTCACGGGAAAGATTGATGCATTTGGCATAGCAGCCGCCTTCAATGTTAAAGACGCCATTTGATGACCAGCCGTGCTCATCATCACCAATTAACCGGCGATTTGGATCGGCAGATAAAGTTGTTTTACCTGTTCCAGACAGCCCAAAGAAGAGGGCAACATCACCTTCTAAGCCGACATTTGCTGAACAGTGCATGGAAAATATATTATTTTCAGGCAGCAAATAATTCATCACTGAAAAAATTGATTTTTTCATCTCACCAGCATACTCGGTTCCACCGATTAAAACGATTCGACGTTCAAAAGAGATGATAATAAATGTTTCTGAGTTGGTGCCATCAATAGTCGGATCTGCCTTGAAATTAGGTGCAGAAATGACTGTAAATCCAGCCTCATGTTCAAGTATTTCGTCTTCAGATGGACGGATGAATAATTGGTGAGCAAATAAATTATGCCAAGCCATTTCATTGATCACTTGAATGGGCAAGCGCGATTTTTTATCAGCGCCTGCAAAGCCTTTAAATACATAAATTTCATTTTGGTTTTTCAAGTATTCAAGGACTTTATGATAAAGATTTGTGAAAACCTCTTCAGAAATGGATTGATTGGATGGGCCCCAGGCAATTTTATCCTGCGAAGACTCTTCCATTACAATAAATTTATCCTGTGGTGACCGCCCCGTGTATTTGCCTGTAGAGACACGAACGGCTCCTGTAGAGGTTAACGTCCCTTCATTCCGGCTTAAGATTTTTTCAACCAATTGGGGAACTGATAATTGTACTTGGACATTACTTTCATTTAGCAATTGCACTAATTCATTTGGAATATGAACAGAATTCATTGAATGAAACCCTTCCTTTTTATACGTTATTTTAATAATAAATAGTATAGCACATTCGGTGAATTAATCTACACTAATCAATAAAAATGAGTAATGTTTTATACTTTATTCCTATTATACTGAAAAAGTCATGCGAAAAATTTAAAATGTAAGTTTTATTTTTCACCTTAATAGGTTTAGCTGAAAGTTTGCTAAAAAATTCATTGACAATAAGCGCTATTGTAGAGTATTATTCTGATTTGAACGGATACTCTCTTATCCCGAGCTGGTGGAGGGACAGGCCCAATGAAACCCAGCAACCTGCAATATGAGAAGAATGGCCGCCAACAGGTCCTTTTCAAGTGCAAAGGTGCTAATCTGACGCAAGGCTCATGTCTTGAACGATAAGAGTGAAAGGCCCGGAACAACCTTTCCTCAAATTGGTAAGGTTTTTTGTTTTGTATAAGTCCTTTTGTGAAAAGAGTTTTAATAATAATCCTTTGTTTATTTCATACTAAGGGAATGAGTACCGTATCAAATTACGAGGTTAAAGAAGTATTCCTGTAACCTTCATAAAACCTCGATTATCTCATATTATAGGAGGAATTCAGATGTCAACAAAACGTCGTTTGTTCACTTCTGAATCAGTAACTGAAGGTCATCCTGACAAGATCTGTGACCA
>Ga0213822_1000480_pt1 | contig 30732 bp, 28 predicted proteins | sample MC6MC0908MG_FD_179872 | JGI IMG/M metagenome (GOLD analysis project Ga0213822, IMG submission 179872) | Enriched soil aggregate microbial communities from Iowa State University, Ames, United States - MC6-MC0908-MG | ecosystem: Environmental > Terrestrial > Soil > Unclassified | place: USA: Iowa...
AATGAATATATCCCGGTGACTATCGAGCGTATTCCTTCAGGCGGTCTTGCATCTGAAGTGGCTGAAGGTAGTTTAAAAATTACATATAAGGGCGCTGATGGTGTTGTCAGAGATTTAGTGGATGGTAAAGATTTTGCTCAATTCACTGCAATGGGGAGTAAAGGTAGTAAGGTGACAGGAGATGACATTTCAAATGTATTCTCTGAATTGCAGCTAACTGGGGTTGCATCTTTAGACGCTCATGAAGCGGGGACTGTAACTACTTCACAATCTGCGATTAAACAACAGGACTTTGAAGCAACAAAAGGAAAATTCCTATCCTTAATTAATTCCTACGGTTATAAGGATGCAAGTGATGTTACAAAGGGCTACTATCCTGAGACATTAGAAAAAATAGACCAGCTAGCCAATGCTTTTATTAAAGAATTTAATGAGCTACATGCAAAAGGCTTTACATTAGAAGAAAAAGATTCAAATGGAAATGTTATTAAGGCTTCTACTAAAGGAGGAGATTTCTTCGAAGGTACTGGGGCAGGAGATATTAAAGTTAAAAAGGATATTTTGGATAATCCAAATCTGTTAGCCGCATCTTCTGGGCAAACGGAAGAAGGGGACGGTAAGCATGCTTACGAGCTTGCCAATATGCAACATAAGTTGTTTGCATCTATTGGAAATGCAACTTTGCAATCGTTTTATCAAGGAATCGTAGGAAAAGTTGGTGTAGACGGTGAAGAAGCCCTTCGTCTAGCTGCAACATCTGAATCTCAGCGTTTGATGGTGTCAAATAGCCGTGACGCTATGAGTTCCGTTTCTTTAGATGAAGAGATGACAAATATGATTACTTTCCAGCAAGCGTATAATGCAAATGCACGTATGATTACAGTTGTGGATGAAACATTAGACAAAATTATAAACGGTATGGGCCGAGTGGGTCTATAAGATTAAGCAATTTATGGAGAATAACTCTCCGACCTACAAGAAGGGAGTTTTTACAAAATGCGTGTAACACAATCAATGTTATCAGGGAACATGCTTCGAAATTTAAATAATAGCTATGGCAAAATGTCTAAGCTTCAGGATCAACTTGCTTCTGGCTCAAAAATTACTCGACCATCAGACGACCCTGTCATCGCAGTAAAGGGCATGGGCTATCGTCGTGATCTAGCAAAAGTAGAACAATACACTCGCAATATGATTACAGCAAGTAGCTGGTTAGATTCAACGGATGAATCCCTTAATCAAGTTGGCGAACAAATGAAGCGTGTGCGTGAGCTTGTTGTTCAAGCAGCAAATGATACAAACACACCTGAAGATCGAGAAAAAATGAAAATGGAGATTGACCAAATTCGCCAACAAGTTCAGGATGTTGGGAATACGAATATTGATGGTAGCTACATATTCAGTGGAACTAAGACAAATGAGCCGTTATTTACTGGGGGCACTATTAATCCAAATGTCAATGCAGAAGGTGTAAATATAGAAATTTATGATGGCATTCAAATTCCTGTTAATACACCTGGTAAAGACCTATTTAAAAATATAGACGATATGATGGGGAAAATTTCTGATTTACTAGGCGACCCAACAAAGACTGGTAAAGAGATTGGAGATATGCTTGGAGGTGTATCATCATCAAGTACAAATGATGATATCACAACATTGCACAATAAAGTTTTAGAAGCACAGGCTGATATAGGTGCACGTCAAAATCGTGTAGAGATGATGGAAAATCGTCTTGGTATACGAGAAGTCAATGTTACAAAGCAATTGAGAGATAATGAGTCTGTTGATTATGCAAAAGCTATTACAGAGATGGTTACACATGAATCAATTCACCAAGCTGCACTTTCAGTTGGTTCTAAAATTATCCAACAAACACTAGTGGACTTTATCCGCTAATACGTCAAAAGCGTTTGGACACTTTGTTCAGACGCTTTTCTTGAAAGGAGATATGTAAATGAGACTCCCACAAATTCAAATTCATACAACAGATGCGAAAATAGACCTTAATATAGCTAGTCCACAACAGTATATTAAACAATCAAAAGCAACACAGCATATTGAACAACCAGCAGCAATACTTGATATAAATACTACTCGCGGTGTATTAAAAGTTGATTCTTCACAGGCAAGACGCGATTTAGGGTTAATCGGTCCTTTGGAATCAAGTGCAAACTACGCGGAAAAAGGTAAACAAGAGGTTCTAAAGGGGATGGCGAGAAGAGCGAGAGAAGGGCGTCAAATAATGGAGAACTCTGGGAAAGGGCAAGGCCGTGCAATAATCCCAAATATCGCTAAACAAAACCATGGTCCACACCGTGTACAATTCAACGTTAAATTTGTCCCATCTGTAGGATCAGTTAAAATTGACTATACTCCAGGGACAACAGACGTAAATATTCAACGTAGAGAGCCAATAATTGACGCAAAGGTGAACAAACCAATTCATGAATACACACCAGGAAAAGTAACTGGTACAATGATACAAAGACCAGATGTTGACATCGATGTCATCATATAAAGGAGTGCAAATTAAATGAAAATCGCTACAAAATTTTTAGGCGAAGTCGAAATTATTGAACAAGACATCCTTACATTTGAACTTGGGTTATTAGGATTAGAAGATGAAAAAAAATTCGTACTACTACCTCTTGACGCCGATCTTCCATTAGCAATACTGCAATCAGTGGAGCATGCAGAAATTGGATTTGTAGTCGGCTATCCATTTGCTTTCAAAAAAGATTATAGTTTTGATATTAGCGAAGAGGATTATAAGCAGCTTCAAATTGAAAAAACAGAAGATGTACTTACATATGCTATCGTGACAATGAAGGAATCATTCCAAGATTCTACTATCAATTTACTCGCACCCTTAATTATTAATATGGATAAAAAATTTGGAAAACAAATAGTTCTTCAAGATAATAAATCCTATCCATTACGCTTCCCAATGCAAACATTGGAAGGAAGTGCGAACTAATGCTAGTTTTATCACGAAAAAAAGATGAATCTATTATGATTGGTGACCAAATCGAGATTAAAATCTTAGCAGTTGAAGGTGAACAAATTAAAATCGGCATCGTTGCACCAAAAACGGTCAAAGTACACCGTTCAGAAGTTTTTGAAGCCATTCAAGCCCAAAATAAAGAAGCCTTGTCATCATCAACAAGCTTTCTGGAACAGTTGAAGAAAAAATAAATGCTTTTAGTTTTCGCTATTTTTTTACATTAGTAATCTATTACATAAAAAAATAAAAAAGTTTTAAAAAAACTATTAAACATTTCCAACTAATTACGATATATAGATTGTAAGGTGCAGGAAGTACATACATACTACCTAATCCGAAATTCCACACGGATGTGGAATAAAAAAACAAACATTCAAGGAGGAATTCCAAATGAGAATTCAACACAACATTTCAGCTTTAAACACACACCGTAACCTAGCTTTCAACAACACTCAAGCTTCTAAAAACCTTGAGAAGTTATCTTCAGGTTACAAAATCAACCGCGCTGGTGACGATGCTGCTGGTTTAGCAATCTCTGAAAAAATGCGTGGACAAATCCGTGGTCTTGACATGGCAACTAAAAATGCTCAAGATTCAGTTTCTTTAATCCAAACTGCTGAGGGTGCACTTAATGAAACACACGCAATCCTACAACGTATGCGTGAATTATCAGTACAATCGGCAAACGATACAAACGTAGCTTCTGACCGTGATGCGTTACAATTAGAGATTAACTCTTTATCACAAGAAATTTCTCGTATTGCGAACGACACTGAGTTCAACACACAAAAATTATTAAATGGTAAATTCACAAATGATACTACAAAAGTATCTGGTGGTAACGCAACTACTGTATCTGGTAAAGTGTTCCATATCGGGGCTAACTCTGGTCAAAGTATTGAACTATCTATCGGAACAATGACTGCAACAGCTTTAGGTGTTAAAGTAACGGCTGCTGGTTCTGTAGTACAAGGTAACTCTACAGCAGGTATTAACATTACTACTCAAACAGCTGCAGATAACTCAATTACAATCGTTGATAATGCTTTAAGCAAAGTATCTAAAACTCGTGCATCTCTAGGTGCAGTTCAAAACCGTTTAGAGCACACTATCAACAACTTAGGTGCAACTTCTGAAAACTTAACAGCAGCAGAATCACGTATCCGTGATACAGATATGGCGAAAGAGATGATGGGCTTCACTAAGAACAATATCTTAATGCAAGCTGCACAATCTATGCTTGCTCAAGCTAATCAGCAGCCACAAGGCGTTCTTCAATTATTACAATAAGTTTTTGCTATCACTAAAAACGTGAGTAGAGGATTTTCCTCACTCATGTTTTTTTTTGTAGTAATTTCTTGAACTTTAAATATTATTGAAAATGTCGATATACCATATGAGGTGGTTGAGTTAATGGAATATGTTATTGAGGAAGTAGCTAGTAGAAATGGGTTAGCGACGTTAAAATTAAATGGTTTATTTTTACATAGTAAGTATGACCCGAAAATAGAAGCACAAAGAATTGCTGAAAAAAAATATAAGGCTCATCATACACATATTATTTTTGGTTATGGACTTGGCTATATAGTAGATGAACTATTAGAAATTATTAAAGAAGAGCATATTCTAATTATTGATCCTTTAATTGAAAAAAAGCAGATACAACTTCAAAAAAAACATGAAAAACATAAAAAAATTGTTTACTGGGAGCCATGTCAACCTAATACATTAGCCTATACTATTGCTGATATAGCTGATGGATTGGAGTTGAAAATAAATGTTATATGTGGTATAAACTATGAACATTTATTCCAAAAGGAGTATCACGAAATATTAAGATATTTAAGAGATTTTCAAAATAAAACGCAAATTAATAAAAATACAGTTGTATTTTTTGCAAAGCAATGGCAGAAAAATCTCACGAAAAATTTATTAAATATTGTTAATGATGAAAGTCTTTCTGTTCTTCAAAATCGCTTTGACTTACCAGTAGTCATTGCTTCTGGAGGACCTTCTTTAACAAAGCAACTTTCTTTACTAAAAGAAATAGAAAAACATGTCATAATTATTGCAGCAGGTTCAACAATTAATTCTTTACTAGCAGCAGGAATAGAACCTGATTTTGTTGTATCTATAGATGGTGGAGAACCAAACTATAATCATTTTAAAGATTTAAAATGCAAAAACACACGTTTAATCTATTCTACATTTAATCACTACGGCATTAGGGATGTATTTACGAAACGTGCATATGTATTTGCAGCATTAAAACAAGGTTCAATTGTGAATTATTTGAATAAAAACATTGCGAAAAATCTTCCAATGGTTGTTGGTGGAGGTACTGTTGCTCACTTTGCGTACAGCATCGCACATTTATTTAATTCTGGTCCAGTGACAATGATAGGGCAGGATTTAGCTTATACAAATAACCAAACTCATGCTAATAATAATAAGCATACACAGAAGGTAGAAAAACTAGAAGAGTTAAATATTGATCTTATAACAACAGAAGGCTACTACGGCGAAGAAGTATTAACATCTAAAAGTTTCCATTCCATGAAAATGACTTTTGAAGAAATAGTACGGTTCCATAAACCAGAAGTTCCGACATTTAACAGTACTGAAGGTGGCATAAAAATTAAAGGTTTAGAACAATTATCGTTTAAAGAGTTTGCTGAACGATATGTAGATTTCAAAAAAATAAAAAATTTAAGTATTTTAGATGAAACAATTGACCAGAAAAATTCACAAGTCATAATTAAGCAGGTATTTGAAACAGAATTAGATAGAATCTCAAAATTAAAAAGATTTTTACAAGAAGCCTTAGATACGCTGAAAAGAAATTCTTCGACTAATCATTTTGATAAAAATACGTTAAAAAAACTAGATAAAATTGATAAAAAAATAGCAAAGTTATCAAAGGAAGTTTTAATTCATTTTTTAATTGAGCCAATCACAATTGAAGTTGAAACATGCTTTTTAGAGCAGCAAAATGAGACTAAAAAAGACGCTTTTAAACGTATCTATAATCAATCACGTGTGCTTTATGAACGCTTAATGAAAGCTTTGGATACCTCTAATGAAAATATAGTAGAGATATTACAACAGTTAAAGGATGAGAGGGAGAAAAATAATGAGTGAATTACTTTTAGAGTCGATTGCAAGTTATAATAGTTATTTAAAGAACTTACCGAAAGGTTGTCAATATATTGCAAATAAGCTGAGGGAGGATCAAATTCAAGAAGCATTAATTTCTATTAAAGATTTTGCAGAAGGTGTTAAATGGATGTCAGACGCAAGTGTTTTATTTAGTAAAAATGAAGTGCAAGTATATTTTGATATTGATACAGTGTATAAATTTTTAAATGAAATTAATGAGGGACTTGAAATTCAAGATTATAATTTAGTAGCCGATTTATTTGAGTATGAGTTTGTTGGATTTTTTGAAAAGTTTTCAACTATTGAAGTTGGACAATGAAGTTTGAACAAATAATCGCTAGAGATGGAAAAAAAGTTTTATTACAAGAAATGATATAACTAGATGTTTCAATTGTAACTGATGCACAACAGACTACAACTGAACAAATCCTAAATACTGAATATGTTGGATATTTATTTTATTTATGTATAGCAAGTGCTAACTAGTATCTACACATGTATATAAGAAATGTATTTTTTCAAGAAGGTTATAAAAAAGCAGAAATGATTGATGAAAATTCAACTATCCTTTAAGAGAAAACAGGTGACACAGTTGCGACAATAGGTGTTAGTTTACTATGTCAACTAGGATTTAAAGAAACAGTTGGATATCAGTAAATGTCTAATACAGAACAAATAATTTCAAACACTTCCAAATTTATTTAGCTATCTAAAATGGTTTGAACATAAAATTATCAATTCCAAAGTACAAGTCTATAATACTGCTACTTATGGAGCTCATATTTGGGGTTCAAAGTTCATTGATAAATAGGGTTTTGAAGATTTATTAATTTAAATAAATAAATAAATAAATAAATAAATAAATAAATAAATAAAGACATTTTACTTAGCACATCTATGTAAAATGTTTAGTACATATGATCAATTCCTTCGACAAATTCTATATTAATACCAGGACGAGGTTTGATTTTAAATTATTTTTAATGAATGACGATATTATAAATATTACAGTAATATGTAGACACAATAGAAGATATAGGGGTATATAAATATGTTGAATGATAAAGTAATTTTAGTTACAGGTGGAACAGGTTCATTTGGTAAAAAATTTATTCAAAAAGCATTAACACTGGGAGTTAAGAAAATAATTGTTTTCAGTCGTGATGAACTAAAGCAATATGAAATGAAACAGGATTTCAAAGATGAACGTATTCGTTTCTTTATCGGGGATGTTCGTGATAAAGACCGATTATATCGTGCATTTGATGGTGTAGATATTGTAATTCATGCTGCTGCGATGAAGCATGTAGATGCATGTGAGTACAATCCCTTTGAAGCAGTAAAAACTAATATCCATGGTGCTCAAAATATTATTGAAGCAGCCATTGATCGGGGTGTTGAAAAAGTAATTGCTCTTTCAACAGATAAAGCATGTTCACCAGTAAATCTCTACGGTGCGACAAAACTTGCCTCTGATAAACTATTTGTTGCAGCCAATGCCTACGTAGGAGAAAAGAAAACAAGATTTGCAGTTGTACGTTACGGGAATGTTGTAGGTAGTAGAGGGAGTGTAGTGCCGTTCTTTAAAAAGATAAAAGAAACTGGTAAAGTCCCAGTCACTGATGAACGGATGACACGTTTTTGGATTACATTAGAGCAAGGTGTTCAATTTGTACTAGATAATTTAGAGAGAATGTATGGGGGAGAAATCTTTGTTCCAAAAATTCCAAGTATGAAAGTTGTAGATTTAGCAAAAGCAATTGCACCAGAATGTAAGATAGAGATTATCGGAATACGTCCTGGTGAAAAACTGCATGAAGCAATGATTATGGAAGACGATGCGCGTCATACTATAGAATTTGACGATTACTATGTTATTCAGCCAGAACTTTCTTGGTGGTCTAAGGGGCAATTAGATGGTGGAAAATCTTTATCTGATGGATTTGCCTATACAAGCGATAATAATACAGAATGGTTAACAATTGAACAATTACAAGATTTAGCTGAAAGAATGTAGTCTTTGACTGCATTTTTTCTGTAAGGAATGAACTAATATTAGAGATTCTTTAATAAGAAGAAATAGTTATGAGATATGAACAGTTATAAAAATACTCTATGACAAATATTTTTAATTCGTTAAAACAAATTCAATTAGATAGTTGCTACTTCATAATAAAATATTCAAACATTTAAAATAGTTTTTTTTAGCAAAATAAATAATTAGTAGTAAGGAATTGGGTTAAAGGCTTTATATAAGAGAAGGTGAATAAATGAGTGTTATAGCGATTATACAAGCAAGAATGGGATCGACTCGCTTACCAGGTAAAATATTGAAAGAAGTAAATGGAAACCCTTTACTTTTCTATCAATTGGAAAGATTAAAAGGTAGTAAGTTAATAGATGAAATTGTTATTGCTACTACTACCAAAGAGCAAGATAATGAAATTGTGACATTTTGTGAGCAATATGGTGTTTCTTATTATAGAGGCTCTGAAACAGATGTATTATCAAGATATTTTAATGCTGCTGTAAAGTTCAATGCCGATACAATTGTAAGACTTACTTCCGATTGTCCAATTATTGATGTAGAGGTAGTTGATAAAACAATTCAGTATTTTCTAGAACTAGATCATTGTGACTATGTCTCAAATACACTCGAACGTACATATCCAAGAGGCCTAGATACTGAAGTTTTTACATATATTGCTTTAGAAAAAGCTTATAAGGAAGCTTTTTTAGATCGGGATCGTGAACATGTAACTCCTTATATTTACACTAATCAAGATTTATTTGAGGTAGGTTTTTTAAAAAACAAGATAGATTATAGTAACTATCGATTGACTGTTGATACGGAGGAGGATTTTGAGCTTATTAAACTTATAATAAATGCCTTATTCAAAAGGAATCCTAACTTTACATTAATTGATATAGTTACATTAATGGAAAATAATCCACAATGGTTTGATATTAATTCACATATTGAACAAAAGAAACTATAGGTGATAAAATGAATATTTTTATTCGTGTTGATGCTTCTATAGAAATTGGAACAGGACATGTAATGCGCTGTTTGACTTTGGCGAGTCAATTGAAGAAAGAGGGAAAAAACGTTTTTTTTATTTGTCGCAGAGCAGATGGTGATTGCAGCCCCTTAATAAAGGAGAAAGGGTTTAAAATAATACATTTACCCTCTATAAGAGGTTCTTTGTGGAAATATATAGAGGAACATTGGCGATTAGATGCTGAACAGTCTATCGATATATTAAAAAAATATCACGTACATCAACTCATTATTGATCACTACTCAATAGATAAAAAGTGGGAGCAACTAGTGAGAGCATATACTGATGAAATAATGGTTATTGATGATTTAGCAAACCGTCCACATGATTGCGATATATTACTTGATCAAAATTTTTATTTGAATATGGAATCGAGATATGAATATCTTGTACCTAAACATACCTCATTATTATTAGGTCCTAGATATGCACTTTTAAGGGATGAATTTATTGAAGCTAAAAGTAATATCAAGCCATTTAAAAAGAAAATAGAGAGGCTTTTTATTTTTTTTGGTGGTAGTGATCCAACAAATGAAACAGAGAAAGTATTGCATGCAATTATACCATTGATGAAAAGATACAATATACAAGTTGACGTAGTAGTAGGTAATTTAAATCCAAAAAGATTGTATATAGAACAAATATGTAAAAATATCCAAGGTGCTAATTATTATTGTCAAATTAATAATATTTCAGAGTTAATGGTAAATGCTGATTTAGCTATTGGGGCGGGGGGAGTTGCAACTTGGGAAAGAGTCTATTTAGAACTACCTACAATCGTAATTGCCGTTGCAGAAAATCAAATTGAAGTTGCTAGTGCATTAGCTACAACTAATAGTATTATTTATTTAGGTGAATCTCATTCTCTAAATGAAAAAGATATTCAAAAGACTGTTGAGTATATATTTGAGCGTCCTCATGAATTACAAAAAATGTGTCAAAGTTGTAGATTACTTATGGAATGTGAAGGGGTTTAAACTATTATGCTTCGAACATCATTAAGAGATATTAATAAGAAAGATCTGGAAAAAATTTTTCGATGGCGCAATCAAGAACATATAAGAAATGTAATGTTTAATAACAGTAAAATTAGCTGGGATGAACATGTAAATTGGTACACCAATTTACAAGAAAATAAAAATAAATTATCAAAAATTTTTATTATTGATGAAATGGCATATGGAGTTTTAAATATCAATATCATAGATAAAGAAGCTAACATCTGTTCATGGGGTTTTTATATTGGCGAGAATAATTCAATAAAAGGAGCGGGGCTTTTATTAGGATATACAAGCCTTGATTTTATTTTTAAAGAGTTGAAAATTAGGAAACTATGTGCCGAAGTCATAGAAACAAATAAAATAAGCTGTAATTTTCATGAAAAACTTGGCTTTAAATTAGACGGTACATTACGTAAACATATTAAAAGAACAGATAGATATGAAGATATATATATATATAGTTTATTTTTAGAAGAGTGGGAAGAAAGTGGTAATATTATTAAAGCAGAACTAGAAGAAAGATTTAGTAGCATGAATTAAGAGATATGTTTAAAGTACAGATATGGAGTTGTTATCATGATTAAAATTGGACATAAAGAAATTGGCAAACATGCCAAGCCTTTTATTATTGCAGAAATGTCTGGCAATCATAATCAATCGTTAGAAAGAGCATTGCATTTGGTGGATTTAGCAGCTGAAGCAGGTGTAGATGCGTTAAAGCTACAAACGTATACACCTGATACAATTACTTTAGATGTACATACTGGTGAATTTTTCATCCAGGACGATGAAAACCTTTGGAAGGGAAATTCACTATATAATTTGTATAAAGAGGCCTATACTCCTTGGGAATGGCACGAAGCAATTTTCAATCGTGCAAAAGAGCATGGCTTACTAGCTTTTAGTTCACCTTTTGATGAAACAGCTGTCGATTTTTTAGAAACTTTGAATGTGCCTGCTTACAAAATTGCATCTTTCGAAAATGTGGATATACCATTAATTAGAAAAGTTGCTCGTACTGGTAAGCCTATTATTATTTCGACAGGTATGGCCACAACAGCAGAGCTGGACGAAGCAGTTCGAGCTGCGAGAGCTGAAGGGAATTATCAAATTATTTTATTAAAGTGTACAAGTACATATCCTGCAACGCCAACAAACTCTAATTTGGCTACTATACCTCATATGAGAGAGTTGTTTGATACTGAAATTGGCTTATCAGATCATACGATGGGGGTAGGCGTATCTGTTGCTGCGGTAACTCTTGGAGCAACTGTTGTTGAGAAGCACTTCACTACTTCTCGTGCTGATGGTGGAGTGGATTCAGCATTTTCAATGGAGCCTTATGAATTAAAAATGCTAGTAGAGGAAACAGAACGTGCATGGCAAAGCTTAGGGCGTATTCAGTATGGGCCGACAGAAGCTGAGAAGGATTCTACAAAGTTCCGACGTTCACTTTACATAGGCGAAGACTTACAAGTAGGCGATATTTTGACAGAGCAAAATGTTCGCAATGTACGTCCAGGTTTAGGGTTACCGACAAAATATTATGATTTAGTACTTGGGAAAACTATTAAACACGATGTCAAAAAAGGAACACCTTTAAGTTGGGAGTTATTACTATGAAAAAACTCAATCAATTTCTTTCCTACGGTCGACAATTAATAGATGAAGACGATATACAAGTTGTTTTAGAAACATTACGCTCTCCTTTTTTAACGCAAGGTCCAAAAATTCAACAGTTTGAGCAAGCAGTTGCTGATTATGTTGGAGCTCAATATGCAGTTGCTTTTTGCAATGGAACTGCAGCACTTCATGCAGCTTGTTATGCAGCAGGAATAGGTGAAGGAGATGAAGTAATTACTTCCCCCATTACGTTTGCAGCTAGTGCTAATTGTGTCCGTTATATGGGAGGGACTGTTGTTTTTGCAGATATAGATGCAAGCACTTACAACATTAATCCTATAGAGATAAGAAAAAAGATTACAGCAAATACAAAAGCAATAATTCCTGTTGATTTTACAGGTCAGCCAGCAGATATGGATGCTATCATGGACATCGCACGTGAACACAATTTAGTCGTTATTGAAGACGGTGCTCATTCTTTTGGTGCTGAATATAAAGGGAAAAAAGTTGGTACGCAAGCAGATATGACAATGTTTAGCTTTCATCCTGTTAAGCCAATTACGACAGCTGAAGGCGGCATTATTGTAACTTCTAATGAGGAATATTATCGTAAATTACAATTATTTCGTAGTCACGGTATTGAGCAAACTGACTATTCAGTTGATCAAGGCGGTTGGTATTATGAAATGACTGACCTTGGCTATAATTATCGGATGACTGATTTGCAGGCAGCACTGGGACTTTCTCAAATGACAAAAATCGACACATTTATCCAACAACGTCGTGAAATTGCAGCATTTTATACGGAGGCATTTCAAGATATAGAAGGTATTATTGTTCCACAGCAGCTAGAGAGAACTAATTCCGGCTGGCATTTGTATATGCTTCAGCTTAAGGGAATATCTCGTAAGTTTGTGTTTGAACAAATGAGATCATTGAATATAGGAGTTCATGTGCATTATATTCCTGTCTATTGGCATCCTTATTATCAACAGTTTGGTTATGAACGCGGATTATGTCCAATTGCAGAAAATTGGTATGAAAGAGCTTTGACATTACCGATTCATCCAAATATGACAGCAGAAGATTTATCGATAATTGTGTCGAATATTAAAGAATTACTAAAACAACCGAAATAAGTAGCACAATGGGGATTGCTTTAGGGCAGAAAATTGGAGCCGAATTAATACTAGCTACAGATCCAGTAAATGTTATAGCAACAGAGGATTACAAAGCAGGTTTTTCATACCTTACAAAGGATGAGAAACAATAATTATCTTTACCAATAACAGATGTCTTTAAATATAGATTAGAAGATGGCTCATGGATTTGTATTCGACCTTCTGGCACAGAGCCAAAATGTAAGATCTATATTGGAGTTCGAAAAGATAGTGAAGCGGAAGCGCGTGAATCCATAGTTAATATAGAAGAATATATAAGAAAAATTATTAAGTGAAAATTATAAACTAAAATCCTCGAATTCAGTCTTAATTGCTTGAATTCGGTTTTTTTTTATTTCAGTATCAAAAGTTCGTCTAAAGAAAGTTGCATCTAAGATAACCAAGAAACTAACCAATTGTTTACCAAAAAACGTGAAACAATACAATTTGCTTCCGATAATAAAGTTAAGGAAATGAAAGTTTAGGAGGTTGAGTTAAATGCGTATTGCATCGCAAGGGCAGTCAATTGATACGATTACTGCACCAACGAATACAAAAGTAATGAATGTGCAAGAAGATACGACGCCTAATGTTTCAGAGGGAACAATTTCTCAACCAGTAGTAGAACAAATAACTACTGTTGGAGAAGAACAGGAAATTTCCAAAGACAAATTACAACAAGCTGTTGATGTTGTAAATGAATTTCTTGAAATAAATCATAGTTCTTCCAAATTTGTCTATCATGAAGGATTGGAACGCTATTTTGTAACAATAGTAAACCGTGATACAGATGAAGTGGTTAAGGAGATTCCACCAAAAAATTTATTAGATGCTTTCTATGAAATGCAAAAAATGGTTGGAATGATTGTAGACGAAAAAATTTAAAGAAAATCAGGAGGAAATAAGATGGTAACGAGAATTGGCGGTTTAGCCTCAGGCATGGATATTGATAGTCTTGTAGAGAAGCTGATGCAGGCAGAAAGAGTGCCTTTAAATAAAGCTTTTCAGAAAAAGCAAACATTAGAATGGCAACGTGATGCTTATCGTAATGTCAACAAAACAACACAGAAATTTAATCAGTTTTTACAAGATAAAATGTGGTTACAAAGTCAAATGATGAAAAAAACAGCGACATCTTCTAATGAAAACTTAGCAACTGTAAAGGCAACAAGTACTGCTACTGGTACACTCAATATTGAAAGTGTTACACAATTAGCTACAGCAACTCAAATGGTTGGTAGACAAACAGAGCATACCGGAACAACAAAATTATCTGCTTTGGTAGGAGAATCTATTAAGTCAGTAGACATTAGAGCTATTGATAAGAATGGTAATTTAGCAGAAAAGGCAACTACAATTTCTTTCGACCCAACAAAAGATACGGTTAATGATTTAGTGAAAATAATCAATCAAAGCAATGCAGGTGTTACAGCATTATTTGAAAATGGACAACTGTCACTAACTGCAAATAATTCAGGTAGTGCAAAAAGCGGAAATGGTGAAATTGAGTTTGGACAAGGGAAAGAATTATTTGATGCACTAGGTATGGATAGTGCTACAACGAATTCAGGTAAAAATGCAATCTTTAAAGTAAATGGCATTTCAATGGAGCGTTCATCAAATACTTTTACAATCTCAGGCTATGAGGTGTCATTAAAGTCAATATTCAATGCTAAGTCGGGTGCAGCTGATCGCTTGGCAGCAGCACAAGAAGAATTAAATAATGCACAAACTGCACTACCGGGTTTAGAAGCAGAAAGAGATAGTAAGCGTAGTGCATATGAAAGCTATCGTGATAATACGTATAAAAATGAATATGAGCGTATTTTTGGGAAAAATAATTTAACAGTTGAGCAACAAGAAAAATTTAATAAGTTCTCAAATGTAGGGAAGGTTGCTCTCCTAAACTCCGATGATTTGACTGCACTACAAGCTTTGAACATTGACTACACAGATGCAGACAGTATTAAATCATCTATTAATAATTCTAGTTTAACTGATGATCAAAAAGCAAAACTATTAAGACTGTCAGCTGATGATTTACAGACATTACAAAGCGCTGATGGTGCAGCATTGCTTGAACGTGCACATCAAGTTGATTTTGAAAATTCATATAAAGCACTTGATAAGAAATTTTTAAATGATTTAACTACTGATGATATTGCTTTCTTATCCGAAATTAAAGGAAAAACAGATAGTGAAATCGATCAAATTTTAGAAGGAAAGGATGCCACTATTAAAGATAAATTTGGTAAGATGGATCGAATGGATTTAAATCGATTAGCAGATTTAAGTGGTTCCTTAGAGGATTTTCAAAAGTTTAGTGCCATTGAGAAAACAAATATAGATAATGAAACTGCATATAAAACCGCAGAAAATAGTGCATTAGCGGGTAAAAAACGTCTAGATGAAGCACAAAAATCTTATGATAATGCAAAAGCAGCATCAGATAGCGTGCAAAATGATACTTCTCCAGCTGTAGCAGCTGTAAACCTTACATCAACAACTGATACGCAAAGTATAAAAGAGCGTGTTCAAGAGTTTGTATTGAATTATAATGAAATGGTAGATTCGCTAAATGGTTTATTAAAAGAGAAGAAATATCGTGACTATCTACCACTGACAAAAGAACAACGTGAAGATATGTCTGAAAACGAGCAAAAACTTTGGGATGAGAAAGCAAAAAGCGGTTTATTGCATAGCGATTCCTTAATTCGAGAAGGCATAACTAAAATGCGTTCTCAATTTATGTCATCAGTAAAAGGACTTAGTGACGATACCATAGATTCATTAGCTGAGATTGGTATTACAACATCTAAGACAACATCGGATGGTGGAAAGTTAGTAATTGATGAAAAGAAACTGGATGCGGCATTAGCTAAAGACCCTGATCAAGTTGTTCAAATGTTTACTAATACAGGTAGTGTAACTACGACGACTGATGAAAATGGTAGAAAGGTTACACAAGATTCACGTGGTATTACGCAACGTTTACGTAATGAAATTGATGAACTTACTAAAAATATTGAAAAAAAGGCTGGTAGAGAAGGCGCAACAGATCAATCATATGGTTTAGGTAGAAAAATTGTTGAATCTGATGTTCGTATTACAAAATTACAAGCTCGTTTGAAAGATGTCGAAGCTCGATACTGGAGACAATTCTCAGCTATGGAGTCAGCAATAAACAAAGCAAATCAACAATCTGGTATGTTTGCGCAAGGTTAAGGTTGTGAAGTTGTTTCTAATTAGCAAAGTAGGAGAATGTTATGCAACTAATAAATCAACTATTGCAGGTATCAGCTAATTTATTTAAACTTTTGGGCGACATTCCAAAAGGTGAAGATCGCGATGAATATATTGATAACATCAATAATATGTTGGACAAGCGTGGAAAGATTATTGAAGACTTGGTTCAAGAAGGTTTTCATTTCGACGAACAAAATCGCGTTCATCGTACGTTATTAGAACTCGATAATGGGATTAAAGAGCGCTTGGCTGCTGTCATGAGCGCCGTAAAGCAGGATATGGCAAACCTACAAAAATCGAAAAAAAGTGAACAACAATACTTCAATCCCTACTCGAATGTTCGTGTGATGGATGGCATGTATTATGACAAAAAGAATTAATAATTACCTATTAGCTTTTCTTCGTAATATGGTTTAAAATAGTAAATAAGTAACCTTTAAAAGGAGTTGTCCTTTATTGGCAGCAAATTTAACCGCACAAAATGCGTATAAACAAAATAGTGTTACCACTGCTTCCCCTGGCGAGCTTACGTTAATGCTTTATAATGGATGTTTGAAGTTTCTGCATAAGGCTAAACTATCGATCCAAGAAAAGAATATCCAGGAAAAAAATACAAATCTTATAAAAGCACAGGCGATTATTAGTGAGCTTATGGCCACATTGAATATGGACATTGCAATTTCTAAGCAAATGCTACCTCTTTATGAATATATGAACCATCGTTTAGTAGAAGCTAATATTCAAAATGATGTCGCGATTATTGAAGAAGTTGAGGGTCTTGTGACGGAATTCCGTGATACATGGAAGGAAGTTATTCGCATCAATCGACAGCAGCAATTCGGTCAGGGTAACGCTGGACAAATTTAGACAACATAAGAGGCCATCGAATGATGATGGTCTCTTTTCTTTGTGAGAAAGACGAGACACGAGATTTATCTCATACAAAAGGGAATCATTTAAGTAGTCATAAAATAGCCCTTTTTACGGTAAAATATGTTACTTATTCCCTCTGGATGTAAATCATGCATCATGTCATAATCAACTAAATAGATGTTTAGAAAAGTATTGGAGTGGGTAGATGATATTTAAGCGACAAGAAGGTTTTCGATTTAAATTCGATGAACCTATTAAAATGACGTTTGCGATCTATGAAAATGGAAAAGTAAATCAAGCACAAACGGCAATGGCTGACCTGCTCGATATTAGTCCAAGAGGTATGAAGATGTTTACTGAGGTGGATTTAGGTGTCAATCCTCCTCCTTTGGATTTACGCTTTGTTCTTGATACAATAGAGGTACGAGCTTATGGAGAAATCATTTGGAGTCGTCCTTTTGGCAATGGCAAGCAGTATGGCGTGAATTTCAATAACCAAGGATCGGTTGAAGATTTAATTGTTGATGAATTGAAGTCTCGCCGAAGAAAAGAAGCGGATGAGGCAAAACTCAATAACGTTAATTCATAAAGTGAACCTGGATAAAAAAAATTGTGAAAAAAAGAATTATTTTAGAGGAATTTCTCACACTTGTGTAGAAATATAAAGTATAGCAGTTATAAAGGAGGAGTTTACATGTTAAACTTTAACATTCGTGGTGAAAATATTGAGGTAACGCCAGCTATTCGAGAGTATGTTGAGAACAAAATCGAGAAAGTTGAGCGCTATTTTAACGAAGATGTTAACGCCAATGCTAACGTAAATTTAAAGGTTTATAATGACAAGCAAACTAAAGTGGAAGTAACAATTCCAATGAAAAATTTAACTCTTCGTGCAGAAGAGCGTCATAATGATATGTATGCTGCAGTTGACCTAATCGTTGATAAATTAGAACGTCAAATTCGTAAGCATAAAACAAAGGTAAACCGTAAATTCCGTGAGCGCGAAGGTGCAGGCCTTTATTTTGCTACTACGCAAGCAGTAGCTGATGTATCGACAGAGGATGAAGAATACTCTATTGTTCGTACAAAGCAATTTGATCTAAAACCAATGGATCAAGAAGAAGCTGTATTACAAATGAATATGCTTGGGCATGATTTCTATATCTTTACAGACGCAGAATCGAACGGCACAAATATTGTCTACAAACGCAGAGACGGTAAATATGGCTTAATCGAAACAACTTAACCTTCATATGTAAAAAGGCTCTCGCTATAGCGGGAGCCTTTTTTATGACTTTATCGTCATGCTAGTGACACTGTTTGCATGAAACTGTTACACAATGGTAAAATGAACTTTGAGACTATATAGGAAGTGAAAAAATTCATGGTAAACCTATTAAATAAATTATTTGATTTCAATAAACGTGAGTTAAAAAAATTAGAAAAAATCGCTGACCAGGTTGAGGGATTCGCTTCTCAAATGGAACAGCTTTCAGATGATCAATTACAAGCGAAAACAGAAGAATTTAAAAACCGTTATGCCGACGGAGAGAAATTAGAGTCGATTCGTGCGGAAGCTTTTGCCGTTTGTCGGGAAGGGTCAAAGCGTGTGTTAGAGATGTACCCATTCCGTGTACAAATTATGGGTGCTGCTGCACTAGATGAAGGTAATATTTCGGAGATGAAAACCGGGGAAGGTAAAACGTTAACGGCTACAATGGCTGTTTACTTGAATGCCATTACTGGTAAAGGTGTACATGTTGTAACAGTCAACGAGTATTTAGCGAGTCGTGATGCTGAAGAAATGGGGCATCTATATAATTTCTTAGGCTTATCAGTTGGTTTAAACTTGAACAGCCTATCAAAAGAAGAAAAACGTGCAGCCTATGAAGCTGATATTACGTATAGTACAAACAATGAGCTAGGCTTTGACTATTTACGTGATAATATGGTGCTTTATAAAGAAGAACGTGTACAACGTCCGTTGCATTATGCCGTAATCGATGAGGTTGACTCGATTTTAATTGATGAAGCGCGTACGCCATTAATTATTTCGGGGCAGGCTGGGAAATCAGCGCAGCTTTATAAACAGTCTAATGCGTTTTGTCGTATGTTAAGTGCTGAAACGGATTACACATATGAAGAGTCAACAAAAGGTGTTACGTTAACAGATGCCGGTGTTGAAAAAGCGGAGAAGGCATTTGGTATTGATAACCTATTTGATTTAACGCATGTACGTTTAAACCATGCTATTAACCAATCGTTAAAGGCACACGTAAGTATGCATAATGATGTAGATTATGTTGTGCAAGATGGAGAAATTGTTATTGTTGACGGCTTTACGGGTCGTTTAATGAAAGGTCGTCGCTACTCAGATGGACTACATCAGGCGATTGAGGCTAAAGAGGGCGTAGAGATTCAAAATGAATCGATGACGATGGCGACAATTACATTCCAAAACTATTTCCGTATGTATCAAAAGCTTTCAGGTATGACAGGTACAGCGAAAACAGAGGAAGAGGAATTCCGTAATATTTATAATATGAGTGTTGTGGCGATTCCAACGAATAAGCCGATTGCTCGTGATGACCGTCCAGACTTAATTTTTGCTTCAATGGAAGGAAAATATAAAGCGGTGGCGGCAGATATTGCAGAGCGCCATAAAGCAGGACAACCTGTTCTTGTTGGTACTGTTGCAATTGAAACGTCTGAAATCATTTCGAACCTATTGGATAAACATAAAATTCCACATAATGTCCTGAACGCGAAAAACCATGAGCGTGAAGCCGAAATTATTGCTAATGCTGGTACGAAGGGTGCCGTAACAATCGCTACGAACATGGCTGGTCGTGGTACGGACATTAAGCCTGGCGAAGGTGTAATGGAGATTGGTGGTTTAGCGGTAATTGGTACGGAGCGTCATGAATCTCGTCGTATCGATAATCAGCTGCGTGGTCGTTCTGGTCGTCAAGGGAATCCAGGGGTTACGCAATTCTATCTGTCACTAGAAGATGAATTAATGCGTCGTTTTGGCTCTGATAATATGAAGTCTATGATGATGCGTTTAGGGATGGATGATTCGCAGCCGCTACAATCAAAAGTTGTTTCAAGAGCCGTAGAATCAGCTCAAAAACGTGTTGAAGGAAATAACTTCGATGCACGTAAACGTTTATTACAATATGATGATGTGTTACGTCAGCAACGTGAAATTATTTATAAAGAGCGTTATGACGTATTAGAAACAGATAATATGCGTGTCCTTGTTGAGTCTATGATTCAAGAAACAATCGACAATGTTGTTGCATTGTATACGCAAGGCGAGCAAAAGGATTGGAACTTAAAAGCCATTGATGACTTTGTCGGTGCAAATCTTTTAGGTGAAGATGATCAGACGGTGGAAGATTTCCAAGGCAAATCTGCTGAAGAAATTAACCGAATGATTTCTGACGCTGTTCATGCGCGTTATGATGAAAAAGAGGCAGAGCTTACACCAGAGCGTATGCGTGAATTTGAAAAGGTTATTTTATTGCGTTCAATTGATACGAAGTGGACTGATCATATTGATGCCATGGATCAGCTACGTCAAGGTATCCATCTTCGTGCATATGGTCAAAATGACCCGCTTCGTGAGTACCAACAAGAAGGCTTTGCTATGTTTGAGGATATGGTCGATTCCATTCGCGAGGATGTAGCGAAATATGCGATGAAGGCAGAAATTCGTAGTAACTTAGAGCGTGAGGAAGTTGCAAAAGGTCAAGCTGTTAATCCGAAAGAGGATGGTTCTCCAGCACCGAAAAAGCAACCTGTTCGTAAGGCTGAAGATGTTGGACGTAATGATTTATGTCCATGTGGAAGTGGGAAGAAATTTAAAAACTGCCATGGTGCAGGTCAATAAGTTTACAATTACGAAGAAGATCATTTTAACTATACGTTAAAATGGTCTTTTTTTGAGTACCCGAAACTTGGTGGTGAAAGGTCACTACAGGTTTAGCAGTCAGCTGGCCGAAAGGGAGGGGAGATTTTGCGTAAGCTTCACATTGCGCTTTGCAAGTCCCCTTTATGTTTTGGCAAAGAGCCTTTTTCTATTTTTTATTAATAGATAATTCTGAAAAAAGATACATAATACTACAACAATAGGTAAATAGTTCAATGAAAAGGGTAACGTTTATAACTTTTTTCTGTTTTATCATAAAAGTATGAATAGTATGAAAGTTTTATTGTGTGAGATCGGTATGGACTTACTTTCTTAGAATAGAGGGGGTGATTCATGTTTGGATATAAAAATTCTAGAGCATTGGAGTATACCAATATCTCTTTTAATATACTCCTCTTTACTGGAAAATATAAATTTTAGGAGGATTAAAATGCATAGTGATGACATTATGAGTGGTGAAACGATGTTGTATATGCCGGAGTATGATGCCTTTGGGAACTTGTGTACACGTGTGATAGAAAGGGATTATCAATATATTTCAAAATTAGCACCGACAAAATTAATGGATTATAATCTACGCTATTTTGGTTCAAGCTTAAGAGGGGCTTTCGATGGCTCGAAAATGATACTTGGAAAACTGAATAAAAATCCAATAGTTGTTCATGAACGAAGTAATATTGTATGGTTTCCAAGTAAATCCCCCCTACATCCTGAATGTATATGGTTTGCGGTCCAGCATATTGAGGACTTTCAAGTTGTGGATAAAAAGAGTACAAAAGTATATTTTATGAACGGCAAGGACATTATTGTGGATTTAAGTTTCAGAGCATTTGAAAACAGAATTCAAAGAGCATTTTTACTTAAGTATAAATTAGAGAAACGAACAAATCACTTACTAGGGCAACATGATCGAGTTAAAGTATATCAACGCATGGCAACCCGAAGTGCTGTATTTGAGGATAAAGCGTAAGGCAAATGATAGTCGTCCATTTAGCTATGTAAATTATGCTGTCATGTTAAAAAAGTATGTTTTCCGACGTAAAAACGTTATAATAAAAAAATACGGGGCTTACAAAAATTAGAGATATGAGCATTTTGAATGCATCTCGAGAACGATGAGAACTTAGCCATTGCGATTAAAGCACATACCGATCCTTGCGTTAACTCATCATGATTTTAGTAAAAAAAGATTTACAAGATTGCCCCATTAAAAATGTTCGGAGGATTTAACAATGATTGAATTAGCAGATGTACGTAACGCGTTAGACACTTCAGCCAAAAAATTGGCGGATTTCAGGAGGTCTCTTTGACTTAGAAAACAAAGAGGCACGCATTCAGGAATTAGATGAAATGATGCTTGAGCCAGGTTTCTGGGATGATCAACAAGGCGCACAAGTAATCATTAATGAGAGTAATGGCTTAAAGGCAATTGCTAATGAGTATAAAGATTTAGTGGAAACACATGAGAACTTAGATATGACGCTAGAGCTATTGAGAGAAGAGCCTGATGAAGAATTGCAGGAAGAGCTGGGCACAGAATTAGTAGAATTCCAGCAGAAAATGGGCGATTTTGAACTGCAATTACTATTAAGTGGTCCATATGATCAAAACAATGCGATTTTAGAGTTACACCCAGGAGCTGGTGGTACGGAATCTCAGGATTGGGGCTCAATGCTTCTGCGTATGTACACACGCTGGGCAGAAAAACGTGGCTTTAAAGTTGAAACAGTTGATTATCTTCCTGGCGATGAAGCAGGTATTAAATCTGTAACATTGTCTATTAAGGGTCATAATGCTTACGGCTATTTACAAGCAGAGAAAGGTGTTCATCGTTTAGTACGTATTTCACCGTTTGACTCTTCGGGCCGTCGTCATACATCATTCGTTTCTTGTGATGTTATGCCTGAATTCGATGACAATATTGAAATTGATGTTCGCACGGAGGATTTAAAAATTGATACGTATCGTGCAACAGGAGCAGGTGGTCAGCATATTAATACGACAGATTCAGCTGTTCGTATTACGCACATTCCAACTGGTACTGTCGTACAATGTCAGGCAGAACGTTCACAAATTAAAAACCGTGAAAAAGCCATGACGATGTTAAAAGGGAAGCTCTATCAATTAGAGATTGAAAAGCAGCAGGCACAGCTAGATGAAATCCGTGGTGAACAGAAGGAAATCGGCTGGGGCTCACAAATTCGTTCATATGTATTCCACCCATATTCAATGGTGAAGGATCATCGTACAAATGAGGAAACAGGTAATGTAGGCGCGGTGATGGATGGTGATTTAGATCCATTCATTAATGCATACTTACGTTCAAAAATCGGGTAATGAAGGCCCCTCAGAGGCACAGTAAAATTGTGCTCACTGAGGGTTTTTTTGTTCTGCTAGATTAGCTACGGTTGGTCGTCCTATCAAAAAGGTGGATAATACGGAGTGTCTTGACTAATTTGCTTACGTTCATTCATGTAATGCTTATAAAGCATCGATGCATTGACAAATTGCTTGCTAATAGAAGCATATTGAACGGGCAGTTCAATTTGTCGATCGTTTTTCAGTGTGACGATACAGCCCATTTTACTCGGTACAATATTCGAAATGGCATGGAGCCCAATCCAAATATTGTGGATGGAGTTTGGTGAATATGTCGGCAAAAAAATACATGGGTAACCATAATCAAAAGTAACAACGATGGGAAGTTTATGTTGATTGCCGAAGAAGCGTTTGGCGGAATGTTTTGCTGCCTCATAGGTTGTTCCGAGTGAGATACAAGATTTTCGTAATACATGCAATGGCTTCCTTGTAACGATCAGTTCATTATGCTTGTCGATTACTCGAGTGAAAATTTTAGAGTTGTACTGAATTGGTTCTAGTAAGTAGGTGTTAAAAGACATTAAATATCCATTGACATAATTTGCTGGCATATATGTAGTGCCTCCTTTTCTATTTATTATTGAAGTGTAAAACACAAAATTGAATTCAGAAAATATAGATAAAGGGCAAAAACAATTGGTAGAGCAAGCAATTGCTTAGAGAATTTGCATGAAATAGCATGAGATTAATAGTAAATCGAAGTGAATTTCAGTTCTTAAGCATTGCTTTTTAATTTCAATTTTCATATAATTTAGAAAAGGATCGAGGTGAGGTCGTTGGATAAATATTATCCGTATACAGATTTTCTAAAAGCCGTTGGTCAGTCAAAGAAAGTAAGTGAGGCAGAGAAATTATTAAACGAGATTTATTTAGATTTATTTATAAATCATATCCAGCGTATGTATCGTGAAGAGCAGCTCATGGTTCTGATAGATAGAGCACTCGATGAAAAAGATGAAAAGGCATTTCATCTATACGCAACCGAACTAAAAGCGTTACACCAAGTAACAAGTGAATAATATGACGAGCCCGCTCTCCGTTTAATGGAGGGCGGGATTTTTTTGCTACTTTCTTTGAAAGATTGGTGATTTGGGGTGGCTTGAACTCGTCGAAACCTCATATGGCTTGAGTGGATCTAGCGTTAAGCCGAGTGGAATCTTTAAGGGGCCGAGCGATTCTTCGGCGAACCCGACCAGAACTGTGGCCAAGCGGAGCCGATGTTGCGGCAACTCGATCAGAACTACGGCGAAGCGGAGCATATCTTCCGTCAACCTGATCATATCTCCAGTCAACCCGATAGTTTTTCAGCCTACCCGAGCTTTCGCCTCCTTATCTGCTCGAATCTCCCAGGACTTGAGGAGTCTAACATCAAACGATGGAAATCTCCTCTAGGCTAATACATTTCCATCCCCCCATCTCGATTAGCTAACATTTGGAAAGGGTAATCTATTAACAGGAACGCCAAGTTTACAGATAGCACTTTAATAGCTATAAGGAATTTCACTTTTTATTTCTCGGAATGGTCGAATGTATGAATAGGCTGTCATTATGCACCTCGGTACATATGTTCTATAGGTATCCATCTCATTGTAGCAATCGAAAAAATATTTACAAACATTCGTTCGTTAAATGTTCGAAATTTTAATAGTGCTATGCTAAAATATATGTATCAAATTGGTAGGAAAGGACGGGGACATGTGTGCAAACATTTGATTTACAAGCGCCATATACACCTGGTGGAGATCAGCCACAGGCAATTGCGGAATTAGTGGAGGGTGTACGTGCCGGTAAACGTCATCAAACGTTGCTAGGTGCAACAGGAACAGGAAAAACGTTTACGATTTCTAATGTCATTAAACAGGTAAAAAAACCGACACTTATTATGGCACACAATAAAACATTAGCGGGTCAATTATATAGTGAGTTTAAAGAGTTCTTCCCTAATAATGCCGTTGAATACTTTGTTAGCTACTATGATTACTTTCAGCCAGAGGCATATGTACCGCAGACGGATACTTATATCGAGAAAGATTCAAGCATTAATGATGAAATTGATAAGTTGCGTCACTCTGCAACATCTTCATTATTCGAGCGTGATGATGTCATTATTATTGCATCCGTGTCCTGTATATATGGTCTAGGTTCTCCAGAAGAATATCGTGAAATGGTCGTATCAGTGCGTACTGGAATGGAAATTGAACGTAATCAGTTGCTTCGAAAACTGGTCGATGTACAGTATGAGCGTAATGATGTGAGTTTTACACGTGGGACGTTTCGGGTACGTGGCGATGTAGTGGAAATATTCCCTGCATCTCGTGATGAGCATTGTATCCGCGTGGAGTTTTTCGGGGACGAGATCGATCGAATTCGCGAGGTGGATGCGTTAACTGGTGAAATACTAGCGGATCGTGATCATGTAGCTATTTTCCCAGCATCTCACTTCGTTACACGAGAAGAAAAAATGCTAAAGGCCATTGAAAATATTGAAAAAGAGTTGGAGGAGCGTTTAGCTCTATTACGTGCAGAGGATAAATTATTAGAGGCACAGCGTTTAGAGCAACGTACTCGCTACGATTTAGAAATGATGAGTGAAATGGGCTTTTGCTCAGGTATCGAAAACTACTCGCGTCATTTAACATTGCGTGAAGCGGGGGCAACTCCATATACGTTACTAGACTATTTCCCTGAGGATTTTTTACTTGTTGTCGATGAAAGTCACGTTACTTTACCACAAGTTCGAGGGATGTATAACGGTGACCAAGCACGTAAAGGTGTGCTAGTTGAGCATGGATTCCGTTTGCCATCAGCACTAGATAACCGCCCTTTACGTTTTGAAGAATTTGAGAAACATATACATCAAGCTATTTATGTATCAGCAACACCAGGCCCGTATGAGCTTGAGCATACTCCGGAAATGGCGCAGCAAATTATTCGTCCAACAGGGCTGCTTGATCCACAAATTGACGTACGTCCTATTGAAGGGCAAATTGATGATTTAATCGATGAAATTCAAGGTCGTATTGCCCGTGATGAACGAGTCCTAGTTACAACATTGACGAAAAAAATGTCAGAGGATTTATCGGCTTATTTGAAAGAAATGGGCTTAAAGGTGGAATACTTACATTCAGAAATTAAGACGCTAGAGCGAATTGAAATTATTCGTGAGCTTCGCAAAGGTACTTATGATGTTCTAATTGGTATTAACTTATTAAGAGAAGGGCTAGATATTCCTGAGGTTTCTCTTGTAGCTATTTTAGATGCTGACAAGGAAGGGTTTTTACGTTCAGAGCGATCACTCATTCAAACAATTGGACGTGCCGCACGTAATGCCAATGGTCATGTCATTATGTACGCAGATAATATGACGGACTCGATGAAAAAGGCAATTGAGGAAACGAAGCGTCGTCGAACATTGCAAATGGCGTATAACGAGGAGCATGGCATTACACCGAAAACGATTGTTAAGAAGATTCCTGAAGTTATCCGTGCGACACAGGTGGCAGAGGGAGAAGCGTCTTATGTAACGAAGGCGACAAAAGGTAAGAAGCTGACGAAAGCGGAAAAAGAGCAATTACTTGCTTCTCTAGAAGTAGAAATGAAGGAAGCAGCAAAAGCGCTAGATTTTGAACGTGCTGCTGAGCTGCGCGATACAATATTTGAATTGAAGGCAGAAGGGTGAATGGCTTGTGAAAAATACTGAAATAGTCGTGCAGGGCGCGCGAGCACATAATTTAAAAAATATCAATGTCACAATTCCACGTGATCAACTAGTAGTGTTAACCGGTTTATCTGGCTCAGGGAAATCATCATTAGCGTTTGATACGATTTATGCCGAAGGACAACGTCGTTATGTAGAATCTCTTTCAGCTTATGCTCGTCAATTCCTCGGGCAAATGGACAAACCAGACGTCGATGCGATCGAGGGATTATCTCCTGCTATATCAATTGATCAAAAAACGACGAGCCGTAATCCTCGTTCTACAGTTGGTACAGTAACGGAAATCTATGATTATTTACGTTTGCTCTATGCACGTATCGGTAAGCCTATTTGTCCAAATCATGGCATTGAAATTACTTCCCAAACGATTGAGCAAATGGTCGATCGTTTATTATCCTACCCAGAAAGAACGAAAATGCAGCTGCTTGCCCCAATGGTATCAGGACGCAAGGGGACGCATGTGAAGTTACTGGAAGATCTAAAAAAGCAAGGCTTTGTTCGAGTGCGTATCGATGGCGAGCTACGTGATTTGGATGATGCGATTGATCTCGATAAAAACAAAAAGCATTCGATTGAAGTAGTCGTGGATCGTGTCGTGATGAAGGAAGGTATTGCTGCACGTCTTAGCGATTCTTTAGAGACAGCATTGCGTTTAGCAGATGGGCGCGTACTTGTCGATGTGATGGAACATGAGGAATTATTATTTAGTGAGCATCATGCCTGTCCATTATGTGGATTTTCTATCGGTGAGCTAGAGCCTCGCATGTTTTCATTTAACAGTCCATTTGGAGCTTGTCCAAGCTGTGATGGCTTAGGGTCAACACAAGAGGTAGATCTTGATTTGGTAGTACCAGATTGGGACCGTTCTTTATTAGAGCATGCTCTAGCACCGTGGGAACCAACAAGTTCACAATATTATCCACAGTTATTAAAGGCGGTATGTGATCATTATGATATCCCAATGGATGTACCAGTAAAGGATCTTCCGAAAGAAAAGATGGATAAAATTTTATATGGTTCTGGTAAAGATAAAATCCACTTCCATTATGAAAATGAGTTTGGCAATGTGCGAGACCAAATGATTGAATTTGAAGGTGTTGTGCGTAATGTGGAGCGTCGTTTTAAGGAGACCACTTCTGATTACGTGCGTGAACAAATGGAAAAATATATGGCACAGCAAGCATGTCCTTCTTGTAAAGGTTATCGTTTAAAGCAGGAAACTTTAGCTGTGAAGATTGCAGAAAAGCATATTGGTGAAGTTACACAGTATTCGATTCAGGAAGCAGATATATTTTTCAAGGATCTGGATTTATCAGAAAAGGATATGAAAATTGCTCGACTTGTCTTACGCGAAATTGAAGAACGATTAGGCTTCCTCGTAAACGTAGGATTAGATTATTTAACATTAAGTCGAGCAGCAGGGACACTTTCAGGGGGAGAAGCTCAAAGAATTCGTCTTGCGACACAAATTGGCTCACGTTTAACAGGTGTCCTCTACATTTTAGATGAACCATCTATCGGCTTACATCAACGTGATAATGACCGTCTCATTAGTACATTGCAAAATATGCGTGATATTGGTAATACACTTATTGTTGTCGAGCACGATGAAGATACAATGCTAGCGGCGGATTATCTCATTGATGTTGGTCCTGGTGCAGGTGTACATGGTGGTCAAATTGTAGCGGCAGGGACACCACAGGAAGTAATGGAAAATGAAAAGTCTTTAACGGGGCAATATTTAAGTGGTAAGAAGTTTATTCCATTACCAATTGAGCGTCGTAAGCCAAATGGTCGTAAATTATCGATTAAAGGTGCCAAGGAAAATAATCTTCAAAATGTGAAGATTGATATACCTCTTGGCTTATTCGTTGCCGTCACAGGGGTTTCAGGGTCAGGTAAATCAACACTTATTAATGAAATTTTATATAAATCATTGGCTCAAAAGCTTAATCGTTCAAAGGTGAAGCCAGGTGAACATAAAGAAGTAACGGGAATTGATGAGCTTGAAAAGGTTATTGATATTGATCAATCACCAATCGGTCGTACACCTCGCTCTAATCCTGCTACTTATACAGGTGTATTTGATGATGTTCGAGATGTTTTCGCAGCCACAAATGAGGCAAAGGTACGAGGCTATAAAAAAGGTCGCTTTAGCTTCAACGTGAAGGGAGGTCGCTGTGAAGCTTGTCGTGGTGACGGTATTATAAAAATTGAAATGCATTTCCTACCAGACGTTTATGTGCCGTGTGAAGTCTGCCATGGGAAACGCTATAACCGTGAAACACTTGAAGTGAAATATAAAGATAAGAGTATTGCAGATATTTTAGATATGACGATTGAAAATGCAGTAGTATTCTTTGAAAATATTCCGAAAATCCAACGTAAGCTACAAACCATCGTGGATGTTGGATTAGGCTATATGAAATTAGGACAACCTGCCACAACCTTATCTGGTGGTGAGGCACAGCGTGTGAAATTAGCCTCTGAATTACACCGTCGTTCAACAGGGAAATCATTCTATATTTTAGATGAGCCGACAACGGGCTTACATGCGGATGATATTGCACGTCTACTCGTTGTTTTACAGCGTCTTGTAGAAAATGGCGATTCGGTGTTAGTGATCGAGCATAATTTAGATGTGATTAAGACAGCAGACTACATTATCGATTTAGGACCTGAAGGTGGCGACAAAGGTGGTACAATTGTTGCGACAGGTACACCAGAAGAAGTCGCTGAAGTAAGTGGCTCTTATACAGGGAAGTATTTAAAGCCAATATTGACACGAGATCGTATGCGTATGGAAGCTGTTTTAGAAAAGGCTTCTCAATAAAGCTTTAATCAGTGGGAGTCTTTACTCCACTGATTATTAGTTTTCGGTACAGATAAATTACTGCCCGTTAAATAATAATCTTCAAAGTTCGCAAATTTCCTAAGAGAGATTTGCGAACTTTTTTACGTGCGCCCGGCATGCGGATGTCGATAAAAATTGAAAGTTGGGTGATAAAACTCAAAAGTGTTCTGATAAAACTCAAACGTTGGATGACATTATGTTAAAACGAATGTGATGTGGATAAGTAGATTGTATTGGAGGCTGGATGCCCCTAGGAATGCATCCAGCCAGAACGGAATTCAACCCCATGCTATGGGAATAAGCCTAAAAAAGGCTCATCACCAAAAGTTGTGGATGACATTTTTTTAAATATATGCCCTGAATATTAGTTGATTGGAGTGGAGACTGGGCGACTCCTTGGGGATCAGCGATAGAGGAACGAAGGCTAAGAGCATCACATCCTGTGATAACGCCTTCGTGACCAACATCGTGTTGGCCCGAGACCCTGGAGCGAGCAGGCAGAGGAACGAAGGCTAAAAACATCACGTCCTGTGATAACGCCTTCGTGACCAACATCCTGTTGCCCCAAGCGGCTCATCGGACGCCCCCAGGAAGCTTTGCTCTGTGCGAAAGCGTAGTGCTAACGTAGCGACAGCAACAAATGTTTTATCTGCGCGAAAGCGAAGCGTCAGCGGCAAAGCGCCCAGTCGGAACGGAAATCAACCACACGTTATGGT
>Ga0213822_1000488_pt1 | contig 30400 bp, 23 predicted proteins | sample MC6MC0908MG_FD_179872 | JGI IMG/M metagenome (GOLD analysis project Ga0213822, IMG submission 179872) | Enriched soil aggregate microbial communities from Iowa State University, Ames, United States - MC6-MC0908-MG | ecosystem: Environmental > Terrestrial > Soil > Unclassified | place: USA: Iowa...
CAAGGAAGGGTTCTGGTGGCTGGAACAGTCCGTGCCCGCCCTGGGTAACAAACGCCCGGCCGATTGCCTCAAGGCCCCGAGCCTGATCAAGCGCCTGAGAATGGCCTTGATGAGCATGCCGTAACCCACCAGCAGAAGAACCGCTGCTGGATAACGCCGAGCCCCTGTGGCGAGGGAGCTTGCTCCCGCTGGGCTGCACAGCAGCCCCAAAAAGACCGGCGCATTCAACCAGGCAGACCGCATCAACCGGTCTACGACGGCTGCGCCGCCGAGCGGGAGCAAGCTCCCTCGCCACGGACCTCGTACACCTTGAGGTCGAGTATGTATGCACTGCCGCCTTCGCGAGCAAGCTCGCTCCCATAGGGGATTGTTGGTCAGTGCATAAGCTGTCGCCTCATCCCGTTTTACACGTCAACCAAGCACTCCAGAACAGGCTGCTGAAGAACCGCGTGGCCTCGCCGAACCCCGCCTCATGCAACAACTGTTGAACCGCCGCCTCGGAGTGTGGCGGGTCAGCGCCCTGCAGGATTTTCCCAAGCTTGGCCTTCACCTCATCCGCGCTCGCGCCATGCTGCCGCCAGCGGTGCCCCCAGGCGGCGAGCAATAACGGTTGGCTGCCATAGGCGTATTGATTGCCCGCCACGATCAGCGGTGCACCGGGTTTGAGATGAGCCCCAATGGCTCGAAAAATCTGCCGCTTGGCCTCATCGCCTTCGAGGTGATGGAAGACACCGATCAACGTCGCCGCGTCGTAGGACGCGTCTGCCGCCAAGTCTTCGACAGTCCCAAGGTGCAGGCGCGTTCTTTCGAACAAATGGTGGGCCTCCAACTGCTGCTTCGCGGCCTCCAGCATCGGCTCGGAGGGATCAACCGCCATGAAGCGCCAACCGGGCTCCAGCGAGGCCATCGCAATAATCTCCTGCGCGGTACCGCCAGCGCCCACCACCAGGATTTTCGCCGAGCGTGCCGGGCCGAGGCTTGCCGCCAGCATGCACGCCGCCAGGTCTTGGCAGGCGTCGTACCCGGCCAGGGCGATACGGCTCTGGCGTCCGTACTCATTGGCTCGGGCGGTATCGAATTTTTCAGCTGAAGTGCTAGAGGATGATTTCAAGGCGGTTCTCCGTGTCCTTGAATCAAGCTACGCCAGCCGTTTCGATAAGAAAAATTCATTAATTTTATGTGCTGCATTCCCATTGGGAATGTGGCATCAGGCTTCACCACCAGAACGAAACGCCAGCCAACGCATCACGCAACTGCAGCGCACTGATGCCGCGTTGCCGTGGATCAAAAGCCAATGCCGTTCGCAGCGCCGGCCAACAGCGCCTGGGCAGATTGGGCGGCGCCCTGAGTAGGCGTGCCAACCGGACATCGCGCGCCTGGGTAGCAGGCAAACGACCGAACGGATGCTTGCCGCTCGCCAGTTCATACAATACGCAAGCCACGCCATAGACATCGGCAGCCGCTGACAACGGCCCGCCTGCGAGCAACTCCGGGGCAGCGTAGCCAGGGGTCCAGGCGTTGAGGTGTTTGCGGTCGAGGTTTGGCAGGTTCTTCAGAGGGCCTTCCAGCGCCAGGCCCAGGCCAAAATCGAACAAACGCACGCCATCCTCACTGAGCATGACATTGCTGGGCTTCATGTCGCCGTGCAGCACGCCTCGGCCATGGACATATGCCAGGGCATCGAGCAGCGGCACGGCGATAGCCTTCAGTTCATGCCAAGGCAAGCCGAGGGGCCGCTCGCAGAGCAGTTTGTCCAGGGTCAGGCCGCGCATCAGCTCCATGGTGATGAAGGCCCGCCGGTGGGCGGCGTCCACTTCGAAGGAATACGGGCGCAGCACATTCGGATGATGCAATCGCCGCATCAGGGCGAACTCACTGTAGAGCAGCGCGCTGGCGTCGGGAGACTCATCGAATGCCTCGCTGAGCATTTTCAAGGCAAGGTACGGATCGGGGTCGCCGTATTGTTCGTGCAGCAGATCCCGGGCGCGGTAGACAACGCCCATGCCGCCGGCGCCGAGCAGGCGTTCGAGGCGGTAGCGGCCGGCGAGTAGTTCCGGGATTTCGTTGGTGCAGCGCGGGTCCTGGGTCGCGGCGGGCAAAGCGCTGGCGAAGGTGGAGTAGGTGGAGTGGCCGCCCTCCTCACTCACAGGCGAATGACCACCGCCGTCAGGTTATCTCCTGCCGTGCCCCGCAGAACGCCCTCGAAAAGACGCTCCAACACCAAGCGTGGTGAAGCCAGGCTCAATGCATCGCCAAGGGCTTCGCCGCTCAGGTCTTGATACAAACCGTCACTGCACAACAAAAAGGTGTCGCCGGGATGAACATCCAGCTCCAGTACTTCCAGCGTCAGCTCTTGCGCGGCGCCCACTGCACGGGTCAGTGCCCTGGCCGCAGGATGGGCACGGGCCTGATCGATGTTCATGTTTTGCTGGTCGATCAGTCGCTGTTGCAGTGAATGGTCCCTGGACAACTGATACAACCGTCGACCGCGCCACAAGTAGCAGCGGCTGTCGCCTGCCCAGATGCAGGCTCCACGGTTGCCCTCCAACAATAGCGCTACCACGGTGCTGCCCATGATGCCGGGATCGCGCCCGGCATTGACGGTCAGCTCCTGGCTCAGCCGTCGATTGGTCCAGCGCAGACACTGGCGCACCGCTTTCGATCGCTCGACAAGACCTGGGTAGAGCGGCAACTCTGCCAAGTTGGCCACGACCAGCTGACTGGCGATATCACCGCCAGCATGTCCGCCCATTCCGTCGGCGACCACCCACAGCCCCTGTTGTGGGCTTTCGAGAAACGCGTCCTCGTTCCGTGATCGGACCTTGCCGGGGTCCGTACGCGCCGCACTGCGCCAAGGGACAGCGTCTCGCATCAGAGCTGCACCGGCATTCGGAAGGTGCGCAGCACACTCATGTCGAAAGGGTTCGGCGTGCGCTGACTCATCAACAGATAGTTGGCTCGCAGGCCTCCCAGGTCTGCCTTGAGCACACGCACGTCGCGCCCGGTCAGGTATTCGGTTTGCATCAGGTCAAACAAGCGAAACAGCGACCACGGCCCGGTGTTCTTCTCGATGCCCACGCCTCGCCCGATCATTTTGTCCAGCACCAGGGCCGTTCGACCGTCCTGTGCATCGCTTGGCCAAGTGAACGCCATGGGCAGGATCGGGCCGTGACGATATTCAAGTGTCTTGTCGCCAAAGCGGAATTCCGAACGACTCACCGTTGGATCGAGCGTGTAAGGCTCAAGCGTGAACTGCACCTGCGGTTCAGCCGGGTCTTGTGCGAAAAAGCTCCGGCGAATGGTGTGCGCCGCCGCCATCTGATCAAGAGAGGCCTTGGATATCGGCAAGCTTTGGCCGTCGATGCTGCGCAAACGATAGTGCCCCACAGGACCGCTGACGAAGGGCCGCATGTAACTCTCGAAGAATCGATCGACGATGCCCTGATCCTTGAAAAACTCCCGAAAGTCGTTGAGCGCAACGTCGCTGGCGCTGTGAGCACTGAACGGGTAGCGCTTGTTGATCGCCTTACCGTAAAAACTGTACAGCTCGCTCTGATAGCGCTGGTTCAGGTAACGATATGAATCATTAAGCACCAAACGCCAACTGTCCTCGGCCAGCACGTTGAACCACCCACCGACCGGACGCGGCAAACGAGCAGACGCATTGCGCAGATTACTCAACGCATCCCGTTGGCCGTCCATACGGCTCCTGGCCAGTTCGAACGCGGCGTGCTCCGGTGCACTGGCTCGGGCCAGGCTCGCCAGTTGCAATTGCACATCGTCGAGGGCCCGTAAGGCCTGGATCAGATCAGCTGTCGGGCCATTGTCCGGGTCTAGCAGGCTATGCAGCGGTTCGAAACGCCGCTGCAAGGATCTTTGTGCAGTGTCCGGCAGATTTTCGATCAGGGAACCCGAGGCTTTCCCAGCCACGGAGGCAAGTTTCGTAACGGCACTTCCACCCTTCCCAACCGCTTGCGTCACATCGTCGACTCGCTCCGCAACGGCCTGGATTCGAGTGTTTTCGCGCACCTGCACCAACATCTGCAAAATCGGTGAATGGGCTGAGGTCAGCCCCGCCAGTTGCTCGGCGCCCTCACCCACGCTGTTGATCGACGGCAAGGCGACTTGGCCGACCGCTTCACTCCAGTGGTCGGCGTAGTCACGAAAATACAGCTGCTCCAGCTCGACCATCAGGCGGCGCATGTCCATGCCGCTAAGGCCTTCACCTTCACCCAGTACCCAATTGTCCCGCAGCAACTCGGCGACCAGCGCTGTTCCCCGGACCGAAAAGTACCGTTCGTAACCCTGACGGGTATAGAAGCCGGGGATCACACGGTCGGCTCCAACCAGCAACGAACCCTGCGCACCCAAATGTTGGCTGAGCCGGTATTGCGGTAGATGGCTGGCCTGCTCGTGCAGCATTCTGTACACGACGGCGGCCAGGGAATCATTGCGCAAGGCTTCCCGGGCCTGGGCCACCAACGACTCGTCGAGCCCATGGATAAACGGCTGCTCCAGCAAACGTTCGAAGTGGGCATTCAGACCGTTCTGTACCGTCGTGTTGCCGGCGTAACGCAACGACCATTCGCTGGCAACCCGATCCTTGAGCCACGCGGTTTCACGACGCTCCCGCAGGTTTAGCATCAAGTACGCGCGTAGGCTGTTGATCAGCTGTTCGCGATTATTCAAATGGCCACGGATATGCGCCTCAAGCATCTGCGCGACCCGAGGCAAGAGTTGCGTCCGTAACTCACGCTCGTAAGCGTCGGTCACTGGCGGACTGCTTGCGTCCCCCTGATAAAGGCCCACACGTTCATACAGCGGCACCTCTGTCTTGGGCGGGAAAACCCGAGTGGCTTTGAATCGGATATCCAGTGGTTCGAGCATCGCAATCGAATCATCGCCGGTTCTCTGGGCCAAGCGTTGGTGGTCCCAGCGTTGCGCCAGCGCACGCAAGCTTTCCAGGCGCTCATGGTTGGCCGAGAAACCGCTCGCCCACAACACCCCGAACAGACCCAGGGCTGTCAGTGCCCCGAGGTACAGAGCACGCTGGCGCCAATGAATACGGCGGCGCTCACGCAGATTGAGACCGGCCAGGTCAGCCTCCGGGAAAATCACCCGGCTGAGCAGTTGATTGACAAACCGTGAGCGCCGGACGGACGCGACATCGCGGGTGTGAGGCGTTGCATTGCCTTGGGCGGCGGTCGATGTGCAGGTCAAATAAAAGCCGCGCAGCGGGCAGACACTGCCGCTGAACGCCAGCTCGACCAGCAGGCACAGGTTGGCGCCGATTTGCCCCATTTGATGGGGGAAGTCGAGAATGCGGCTACGGCGCAGGATGTCGCGCTCTTGGTGCATGCGCATGATCACCTGGCTATTGAGCCGATGCAGCAACGCCTCGAACTCGCTCCGCAACACCGCCACATCCGCACCACGCTGGTCCCGGCTGAAACTCGCACCCAGTACCTGGTCGCTTTCCTCGCGCGTCAGCGAATCGAAGAACTCATTGAAGCCCGGCACGTTGTCCGCTTTGCTCAGTACGAGGTAGATCGGCACATCGACATGCAGTCGCTGTTGCATCTCCTGCAAGCGGCCCCGAATCTGGCAGGCCAGCGTGACCACCGCCTCCTCGCTGTTTTGCAGCAGGACCTCGGTTGGTACAGTCACCAGCACGCCGCTCAAGGGCCGACTTCGACGACGCTTGCGTAACAGCTCGAGCAAGGTAGCCCAGGCGCTTGCGTCGACCTCAACATGCACCTGGGTCAGGTAACGTCCGGCGGTATCAACCAACACGGCGTGTTCGGCGAAATACCAGTCGCAATGGGGGGTGCCCGACGTCTCGCCCATCGACTTTCGCTCAAGCCTGTCAAGGGGAAAGTCCAAGCCCGAGCAGTCCAGCAAACGGGTTTTGCCGCTGGCGGGAGGGCCCATCAGCAAGTACCACGGCAAATCGTTGCGCCAACGCTCACCACGACCGGGATAAAGACTTGAGGTCCTGAGTGTCTTCAAGGCCCTCTTGAAGGCCGAACGCAGCTCGCGCTGCTCATGATCAATTCTGGCCTGGCGCACAAGGAGTGGCTGGTCGGTCTCGGTTCCCTTGGTTTTTGTGTTCGCACTGACGCGCCCATTGAGGAAAACCATGCCAAGGCCCCAGCCCAGGAGCAATCCGCTGATGCTCAGCAGCCGCGCCTCCGGGCTTGCCCAGAATTTGTAGTCGTTGACTGCCAGCAGCGGCCCGACGAACCACACCAGCAGCACCATGAATAACACCAGCAGCAACGTCCAGACCCAGATCTGGCGCAGCCAGGCGCCGGCTTTCCTGAAAAGCAATTTCATGACACGTCCCTGTTTACGGCAGTTGAGCGGTGATCGGCTCGAGCGGTTGATAAGGTTGCAGTACACTTTGGCGTTGCTCATCCAACACCCAGGCAAAACCCGAATACATCACGCCCAGGCAGATCAGCGAGAAGAGCGCCACCGTCCAGGCCGGAACAATCCGTGTCGGACTGCGAGGCGTGCCATCGAGGCCTTCCCTGTGGGGTGACAGTTCACGTGGGATGTCGCCGCGTACCTGTTGGATGAGCCGGTAAAGGGCATCGCGGGTGCTGTCGAGTTCGAGCATTCCGCGAGCCTGGACCCGGTATTTGCCCTCGAAGCCCAGCGACAGGCACAGATACAACAGCTCGAGTATCAGCAGGTGCTTGCTGGGTTTTTTCGACAAGCGCTCAAGCAACTGGAAAACTTTCTCGCCACCGAAGGTTTCGTTATGGAAGGTGCTGAGCAGACTGATTTGTGACCAGCCCTGCCCCCACGATGTGGTGACGACCGCCTCATCAATCACTGTGCACAACACGTATCGGGCAGCGATCAACTGGCTGTTTTCAACGCCCCCTTGCAAGGCACGCGCTTCGAACTGTTCCAGGTCAAAGGTCAGCTCCCGCTTGAGGTTTTGCAGCCCTCCACGCTCGCGACCGTGCATGATAGACACCACTTGCGACAGCAAGTCGGACGCAGCCGCTACCAAGGGGTTCAGGGTGAAGTTGAATGCCTGGGACGGCGGCCGGCGTGCGGCGTAGATCATGCGTTCTTGCAGTTGTTCGATTCGCGGTGGAGCAGCAGCATCGGTCAATGGCCCCGAAGCAGGACGCTGTCCATGATGATCGAGCAGGACGGTTGTTTCGTCATGAGGATATTCCTTATCCATTGCGGTCAATTCCTGATGGCCCAAAAATTCAGTTCAAGCTCGGCGAACTCCCCGGAAACATGGAATGCAAAGCCCGCGGAACGTTTCAGCTGCGCCAGGTCTTCGGAACTAGGTTCGAGGATGAAATAGGTTTTGTTGGCATGGAACGCAATCTGTCGCGGCGCCACGGGCAAAGGCCTGAGTTTGATGCCAGGCAAATGCAGATTGACCAACTGACGAATGCGCTCCACCGGCCCCACTTTGAGGTGCGACGGCAAGCGATGGCGCAGCGATTCGCCGTCGCAATTGGCACTTGCCGCCAGTACGAACGAAGCCGAGTCCAGCAACGAGAGGTCCTGCAGCGGCGAAACGGTGATTCCGTATTGGCGCACCTGCAGTTGCAGTTCGATCGCGTGCTGCTCAAGCACCATGGACAGTACCTGACGGATCGTTTGCATCAGGCTACGAAAACACGCGCCCTGATCGCTGTGCTGGTAACGGTTGTTGAGCGGTGGGCGTTTGCTGTCACTGGAGAACGTCGCCAGGTCGCCCAGCAAGGCCAGCAGCGAGCGGTATAGCGTCTCGGGGTGCACTTGCTCCAGGTCCAAATAATGACGCAGCAGCAGTTCGGAGCGATTGATCAGCTGCAGCATCATGAAATCGCCGACTTGTGCACCGCCCGCCTTGCCAGTGGAGCGAACCCGCTCCGCCAGGCTGTCGCCACGGTGACCTAGCATGCCAATGACTTCTTTGAGACACGACAGCAGGTAGCTGGATGACCTGGCCTGGATAAAGGTCGGCACGAAGTTCGGATCGAGCCTGATCACACCATCAGGCGTGGTGTCGAGTACCTCACAGAGCTTGAGTTTCACAAACGCCTGTTCGCTCTGCTGCTCACCCAGCAACAGACGTAAATCCGGACGGCCACAGCTGATCTGGCTGCTGCTGGCGTCTGCGGCATTGGAGTCGGTCACCTGCGCTTCGTAGGTGGTGTAGCGCGCCAGCACGTCAGACTGTTCCGGACGACGGGATTCGATATGGTTGCCGGTCACCAGTGGCAGAGCGAGGTAGATCGGTGTGTTGTGGGTATTGGAGGGTACTTCCAGGACCAGCGGTTCCGCGTTGCCATCCAACTCGAACAGGCTGCCATCCGGTAGGACGCCGCAGGCCTGGCTGACCACCAGTTGGCCCATGGCGAGAAACTGCGAATCGATTTCCAGCGCCAGGAAACCCCAGGCATAACGGGCCAACAACCGGGTACGGACCTTCAACTGGTGATCGAAGTAGCGATCGTTGTGTTGCAAATGTTGTGGACGCAGCAGCATGCCCTCTTGCCAGATGACTTTATCGTGATTCATCGGTCATCTGCCTTGGCCAACCCTTCAAGGGCACTGGTAATTCCATCCTGATCGAGGGTCAGGTTCGCCTCGGTCACCCGCGCCGCAGCGACCGGCAGCGTATAGCGCCATCGGGTCTGCGGCAGGTCACGGTACCCCGCGAGCACGCCGACGTAACGACCGCCCCCGGCAATGCCGAGCCTGAGTTCGACGGTTTCACCCGGGCGTAACTCCAGCTCTTCGCTGGCAACCAGATCGGGCTTCAGGCTTTCCCCGGGCCGTTCATAGAGGCTGAAGAAATCCGCGTTTTCGAAAGCCACCGGATGCTTGAGCTCAAACAACCGCACCACCACCGGCGATGGCCGTCCGTTGAGGTCTGGATTGAGCTGGTCGCTGGCCGTCAGCGTGAGGTTGAGCTTGGTCATCGTCGAAAAGGGCGACAGCATGGCGCAGCCGACCAACAACTGCGTCGTGACAAGCGCCGTAAAAGTCCCGAGTAAAGGCGTCGTGAAGCGAGGCATGTACGTCATCCATGGTGATCGGTGTGCAGGGTGGAAATAAGGCGGATCTGCTCTTCATAGGCCTGGGCGAAGTCACGAGCCAGCAGGCGCTCGGTCCAATCGTCGTCCTGGCACAGCGCTTGGTGATAACGGCCATAAGCCTTCCAGTAGTGGCCGGAGGTGTTCATCAGCGGCTTATGCTCCCGTTCCAGACGAAGGATTAGCTGTCGGGGCGAAAAATGCTCCAGCGTTGCACGCAAAGTGGCGCGGCTGGCGCTGAGCAAGGCCACCTGATGGGCTTGCAAATCACGGAATGCGCGGGCAATGGCCTGGTCGGCGGATAACTGGGCAGGTTGGGTCGGCTGCAACAGCATCTGCAAGGCATGATGGGCATCGCCGCTTGATTTCAGCGGGTTCCTCGGCTCGCTTTGGACCAGAGTCTGGGCCAGACGCAGTTCGTTTTTCAGTTCCGAACGAGTACGCAAGCTCTGTTGCAAACCTTGGACACTCTGCTTGAGCAGCCGCGCGGTACTGATGGCCAGGGCCTCCCGGGCCTCGGCGTCCAAGCCCTCAAGGTCCATGTCCAACGCGCTACCGAAGCGCTCCCAGAAACCTTCGCGAGGATGTTCAACCGCGTCGGAAGACGAGGCCGGCTCGCGCGCGGGCTCGATCGGGGCGTCTATCAGTTCCGGCAACAACAGGCTTTCCATGTCGACGCGTGCGTAGTCCGCACGATCAAGGGCATCTGGCGGTACGACAGCAGGATTTATCAGCTCATCTATTTCTGGGTAAATGCGCTCCCGTTGATCCAGCGCCTTCAACGGGTCGAGATCCAGGAATGCGTCGTCCGGAATGAGATTACCGATGGGCGTTGGACAGCCGGCTCCGGCAGCGCCGTTGGACGGGCCGGCAAGCAAGCGTGCCAGAATTTCGAAATCGCCCATGATGTAGGCATCTCCATCCTTGATACGCACCGGCTCGCCATGGGGCAGGCGTTCGCCACTCTCACGATGTGTCGTGCCGTTACCGCTGGTGTCGGTCAGGAAAAACGCACCCTCACGGAAGCTGACCTGTGCATGACGCTTGGACAGCAAACGCTGACGATCTGGGAGGGTCCAGTCACAACCCTCGCCTCGTCCGATCACGCCACCGGCCGGTCCGAAAGTTTTCTGGCAGTGATGTGCCGCGATGAACTGCCTGGCGTTCAGCATTTCAAAAACGAGTTCCATCGATGAGACTCCTTACGGTCACTTGCCGCGATTGACCGCTTGCGGATCACCCAATGGGCGATAACCGCTGTCATTGAATTTGTAATTACCGCTACAGCCGCCGAGGCCGAATAACACGACGAGGGTCAGCAGGGCGGCTTGCCAGGAATAGACAGGCATCGAAAGGTCTCCACGAATGAAAGGGCTGGACTGGCATCGGTATGAGTGAGTGTGGACGTGGGTCAGTCATCGTAATCCTTGCGATGAATCTTCAGACGCGCGAGGCGGTAAAGCAGCGTGCGGCGCGCCAGGCCGAGTTCCCGGGCGGTGAGCGTCTGGTTGCCGGCGTTCTTGCGCAGGCAATCGATCAGCAAGCCACGCTCGATTTGCCCCAGCCGTTTGCGAAGGTTCATACCGCTAAGGGCGGGCGGGGTTTCGATGTACAGCTCAAAATGCTCGACCAGCAGTTCGCCGTCCTCGCACAACAACACGGCCCTTTCGACGACGCCTTTGAGTTCACGTACGTTTCCGGGGAAGCCGTAGGCAGCCAGATGATCGAGTGCGGCGTCGGACCAGCGCACCGGATCGCGCCGCAATAACATGCAGGCCTTGTCGGCAAAATGTCGCGCCAACTCGATGACGTCGCCTTCACGCTGACGCAGGGCCGGCAATGGGATCGGAAACTGGGCGAGGCGGTAATACAAGTCTTCGCGAAACTTGCCTTCCGTGACCAACTGCTTAAGGTCGCGATGAGTGGCGGCAATGATGCGTACGTCGATCATGTGGGTGTCGTTGGACCCCAACGGACGGATTTCGCCCTCCTGCAGCACGCGCAACAGCTTGGCCTGGAGGGACAGGGGCATATCGCCGATTTCATCAAGCAGTAGTGTTCCGCCGTTGGCCGCATCGAACAGCCCGGCCCGGTCCCGGTCAGCACCGGTGAACGCGCCTTTGCGATAGCCGAACAGCTCACTCTCCAGCAAATTCTCGGGCACCGCCGCGCAGTTCTGCACAATAAATGCCTTGGCCCGACGCGGGCCGCAATCATGGATGGCCCGAGCCACAACCTCCTTGCCAGTACCGGTCTCGCCACGCAGCAAGATGGTGTAGGGGCTGTGCAGCACTTTGCTGATCAATGAACAGGTCCGGCGCATCGCCGCACTCCTGCCAATCAGGCCGTACCCATTGACACTCGGCAGGCTTGTGCCGATGGACTGGGTTTCGCCGACAGGAAGGTGCAGACGTTGCAATAGGTGCGCCTGGCTGAGTGCGAATACCCCAAGACGCCCAAGGGATTCGGCGAACCCTTGCAGGTCGAGGTGCTGATCACTGGCGCACAGCAACACGCCCTCGACGCCCCCCTGCAGGTTGGCAAGCGGCACGCACAGCAATGACTGCCACGGTGTGGCCCGGACCGGCAGGAAGCGAGTGTCATGCAGGCTATCGCTCAACGCACCGAGGCATACCACGCGGTTCTGGCACAGGGCAAATTGCAACAGTTGCTCACCGATGTAGTCGGGAGGCAGGTTGCTGCTGTCACGAAACTGCAGCTGGCCTTCCAGGCATTCGCTATTCATTTCCAGACGGGTATGGGTGGCATCGAACACGTACAACTGCACCAGATCGCAACCACTGAGCCGCCCAACGCCCAGAATGAACGCCTCCAACAACGCAGCACCGTCCACCGCGCGCGAAAGACTGGAAAACAGCGTCATTAGGGCTTCGGCGTAGGCCAGCGGTTGCGCAACCTGCTTGAACATCGCGCCCATCTCAGCTGAACTCGCAAGCTACGCTGGCATCGTCCGCGAGCGTAGCGTGTACATGTCGCAGCGGGTCACCGGCCGCCATGGACGCGAGCATGCGGTCTGCCACCAGTGGTATCAGGTGCAGGTCGAGCAGATGATCGATCAGCCGAGCCCCCTCGTCGCTGCGAGTGCAGCGCTCGACCAAGTGGTCCACAAGATGCCCGCAGTAACTGAAGCCCAGTTGACGACGATGCAGCCGTCCGCCCAAGCGATCGAGTTTGAGTTCCACCAGCTCGCGCAGAACCGGGCCGCTTACCGGGTAGTACGGCACCACGCACATGCGCGCCAGCAACGCGGGTTTGAAATGTTTGCTGAGTAGCGGGCGAATAGCCTCTTCGAGGCGTTCGACAGTCGGTTGCGCGCCGCCTTCGCACAGCTCGCCGATGCGCTCACTGCCCAGATTCGACGTCATCAGAATCAGGGTATTGCGAAAGTCGATCTCGCGCCCTTCTCCATCATTGGCCAGACCTTTGTCGAATATCTGGTAGAACAGATTCAGTACATCCGGACCGGCCTTTTCGACCTCGTCAAGTAACACCACCGAGTAGGGTTTTTGCCGCACCGCTTCGGTGAGCATGCCCCCTTCGCCAAAACCGACATAGCCAGGCGGCGCGCCGATCAATCGGGAAATGGTATGTGTTTCCTGAAACTCAGCCATATTGAGGGTGGTGATGAAGCGGTCTCCACCGTACAACAGATCAGCCAGGACCAGCGCCGTTTCGGTCTTGCCGACGCCGCTCGGCCCCACCAGCAGAAATACGCCCACTGGGGCGTCAGGCTTGTTCAGGCCTGCGGCGGCGGCGCGCATCGCACGGTCAAGCGCTTGCACGGCCTGGTCCTGTCCGCGAATTCGAGCACGCAGGTCAGTCGCGAAGCTGGCGATTTTAACGTTGTGCTCCCGCGCCAGTTGCGCCAGTGGCACGCCGGTCCAGCCGCTGATCACTTCGGCCACCAGCCGCGGGCACACTTCAAAACTGACCAGTCGCTCCTGCGCTTGCGCCGCCACCAACGCGCTGTGGGTTTCGTTCAACGCAGTTTCCAGGGTTTCTACGCACAGGGCCTGATCCACTGCGGCTACCCGTGCCCTGGCTAATTGCTGACGCAACGACAGTAGGCGTTCGGCAAGTATTCGTTGCTCGGTCCATTGGATTTCCAGAGCCTGACACTCGTCTTCGAGGGTATCCAGGCGTCCCTCCAACGCTTCCAGCTCCAGGCGGTCAATCGACAGGCCGGCCTCTGCGTCACGACGCAGCGCCAGGCGCTGGTGCTCGCCTTCGGCCCGCTCTGCGCGCAATCGCTCAAGGCTTTGCGGCGCAGCAGCCAGGCTGATGCGCACACGAGCGCAGGCGGTGTCGAGCACATCAACGGCCTTGTCCGGCAGTTGACGACCGGCCAGATAGCGGGCGGACAACTGCGCTGCCGCGACCACCGCATCATCACGCAGATAGATGCCGTGGCTGCTCTCGTAGACCCGGGCCAAGCCTCGCAGGATGGTCACCGCTTCACTGACAGTCGGCTCGTGCAGTTGCACTGGCTGGAAACGACGAGCCAGGGCTGGGTCTTTCTCAAAGTATTTTTTGTACTCAGTCCAGGTAGTGGCCGCGATAGTGCGTAGTTCGCCTCGGGCCAGGGCCGGCTTGAGCAGATTGGCCGCGTCGGAACCGCCGACACTGCCACCCGCACCGATCAAGGTGTGGGCCTCGTCGATGAACAGGATGATGGTTTTTGGCGAAGCCTTGACGCCGTCGATCACACCTTTGAGGCGACGCTCGAATTCACCCTTGATGCTGGCTCCGGCCTGCAGCAGTCCCATATCCAGCGAAAGCAGTTCAACGCCTTCGAGCACTGACGGTATTTCCCCCGCAGCAATGCGCAAGGCCAGGCCCTCGACAATAGCCGTCTTGCCTACTCCCGCCTCACCGACCGCGATTGGATTGTTCTTGCGGCGACGAACGAGGATATCAATCATCTGCCTGATTTCGCCGTCCCGGCAAAACACCGGGTCGAGGTGGCCATCGCGAGCCTGCTGGGTCAGGTTATGAGTGAAGCGCTCCAGCAGGGAGCCGTCTGACATGGCAGATTGGCCAGCAACTGATTGTGCCTGTTGTGACAGGGCGAAATCTTTCAGCCGATCAATGTTCAGCCTGCCAAGCAGCGCCTGGTAATGGCTCCCCGCGTGGCGGATAGGATTACGCAGCAACGCCAGAATCAAGGCAGCTTGCCCGACCTGGCTCTGGCCCAGCTCGAGATTGGCTATCAGCAACGCATCTTGCAGCCATTGCACCAGCTCTGGGGCAAATATCGGATTGCGTGAGGCGCTATGTTCAATACGCGGTTGCAGGACAGCGCTCAGCTCGCTTGCGCTTAGCTGGGCATCCTGCAAGGCACGAACGAGCAAACCTTGCGGCCGCTCCAGCAAACGCAGCAACAAGTCCTCCACCAGGACCTTGTCTGCGCCCCGGGCCACGCATTGCTCGGCCGCCCCCTCCAAGTCGCTCCTGGTGCTGGCGTCCAGCGCCTGAATGAGTTGCTGGAGGTCTACGTTAATCATGTCATCCATTCCTAGTGAGTTTTACTGCCGAGGATCACCACGCCGTCAGCGCGTTCGTGTCCCAACCAACTGGTCCACCCCAGGCGGCAGGTGTTCTGTTCTCCAATGCGCAGTTCGCGTATTTCTTCCTGACGCAAGACCAGGCGAATGTCATATTCGAGGGGATCGCGCAGGGTGAAGCGCACCAGCATGCACAACGGCTGGTAACCGACACCGATCGGCAAGAACTCATGGAAACGTTGCCAATCCAGTTCGCAGATGTGGATCCGGAACTTGCCACTGCGATCACGTACCCGCTCGCCCAGCACCAAGTCTTCGCTCAGCGAGCTATTGGCGCTCCCCAGACGATTGAGTTGCTCATCGAGAACATCCACACGGCGCTCAATGCACTGCTCGAGGTTCAGTTCGGCGTGCTTGAAGTAATAACGCAGTACCGCTTCGATCAATGCCGCCGAATGCGCCCGCAGGCTTAACAGGCCCAGGTACGGCAGCAGACGCTTCCAGTTCAATTGAGTGGCCTGGCGGATCCGTTCGCCGCCCAAGCCGATCAACGCAAACAACTGCTTGGAGAACGGATCGCGGGCACCGCCCTGGAAACTGGCGCAATAGCGGTATTTGCGCCAGATCGGCAGCATCAATCGTTGAAGACGATGGTGGAACAGGTCGAGGAAATCGCGAGTTGGATTGCCTTCTTCATCGTCCCCCAAGGCCTGTTCACCATAGAACGCCGGTAAGGGCGACCCGGCACCCACCAATCCGATCAGATTCAAGCGCAGACGGGCTCGCATCTGCCCGAACTCCTCGAAAAACTCCAATCGATCGACGTCGCTGCCTGGGAATCCGAGGCTTGGATTAGCCCGAAACTCCAACCGCTCGTACAGTTCCTCGTCGTCCAGAAGCGGGTGGGCCTCACGCAGCCGGTCCATGACCAACAACACGGCCTGGAACAGCGAGTACTCACGTATCCCTCGTGTCAGCACGCTTATAGAAGCGGCTGCTGGCCCATGCGGGGTGTCCATTGGTACACATCTCCCTGTGTGCTGTTGACCCGCAGTTCGTGGTACGAATTGAGGCTGGCATAAAGCGCAAAAAACTCGTTGAGAACCGAAGCGAAGACGAACAGGTCGCCTTCGCCGATGTATCCCTGAGGATCTATGGTCAGTTCGGTACGCAAGCCGCGAACCGGCAACCCGCGGTACAGTCGGTCGACGTGCTGGTGCTTGATCGACTTGAGCCCGTTCAATAAACGCTGGCTGACTTTCTCCGTCTGCTCGTCGTGGTAGCGCGGAAAGTCATAGGTTTCGAGAATGACCTTGAGAGCGTTCACATCCGCCAGCGACAGGTAGTTAAGCGACATGTTGCTGATCACCTTCCAGAGGAAATCCTGATCAAGTGGCGGTGCAAAGCACGGGGTAACCGGGCCTATGTTGCGAAAGCTCAACGACTCAGGGCTTTTTTCGGCAGGTTGGTCGATATCACCGGGCTTGAGTTGCCGCGGCAGGTTCTGGTTGGTGCACATCAGTTCGATCGACAGGGTTTCATAGGTCTGATTGTGCCGGCCTCCAAAGCCCAGGCAGGTGTCGAGGCCGCCATGCAGCAGCGACGGACGATGGCGGACGCTGTAATAGGGGCGTTTGTGGGACACATCAAAATTTGAGTCGTGCTCAAAGGACTCGAACGGCACATAGGTCTGATTGCCCTGGCCGCCCGGGTTCCAGCCGGTGACGCTTTCGACGCAAAACACGCCGCAGTGCTCCAGGTCGTAATTGGCCGGCAGCAGCAGGTACTCATCCTGCTTGCCATCCAGCCGGATCGGTTGCGCGTCATGCTTGAACAGATTGGCGATAGGCGTGCAGTAAAGCTTCACGTTATCCAGTGTTGGACGCAGGCGCTCGATACCGCTCTTGCCAATATCGAAGCGCAGGTCCAGACCGCGCATCTGTTTGAGGGCGTCCAGCGGCAAAGCGTTGAGCAGGTCCAGACCAGTGACGTCAACGAACAGGAATTTGTCCTGGAAGGCGAAATACTCCTGCAAGTAGCGATAGCCACGAAAGGTATTCAGCGGAGACGGAATTAGCGCTTCTTCTTCAGCAAAGCCTACCGGCTGGACATGCTCGGCAGGGAGCCTGAACGTCATTGGAGCGCCGTCCATGGTGCTTATGGGGTTGCCCGCAGCGTCCAGCGGGACCAATTCGATTCCTTCAAGGTTGCGCAACAGGCTGAGGTAAAGCATCTGGCTGATGTACCGTTCGCCGGCAAAGTGCAGCCGCAGACGGCTCAGCTGCAATTCACCCAAGTGACCGTCGCAATGCATCTCCAAGCGTAGGCTCAACAGCGAACCAGCGCCTTTAACCGAGTAACTCAACCCTGTCAGATCGAGCGCCAGGACTTCGGTGGGATAACAAGTCAGAAAACGGCAACGGACTCCTTGGACGGGCTTGCTCTCGATCGGCGTATCGCGCTCTACCCGTAATGCAGGGCCTGACCGCAGTAAGGGGTCGAACTGCAAAATGCTAAAGGCCGGCAGTGGTCGCATGTAGTTCGGCCACAATAGGTGCATCAGCGAATGGCTCAGCTCCGGCAACTCGTCATCGAGCTTTTGGCGCAGACGCCCTGTCAGAAACGCTACCCCCTCCAGCAGACGCTCCACATCCGGATCCCGCCCAGCCTGTCCCAGAAACGGCGCCAACGCAGGGTTACGCTCGGCAAAACGCTGGCCCAGCTGGCGAAGCGCGGTCAACTCGCTCTGGTAGTAGTGGTTGAACGACATGGGAGGCTATCCTTGGCTGATCTTGACTTGGCCGCTGCCATCCAGGCACGCGGAAAAACTTACCTGCCGCTTGACCTCCGCTACATCCAGCAAAGCGTCGATGCTGAAAGACAGGCGAAGCGGATCTGCATTGTTCGGCATCGACGCGACACAGACATTCCTGAGGCGTGGCTCGTATGCCTCGATGAATGTCTCGATTGCCGCGCGGGCCTGGCTTCTTGCGTCATGAAGGCTCAGGCGCATGTCATTGAGATCCGGTAATCCGTAATCGGATAACGTCTGCACGCTGCCCGCACGGGTGCTGAGCATTTTGGCTAGATGAGCAGCCACGGATGCCATAATGCAAACCTCGCGGCTCGAACCCGCACGTTTTTCGCCATCGCCATTCAGGCGCTCGAAAAGGCTGCCATAAGTCATCACTGCACTTATGCCTTGTCCAGTTTGCCAACCAACGACAGGGTGAAATCAGCCCCCATGTATTTGAAGTGAGGTCGTACGTTCAGGCCAACGCGGTACCAACCTGGCTCGCCTTCCACATCACTGACGACGATTCTGGCCTCGCGCAGCGGGCGATGGCCACGGACGTCGGCACTCGGGTTTTCCTGGTCGGCCACATACTTGCGAATCCAGTTGTTGAGCTCACGCTCCAAGTCCGTGCGCTCTTTCCATGACCCCAGTTGCTCGCGCTGCAAAACCTTCAAGTAATGAGCCAGGCGATTGACAATCATCATGTACGGCAACTGTGTGCCTAGCTTGTAGTTCAGCTCTGCTCGCTTGTCCTCGGCACTGATGCCGAAAAACTTGGGTTTCTGCACAGAGCTGGCAGAGAAGAACGCGGCGTTATCGCCCCCCTTACGCATGGTCAGGGAAATGAAACCTTCCTCGGCCAGTTCGTATTCGCGGCGATCGGAAACCAACACTTCAGTAGGGATCTTGGTTTCGATTTCGCCCATGCTTTTGAAGTGGTGCAGCGGCAGGTCCTCAACCGCGCCACCGCTTTGTGGACCGACGATGTTCGGGCACCAGCGGAATTTGGCAAAACTGTCGGTCAGGCGGGTACCGAATGCGTACGCAGTATTACCCCACAGGTAATGTTCGTGGTTGTTGGCAACGGTTTCCTTGTACACGAACGACCTGACAGGGTTCTCTTCAGGATCGTATGGGTTGCGCAACAGAAAGCGCGGCACGGTCAGAGCGATGTAGCGAGCATCTTCCGACTGTCGAAAGCTCTGCCATTTGGCAAATTGCGGGCCTTCGAAGTGGTCTTTCAGATCCTTGAGATCCGGCAGGCCAGTGAAGCTTTCCAGGCCAAAGAATTTCGGACCCGCCGCGGCGATGAACGGCGCGTGGGCCATGCAGGCGACACTGGCCACGTACTGCATCAATTTCACGTCCGGCGAGCTCGGGGACATGAAGTAGTTAGCGATGATCGCCCCCACCGGTTGCCCGCCGAACTGACCGTATTCAGCCGTGTAGATATGCTTGTACAGACCAGATTGAGTGACTTCCGGCGAATCCTCGAAGTCGTCCAATAGATCGCTCTTGGAGACGTTGAGCATTTCAATCTTGATATTTTCACGGAAGTTGGTGCGCTCGACCAACAACTGCAAACCGCGCCAGGCCGACTCCAGCGCCTGAAATTCCGAGTGATGGAGAATCTCATCCACCTGACGACCGAGCTTGGCATCGATCTCAGCAATCATGCGATCAACCATGGCTTTCTTGACCGGTTCGCCGCTGTTCTGCGGCTTGAGCAACTCTTCGATGAACGCCGACACGCCACGCTTGGCAATGTCGTAGGCCTCATCGTCCGGAGTCAAGCGGGTTTGGGCGATGATGCTTTCCAGAATGCTGTTATCACCATTGCCTTGGCTCTGTTGTTGTACTGCATGGGTACTCATGTGTCGGCTTCCTTGGCTGAGAGAATCAAACGTCCGGGGTTGCGGCCTCCAGGCCTAGTTCACCCAGTACGCGGCTACGGGATTCGTCATCGGCGAGGACCCCTTCGATGGCTTTGCGAAACGCCGGTGCGTTACCCAGCGGTCCCTTGAGGGCCACCAACGCCTCACGTAGCTCCATCAGTTTCTTGAGCTCTGGCACTTGACCGACCAGACTCGCAGGGTTGAAATCCTTCATCGATTTCAAACGCAGTTGCACGGCCAGCTCCTCGGTGCCGCGCTCCTCCTGGAGGCAGTTCGGTACGCTTAGGGTCAAGCTCAGCTCTTGCTTGGCCAGCACTTCGTCGAAGGTCATCTTGTCGATGCTGATGGGCTTACGTTCCTCGATCTTGCGATCGTCCTTTCGGTGGGTGTAGTCACCGATAGCTAACAGCTTGAGTGGCAGTTCAATCTCTTCCTGGGCGCCACCAGTGGCGGGTTTGAAAGTGACGTTGATTCGCTCTTTCGGAGCGACCGAGCCTTCTTTGGCCATGATATTTTTCCTTACGATTGGGACCTGCAGGCCTATTCGATTACCCGCTCCAGGTCGAGGTGACACAACCTGCGATAGGCCTCTTCCTTGCGATCACGCACGGCGTGGTTCTGGGGCAACAACTCGTAGCAGCTGTGCAACAAATGCAGCACCTGCAACACCAGATCGGGCTCCCAGGCATTCAGGTCCGGGTGTTGCAGCGTCTGATCAAGGGCTTCGAGCTGGACCTTGGCGAGTTCGTATTTCTTGCCCGAGAAGCACAAGCGAGCCATCGCGAACCGCCAAAGGAAGCGCTCGCGCGCACCGTGAATGTTTTGCATGCCTTGCCTGAGCAACTTGACGGCAGGTTTGAGGCCATCCTTGCGCAGGACTGAGTGGGCCTCTTCCAAGGCCAGCCCCCACGATGCCTGGTTGTCAGAGACATCGACCTTGGGTGGGGCGCAGGGGCTTTGCAGGTGGGGCATGACCTGGGCAGCGATCCAGGCCCGAGTGGTCGGATCGGCAAACGGTGCACCGTCATGCCAGCGCAGTTCGACTACACCCGGCAGGCGTTGAATGAACAACGCGAACTGGATTTCCACTTCCCGCATGGCCGGCTCAGCGTTCAGCCCTTGCAGGCATTCCCAGGCGAACCTCTGGCCGTCAAGCCAGAAGGGAGCCTTCGCCAGGCTGGCCTCGAGCTCCAGCAGCAGATCCGCGTAGTTGCCCTGCTGGAGGCTGTCCTGGTAAGCCTTGAGCCTATCCGTCGGCAGCCCACGCAGCAGGGTGATCTGTTCAGCGTTGCGTTCGGGCATGGTGTCGATGGCCAGCCAGAGCAAGGTGCGATTGAGGCGCAGGGCGCGAACATCGGTAACCTTTTGCTTGAGCCACCAGGCACATAATGGACGAGCCCCCTCTTGCTGGGCGCGTAGCGCCTTGTGGGCTTCTTTTTCGTTTTCGATCGGAGCATCGGGAGTGAGGAGTTGGGCGGCTGCTTGCTTCACTTGAGCCATTACCGCCCCAACGGCACCGGGTTGCGGCTGGCTGTCGGTGACACGCTGGACCATATTTCTGAGTCGTCGGCACATCGGCAGCAGCAGAGGCGCTTCATCAGCCAAGTGAACAGAACAGGCGGTATCGAAACTTTCTAGTTGGTCCGCCATCTGGCGGAACAACGGCAACTGCTCCTTGATCGCAACGTCATCGCTCAACGCCTGCTCCAGGCGGGGTACCAGCCAATTGATGCTGGCGGCACGGGTTCGAGCCTTGGTTGGGTGAATCTCGGACCAATGGTTTTTACACAAATGCTGCAAGAGGCCAAGACCGGCTAATAGCCCCGGGAAAGATTCACGCTGGTACAACGCCCACGTCAACCAGGTTGCCACTCGCAAATCTTTCGACTGGGTGCGTAACAGCAATTCACTTTGTTCAACGACCTTCAGCCAGTCGACCTGACCGCCTTCATGCATCGACTGGGCTTTGCTCAGCTCACTTTCCAAGGTTTCGTATTCATTTGAAAAACGCACGTCCGCCCCGCCGAAACTCTCGTGGGAAACGGGAGTTTTGGCGAGACCTAGATAATGGGCGGACAGCTTTTCAGAATACGACATTCACGATCCTGTTAAGAAAATTCGATTTACTACATGGATAGTAGAAAGGCATCTTTATTAAAGGAATAAAGTTCGACGCGACTTGTAGGAAACTTCTCACCAGCACATATTTCCACATAAAAACATCACGCCGCCCTGCAACCATCCGAACGCCACGAAGAATGCCAAACCTTGAACGATAAAAAAGTAGGAAATTTCGCTTTTTTTCCAGGACAAACAACAGATATCACCTTCAAAACCCTGAAGCCAATGGCTCTCGAGTCGAAGTGGGACATCCTGCTTTCCAACGACAAATCACTTCAAATCATTTCGTTATCAATTGTCGCTTTACTTCAGAGAAAATTCTTACATCCTTTTCTTTTTTTGCAGTTGCAGACGCTCTATCTCATCCGGGCTGCTTCAATAATGTGACCAGGAGCAAAACCACATTCACAAGGACGAACAATGTGCCGCGCCATTGCCCCCTCGAAGTTTCACCTTACAATCCCTGACCTTGACCATAACCTCCAAGTCTTGGCCTTTAAAGGTTATGAAGCTATCAGTAGGCCTTATTCGTTCGACGTTGAACTCGTCGGCGAACAAAAGGACATGAACCTTGAACATTTGTTAAACAAGCAGGCATTTCTTGCATTCAATAAACAGAGTAACGGTGTTCACGGGTTGATACATCGAGTTGTACAAGGTGACTCCGGAAAGCGTTTGGCCCATTACACAATAAAATTGGTTCCACGACTGACTTATCTGGCGCACCGCACCAACCAGCGCATTTTTCAGCAAATCAGCGTCCCGCAGATCATCACTTTGATCCTTAAGGAGCATGGCATCCTCAGCGACACTCATCGCTTCCAGTTGAGTGCTAACTATCCGCCGCGTGATTACTGCGTGCAGTATCAAGAGTCTGACTTGCACTTCATTGAGCGCTTGTGTCACGAAGAAGGTTTGCATTATCACTTCCAACACAGCGATTCAGGCCATCACTTGGTATTTGGCGATGACCAAACCGTGTTCCCCCGGCTTGACCGACCCACTGTTTATAAACATGGCAGCGGCATGGTTTACGACGAACCGGTGATCCAGCGTTTTGGCCTGAGGCTGGAGACCCGAACCAGCCGGGTCACTCGCCGTGACTATGATTTCAAGAAAGCCACGCTCCTCCCGGAGAGCGCCAGCCAGCCAAATATCGACAAAATCCGACCAGACCTGGAGGCCTACGACTATCCCGGCGGTTTTACTCAAGAAGAACGTGGCAAGTTACTGAGTCGGCGGGCCTTGGAACGCCATCGCGTCGACTACCGCCAGGCCGAAGGCAAGAGTGATCAGCCGGCCTTGGCGGCAGGGCATTTCCTGACATTGCGTGAGCATCCCCGCCAGGAATGGAATGATCTATGGCTGCTGACCGAAGTGCATCACCAAGGCAAACAACCGCAGGTGCTGGAAGAAAGCATTACCAGCAACCTCGGTACAAATAAAGGTCACTTCAGTCAGGGCTACCGCAATCGCTTTATTGCCACGCCTTGGGATGCGATCTTCCGTTCGCGGTGGGCTTATCAAAAACCACGCATGTCAGGTAGCCAGACGGCAATCGTCACCGGCCCTGAAGGCGAAGACATCCACTGCGACGCCCATGGCCGGGTCAAGGTCCGATTTTTCTGGGATCGCGCAGGGCATTTCGATGACGGTAGCAGTTGCTGGTTGCGCGTCGCCTCCAGTTGGGCAGGCAACGGTTACGGTGCTGTCGCGATCCCAAGGGTAGGCATGGAAGTGCTGGTGACCTTCATGGAGGGCGACCCCGACAAACCCTTGATCAGCGGATGCCTGACCAATAGCGCCAATCCGTTGCCTTACCCATTGCCCGCGCATAAAAGCCGCACGGTGTTTCGTTCTCGCAGCTCGCCGAGCGGCAAGGGCTTCAACGAATTGCATCTGGAAGACCGCGAAGGTCAGGAACTGATCTACCTGCGCGCCCAACGTGACATGGAGCAGAAGATAGAAAACAACAGTCGCCTGGAGGTGGGTAACGAGCGTCGGCAGACCATCAAGGGCAACAGCATCACCGTACTCCAAGCTGAAGAACATCGGACCACGGCCGCCAACCGCACAATCCAGGTCGATGGCAACGATTACCTGCACGTCGCCAACCGTCACACCAGCGTCGAGCAAGCGCTGCTCGTCGAGGCCGGGCAGCAAGTGCATATCACGGCGGGCGCCCATCTGGTCCTGCAAGCAGGTGCGATCCTCAGTTTGTGTGCCGGGGGCCAACACCTTGTGATCGACCACAGCGGTATCCACAGCAGCAGTGAGATCCAGATCGGCGGAGCCCCGCTGTCGGGTGCCACCGCTTCGTTATTTAGGCCTGAATTTGCAGCCCCCTTGGCTTCGAGTCTGGACCAACCTCCGGTACTAGCCTCCACCCAACGTGCCCTGATGACGGCGAGTAAAGCGGCGGGCTTGGACTTTTGTCCGATCTGCGAGGCTTGCCGCGAGGGTGTCTGCCCAACGGGAGTCGCCGCATGACTCATTCGCTCCCTCATCAATGGTTGATCGAACACCATCGCCTCGGCCACGCCCTGTGCCTTGTGCTGGATTCTGAAGATGAGCACCCGATGCGCCAGGCATTGCTGACCAGCAGCCGAGCTGACCAGTACCTGAGTGTCTATGGCCAGACTAAAGTCGCGGACCTCGCTGATGTCGGCCCCTTTGTCTTCACCTTCGATCAGCCCGGCGATACAACTATCAACGAATTGCTAAAGCGGCCGGACAATCACTGGGGTTGGTTCGCCAGTTGTCCAAAAGGTCACCTGTCCCTGCTGGTGGAACACTGGCGTGAGCGCTTGATCATCGGAGAGCGCCCTCATCAGGCCTTGTATCGCTTTCACGACAATCGCGTATTGGCCCGGGCGCTCAGGCACCTACCCGTTGAAGCCTATCCTGTCTATCTCGGGCCGGCGATCAGTGTGTGCTATTGGCAGGGCACGAGTTGGAGAAGCGCCGATAACCCATCCCCGGGCCTGCATCCGGTGCCTGACTCGCCGCTTTGGCTGCAAGTACCTGTTTCCCCACGGCAAGCAATGCAAACTCGCCTGATCAATGCACGGCGTTTTCTATTGGCCGAGCATGTCCAGACCTACGCCAAACTGGCTGAACAACAGGATCCGGACGCTTGGCTGCGCGCCATGCTCAACCAAACCGAGGCTTGGAACTGGCAGACGTCTGAACAGTTGGAGTTTCTGCTGACCCAAAGCTTGCAAGCGCCCGCCCAGATACTGGCGCCACACTGGCAAGCGCGCCCAGATGAAAGCCCCGATGAGCATTTTGAACGGGTGCGTCTGATGGCGGTGTTTGATCAAGGAGATGCGCCACGATGAAACAGGCGCTACGAGTTGCAAGCTTGAGTTACTGCCTGGTGATGACGGCAGGTTGCGTTAGCAAACAGCCGCACACCTTCACTTTTACAGCCGATCTTCCACCCGACTTTGCCTATCAGGCCATCGCGGTGTACGTGCCCGCCAAAGGGCAAACGTGCACCGTACCGGGGGGCAGAAATACAGAAGTTGGGTACAACCTGCAGTGGCGTAAACACTACCAGCCGAATTCAGAGATAGCACTGTACAGAAAAGTCAGCGGCTGCCCATTGGTGCTCTACCGCATCAAGCTCGAAATCAATTCGGCCTATGGCAAGGATTGGAGTGATATCAGCGGAGACTCAGCAGGCGTTGCAATACGCGATGAATTAGAAGCGCAGTACAAGGGCACTTTCAGCGAAGCGGGTGAAAGCGTCTTTTACGGTCAATGCCAATGGTTATTCCGCACCTCAGGCAAGCCTCGCATTCTCAGAAAAATCCTCGACTGTAAAAAAACCAACTCACAAAAAGAGCTTGGACGCGGTCGTCCTTTCTCGGCCTACACCCTCGATCAGCTACCAGGCAAAACCATAAGGATGAAGATCGCCCTGGCAGACGAAGAAAGACCCTATATGGGCGATACCTGGGTAAAAGTTCCTAATGGTTGGAAGCGTTGCATGGGTGACAACTTCGAAGATCAATATGCATTTTGCTTCGGCAACTACAAAGACTTCAGTGGCTTTCAGATGCCTGACGGACGGAAATGCACCATTTACCCAGGTTGTACGGAATAAGGAGCTTTGCGTATGACGTCATTGCCAATAGAGCTGGAGTCAAGCTTGAGCAGCAATATGCTGACCTGCCCCGTCGGAGGTAAATGGACCAGTTTTCAACTCATCGATGAATTTGGCTCTGGCAAACCTTATGCAGGGCTGGCTTATGTCGCTACCGATTCAGAAGGACAAAAACACCTTGGAAATCTGGATGCCATGGGTGTTGGCAAGATCACAAATCACTACGCTGGACCGATCACTCTTGTCTTTGAGCAACGCTATCAAGAGCAGGAAAAGCTCTATACAGAACTTCAGCGTAGAGATCACTACCCCCTAGAAATCACTGACCTGCAGGTCCGCGCCGAGCAAACGCGCTATCTGAACCCAAACGCCACACGTACGCGGGAAAATCCAGCCCAAGCCTGCGCGGACGATTTCTTCCAGGTGGAAGTACGTCATCTGGTCAAGCACGTCGCGCATCTGCCTCCCGAGGTTTATCGCCATTACCCACACCCTGCTGGGCCGGCACGGCTGATGAGCGAACACGGCAAATTCGGTGTGGCCTTAATGCCACAAAAACACACGGCGCTGGAGGTACGCCCGTTGCGGGCCTTGCGGCCCATGTTGTCCACTGCCCCCGAATTCTGTGCGCTCAATTTGTACCAGTTGGCGCTCCTCTCGACCTTGACCTACTGTCCCTTCGGCCAGATGCCTGACCAACTTCCGATCAACACACCGGTGAGCTTCACCCAACAACCGAGCGTGGGGAACTGGTTCGCGGATGCGCTGGCCAAGTTCGAAGAACTTTGGAGGCTCGATCCGGGGCAAACAAAACCCTACTATCCGTTGTACGAGGATGTGCCTTATTCCAAACGCCTGGAGATCGTGCCATTCGATCCCGTTCTTTACGCGGTCAACAACCCGGAACTCGGTGAAGACCAGGAACATCCCGCCAAGATCCATTTTCTCGACGACCGCAAACTCGGAGTGCGAGGCACTGATACGCAGGCCTTTATCACCCACAACGATGAATTGATTCTGATTGCAGTGCGCGGCACTTCGGAAATGCTCCCCGACAGCCTGCGCGATGCCGATGCATTCCAAGTGCCGTTTGAAGAAGGTGTCGGCCAAGTGCATCGAGGGTTTTATGGCGCGGCTAAAAAAGCAGCAGCCTTTGCAACGAGCTATTTGGACAAGTTCTACACAGGGCAAAAACTTCTTATCTGCGGCCACAGCCTGGGCGGAGCAGTGGCGTTATTACTTTCCGAGATGCTGCGTCGCAGACCGGAGGGCTACACCATTCAGCTCTACACTTACGGCGCCCCTCGAGCCGCTGATGCCACCTTCACAAAAAACGCCGAACCGTTGGTGCACTACCGCATGGTCAACCACAATGACCCAATACCCAGCTTGCCCGGCAGCTGGATGAACACTAAGGCAGGTGTTTACGGCACAGGCGCGGCGCTGACATTCGTCAATGTGCCGGTCGGCCTTTCAGTCTTCGTGGCGGGTATCACCAACTGGACGGGTGAGAACTATGAACACCACGGCATCTTGCGACACTTCCTGCCGGTGGAGTTCGATCATAAGGAGAAGTCATCAATCTTGTGGGCCCCCGCTTGCGACACCATCACTCAACACGCCGCCTGCGAGGCAGCCCTTCAGCATAGAAACGGTTTACCGGATCGTCCGTCTTTCCTCTCTCAACTGGTCCACATCGGTAATCACTTCATGGTCTCCAGCTACATTCCCGCTTGCTGGGCGACTTTGCGCCGCTGGCAGGAAGCGCAGGTGTCCGGGAACACCTTGGTGACAAGGCGTGAATATGAGTGGATAACAAATGCACTGGAGCGAATTACCCAGCAGTTACGCGACGAAAACCGTTACCTGGCAGCACGGGGCGCTCCCAATGGGCGTAGCGAAAGATCCGTCAGCATTGCGCTCACCCACGAGATCGACAAAATACGAGCCACCCGGGCTCGGCTGGCCACACTGCGTACCGCGTCAGTCAGCAACAAAGACGTTTATGGAAGCTTGTCGGAACAGCCCGAACGATTGGCGCGCAGCTTGGCCCGCTGGCAGATACATCCGGAGAATAGGATCGCCGAGCAATTGGCAATGACGCCGGCTGAGGATAAAGATATCGAATTGATCAGTGATGCTCACGAGTACGCCATCGGTAAGCCCTATACGCTGGATGTTGATTCGATTATCTAACTCCAGGGTTCTGCAGAAGCGGTGGTGTACGTTCCATGTTGGCAACCTGGGCGCGGAACAACGTCGATCTGAAGCGACAGCGCAATAAAAAAAGCCCGGCCCGTGCGCAATGCACAGGCCGGGCTAGGGTGTTACTGGAGCAGTTACTGAACGGCGACGCCGCCGCCAAGCTTGCTCATGACGAACGCCGTGAATTGCTCAACGGTCATTTTCTGGCCGTTGAAATCGACTTGATTGTTGGCGTAGTGAAGCTTGGTTACCACATCGCTGCCTTCAAGTTTCGCCAGTTCCGTGCCGACTGCCATGGCACCGAACATGTCGCTGGTGGCGGTGGCCTGATCGGCGATCAGTTTGGCGTCGGTTTGACCTTCCATCTGCGCCTGCACGGTCATCAGGTCCACCAGCATTGGCTTGGACACTTTCAGGTTGAAGTCCAGCAGGGCGAGCAACTGACGGCCCAGTTCATCGGGTGGCAGGTCCATGGATTGCGGCTTGGCGAAATCGACGACCAGGCTCGCACGGCTTTCACCGTTGGTGGTTGTGAACGACAGGTTTTCCAGTGCCACTTGTGGGCCGCCAGCCAGGAGTTTTTCCAGATCGGCTTTGACTTGCGCTTCTTCAGCTTCGGTCAGGTTCAACTCTGGAGTCGGCTCACCCGCTTCAGCCGCTTCGGCAGCCGCTTTTTCGTAGGGTTGAAGCTTGGTCTGGTAAACCTGCATCAGCGACATGGTGGCCGGGATATCGAGGTTCTTCAGGCTGACTGCCATTTGAGCCGAGCCGATGGTCTTATCGTTGTACGACAATTCACCGATCTTGTAATCAGCACGCCCCGATGCGCTGGTGCCAGTCTCGGTGCTGTTGTTCTTCATCTCGAAGTTCTTCATGCCCACCACCGACTTCGGCTCACCAAAGGTGGCCTTGGTGCTGCTCAGCAGCAGGGTGTTGTCACCCATGTAGTAACCGTAAGGGCTTTTGCTCAGGTTGCTGGCCAGCGTCAGGCCGTTCACTTCAACCTGTACCGGCGTCTGGTCTTCGGCGACAGTGGTCAGCTTGAAGCTGTCCATGTAACCGTCGGCCTTGATCTTCTGCGCCTGGGCGCTGGCGGCCACGTCGATTTTCAGGCCGGAAAAGATGAGCTGGGTCTGTTCATCCAGCTTGGTGTCCAGGGGCAGCAGCTCGAACGTACCGTTGGTGGATTGGTCGTAACCCAGGTTGACCACGCCTTTGAGCGGCGATTGGTCCTTGGCGGCGACAAACCATTTTTCGGTCAGTGGGGTTCTTTCAAGGGCAGTGTGACTGGTGGCCATGACCGGCAGCCATTTGAGTGTCATCAGGCGCGAAAATGGCAGTGGGCCGTGTTCGATGTTGTCGACGAACAGCAACTCAACCGGCTCTGCGCCAAATATCTCGCCCTCACCCTTGAGGCGATAGTGGGCGGTGCTGCTGAAAGTCCCACGGTCGAGGGAAACCAGTTCGATCGAAGCGGAGCTATTGGACCCGGCCAAAGCCGTTTGCATCTGCTTGTTACTATCGGCAATAGCGGTGTTCAGTACGCCTTCGAGCTTCGTGCCGGTATACCAGGCGCCGCCTGCGCTGACTGCACCGATAACCACAACGATGCCAAGAAGTACGCTTGCTGATTTATTCATGAGTAACCCGATCGATGTCCATGGTTGAAGAAAGCCGTCGTCTTCCCTGACCCGCAAAGGGGGTGGCTCGACGCCGTAAAGTGGAGGGAGATTACCATCAGGCACCCCTGCGGGCCCAATGTTTAAAGGGGGAAAAGAATATTCTTGCGAGGTGGTCTACGAATATTGGACTTCAATCTCGTCGAGTTGATGGTCGAATGTCTTAAGGCGTGCCGTCCAGGTGTACACCAGCACTTCAAAATCGCGATTGATTACAGGCGCGCCTGATGACTCTGCGCGCGAATCGCAGAAGTCCAGCTGATAACGCTCCCGCGCCATGGCGTTAGCGACGTCACAGAGCTCACGGGCGTTGTTGAGCCAATGCCAGCCATCCTGGGTGACTTGCTTGTCCAAAGCGGCGCATTGGGTCTTGAGCGCCTCGAGGCTCTTTTCCAGCGGGGTACCGGTGAGTTCCCCCATGACTTCCTGGAACGTGCGGCCTGGCTGCCAGTAGCTGCCCCAGAAGTAACGATCGAATACCGTTTCGACCCGCCGGAGCGCAACCTTGGTGTCCCAGATCAGGACCAGCGTCTTGCCCTGCTCAAGGTGTTTTTTCTTGATGCGCTGACCCTGAAGCGATGCCCAGGCCACGATTGCAATGGATATCACAGCGATCAACGCCGCCGCGCTATCCAGGAAGAGCAGTGCCTTGTCGATCTGGTGGGTGAGCATGACGCCATAGAAATAAGTGGCCGAAAGCAGCAACAACGCCGCAATAGCGCACCAGAAGCCGGGAGCATAAGGGTTTTTCATTATTGGAATCCCCATGACCAGTGACGTCGCGGGCTCCATTTTCGCCAGTGCCCCGACTCTCTCAGCATAGCAACGACCTCGGGGTTTGCCGGGCGTCGACAGCAATCAGAGGGGTCGATCCGATTACCGGCCCAAAACGACAAAACCCCTGTCTGCGTCAGCAGACAGGGGTTCTGGGAATTCAATCTTGACGATGACCTACTCTCACATGGGGAAACCCCACACTACCATCGGCGATGCATCGTTTCACTGCTG
>Ga0213822_1000491_pt1 | contig 30313 bp, 32 predicted proteins | sample MC6MC0908MG_FD_179872 | JGI IMG/M metagenome (GOLD analysis project Ga0213822, IMG submission 179872) | Enriched soil aggregate microbial communities from Iowa State University, Ames, United States - MC6-MC0908-MG | ecosystem: Environmental > Terrestrial > Soil > Unclassified | place: USA: Iowa...
CAATCCAATTGTCATCAATCGCTATACTAGTTGTTCCATCTTGTGTCTGCATAAATATATCTTTTCGCAAATGTAATATGCCCATCCATATATCGTATGTTGTTAACTGTTCTAGCGTTTTGGATTGTCCAGTTACCTTTATTTCATCTAGTATTAATTGAGCTGTTTCGCGCATGGCCTCGCCATATTCCCCATTCGCAATAATAGTTAATAGATCCATGTATTCCGGCTTGTATTGCCCAGTTTTCGTACGAATTGGATTGGTTTCAGTTCCTTTAAAAATGGCAAGCCACGTATTTTCAAACTCGCCCTTTAATACGTTAAAATTATCATTATACTCATCGGAATTATCCGCTAAAAGTGTTTGTTCATAGAGACGCAGAATCGTTGCAGAGTCCTCTATAGAATAGCGTAATTCCCCGCCAATAAGTAATGAACCTGTAGCTAAATATTTGAAATAACCTAATATATCTGGATGAAGACGGTCCATATATTCAGGTGCGTCTTTTCCGAAAACGGCATTTGGTTTAAATTCAAAACTTTCTCCATTATATCGTAATTCTAAATATTGGTTATTAGCCGAAGCAATTAATTGATTTAAGTCTGCAGGAAAACTTGTTGGTTTTTGAGATAAAACTTTTTCATACTGAGCAAGTTTATTGGAATAATAGAGTGCAATGTCTTCAGCTCTGTAAGAATATATACTATAAAAATAAAAAGATTCTTCAAATGTCATAAGACCGTCGTAAGTTTCGATATGCTGTATAAGCTCACGTGGCGTTTGTAGATCCTCCAATATATCTGTTTCTAATCCTTTAAAAAAGTCATTATTTACGGTCTGTATCTCTAGAAACATCTCTTTTCTTTTAGGTAAAGAGTAGACTTCATTATCTGCATTTTGAATTAATGATATTTCACTAAACTCTTTCTCTGGTATGTCGAGCTCTTTACGCATTTGCTCACGCTTTTCTTGATATTTCTTTGTAAAGTTTGAAAGCCATTCGTCATATTCTTGTTCCTGTTTTTGTTCCTGTTTTTGTTCTTGTTTTTGTTCAGTTGTTTGAACAAATGTCGATGGATTAATTACATACGATGAAACTAGCACACCCACTAAAAGTACACTTGCGATACTTGCTATCCAAACAGCTGGCTTTTGCCATTTTGAGGGAGGCTTTTGAGTGGTATTGGATTCTTCTGCTTGTTGCATTGTATTTTCTGCCTCAATTTGTACGAAAACAGCTTCTGGATCTAGCTGTGGTTCTATCCGATCGTAGGATTTTTTTAGAAGCTCCATTCGTTTTTCAAACTGTTTATCGTCCATTTTTAACACTCCCCTCTTGCATTAACTCTGCTTTGAGTTTTTCCTTGGCACGTAATATACGAACTTTGACAGCTGATAACGAGATATTTAGTACCTCCGCTATCTCCTCATACTTTAATTCATGGAAGTAAAATAATATGAGCGGGTAACGATATTTTTCATCAAGTGCTTGAATGGCATGATGTAATAGCCTATCCTCCTCAAAATTAAGGACATGCTTTTCTGCTGAAGATGAGGGCGTTTGTTGCTGAGCACTTAGCCTTTCTTCTTTCGCCTGCTCTCGTTGTTCTTTGCGATAATAATCACGTGTGGCATTTAGTGTGATTTTATAGAGCCATGTTGTAAAACGATCTTGCTTAAATTGATGTAAAAAACGGTAGAGCTTCACAAATACCTCCTGCGAAACGTCTGCTAGGTCATTACTATGTACGCCGCATTGAAAGGCAAATTTTTCAACTGTTCGTTGATGTATTCGGATAAGCTCTATATAAGCGTCTTTGTCTCCTCGCTGAGCTCGTTCGATTAATTCAGTTTCTGTCACTGTCATCCCTCCTTTGTGCATGAAACGAAACATTTCTCCTAATTGTTACATATTTTACTTATTATTAAAAATCCATGTACTTTGCCGGTAAGACCTCTAACTTCGCCGCTAACACCCCTAACTTCGCCGCTAAAACCCCTAACTTCGCCGCTAAAACCCCTAACTCCGCCGCTAAAACCTCTAACTCCGCCGCTAAAACCTCTAATTCCGCCGCTAACACCCCTAATTCCGCCGCTAACACCCCTAATTCCGCCGCTAACACCCCTAACTTCGCCGCCAAAACCTCTAACTCCGCCGCTAACTCCTCTAACTCCGCCGCTAACTCCTCTAACTCCGCCGCTAACTCCCCTAATTTCGCCGGTAGATCATATATTAAGTTACTAGAACAACCTCTGCCGCATGTGCGAGCTTAATTTACTGAAATTTGCTTGTGTTATGAAAATATTGCGGTAAAATAAAACTTTAGTATAAGGAGGATGTATTTTCGTGTCTTCAAGAGATCAATTTACAACTAAAATTGGGTTTATTTTAGCTGCCGCTGGAAGTGCTATAGGGTTAGGAGCTATTTGGAAGTTTCCTTACATGGCGGGTACTAATGGCGGAAGTGTCTTTATTTTATTATTCATCTTATGTACATTTCTCATCGGCTTACCGGTGTTAATTGCAGAATTTATGATTGGTCGTCGTGGGCAAAAAGATGCCGTCACGTCGTTTAAGGAACAAGCACCAGGAACTCCGTGGTACTTGATAGGATGGGGTGGCATGATTATTGCCGGTCTAATACTTTCATTCTACAGTGTTGTTGGTGGCTGGATTTTAAGTTATTTGGGCCGTGCCTTTACATTACAGCTGAATAATCCTGGTTCAGATATTAATTATGCAGATTTGTTTAATGACATCATTTCAAACCCACTTGAAGCAGTACTTGTACAAGGGTTATTTATGTTATTAACTGTAACGATTGTATCAGCAGGTATTAAAGGTGGTATTGAAAAAGCTAGCACTTGGATGATGCCTCTTTTATTCATCTTCTTCATCGTGTTAGTTATTCGCTCCTTAACATTGGATGGCGCGATGGAAGGCGTCAAATTTATGTTCGTTCCTGATTGGTCATACTTAAACGCGGAAACATTTTTAAAGGCGCTTGGACAAGCATTCTTCTCGTTAAGTGTCGGGATCGCCGTAATGATCACATATTCTTCCTATCTATCCAAAAGCGAAAAAATTGGAAACTCGGCCATCAATGTTGCATCCATGAATATTATCATTTCTTTACTTGCAGGCCTAGTAATTTTTCCAGCAGTGTTCGCACTCGGCTATACACCTGATCAAGGTCCTGGCCTCGTATTTATTATTTTACCTGCTGTTTTTGAGCAATTACCTCTTGGTGGACTGTTCTTAACGATTTTCTTTGTTCTTCTACTATTTGCAACAGTAACTTCTTCCATTTCCATGTTAGAAATCGTCGTGGCAATCGCAATTGGAGATAAGCCTGAAAAGCGTAAAAAAATCGCTTGGATCGGTGGTATCATTATTTTCATCATTGGTATTCCAAGTGCCCTATCATTCGGCATCCTATCCGATGTAAAAATTTTAGACCGCTCTATTTTTGATTTTGTAGACTTTTTAACCAATAGTATTGGTATGCCAATTGGAGCCTTACTAATTTCCATCTTTGCAGGCTACTATTATACAAAGGACATTTCGCGTAAGGAGCTTGCCTCCTCAAATCTGATGTTCAATATTTGGTATTATTCAATTCGTTATGTTTCTCCGATTGCCATTTTAATTATTTTCGTTCAGGGGATTTTACCGTTATTTAAATAATTTGAATCTAAAAAACGAGGTTGTCACAACATAGAATGACAACCTCGTTTTCTATAGAAAAGCAAAAAGCATAATTAGATAATGCATTTTGCTTCAAATTTTATCGCAATAAGTTTGTATGAAATGGCTACACAATTTTCAAATGGAATCCATTCTTCAAACGAATGCTCATACGTTTCTTGAATAACCTTTGCAAGAACGGATGGGTCATCAATGCCTTGCAATGCTGCTACAACATCTGCCGTTTCAGTATCATAATGGTCTGGACCTAAGTTAAATGGATCCCACTCCTCTAGCAGATGTACAGCTGCTCGATTCATTTTTATATTTTCCAAAATGCTCACCTATTATCCTTTTATCATACTCGTATGATACCATAGTAAAAAAAAAAGAAAAGAGTGATTTGCTTGTCTATTTTCGATCAAACTAATAAACGTCGATGTACAAACTCTGTAAAATGGGACGCAATGGAAAACGTCTATGGATTAAAAGATGCTTCAGACATACTGCCAATGTGGATTGCCGATATGGACTTTTCCGCACCAGCAGCGGTGTCAAAGGCGCTACAAGAGCATGCTGAAAAGACTGTTTTCGGTTATAGTTTTGTAAGCGGGGAAGCCATACAGTCGATAGTAGACTGGCAATTTATTCAACATGGTTGGCACATTGAAAACCAATCTATTCTATTCTGTAACGGTGTTGTCGCTGCTTTAGCTAATAGCATCACAGCACTGACAAATCCCGGAGATAAAGTACTAATTTCCACACCAGTCTATCCGCCATTCTTTAACATAACAAAAAGTAATGCTCGAGAGATTGTTAGCTGTCCTTTAGTCGAAAAAGACGGAACATTTGTCTATGACTTTGAAGCTTTTGAACAGGCACTTGCTCAAAATGTGAAAGCCTACATATTGTGTAATCCGCATAATCCAGGTGGCTATGTATGGGATGAAGCAACTTTAAAGGAAATCGTGCGCCTTTGTGCAAAATATGATGTAGTGATTATTTCCGATGAAATTCATTCCGATTTGATGTTAGATGGCTCAAAACATACGCCACTAGCCAAAATTGCCGGGGATGAAATGGATCGTATTATTACATGCATGGCACCAACTAAAACATTTAATTTAGCTGGTATTCAGGTTGCCTATATGATTGTTACGGATAAGAAAAAGCGTATGTTGCTAGAGGCAGTGAATATGGCTAGTGGGCAAGGCTCATTAAATACCTTTGCTTCGGTTGCACTTCAGGCTGCTTATACAGAGGGGTCTCCATGGTTAGAAGAAATGCTTACTTATATTTCTAATAATATGGACTATGTCATTGCTGAATTAGAACAATTACCTGGTATTCATATTACAAAACCTCAGGGCACTTATTTACTTTGGATTGATTATCGGGAATTAGGACTGGATGAAAAAGAAATCATGAAACGCTTGCTAGAAGATGGCAAGCTTGCATTAGAGCCAGGAACAAAATATGGCGAAGAGGGACGCGGCTTCTTGCGTATGAACATTGCTTGTTCATTTGATACAGTAAAAGACAGTGTTCAACGCTTTAAGCAAGCACTACAGGCATAACAGTAAATTGTAAAGGATATCTCGAGTTGTTCGGAGATATCCTTTTTATGTCTAGAAATATGTATTGGTTGAAAAGTTTGTTATCCCGAATAATGAGAAAGGTAGTAATATCGACGTGTCATATCGCTTGTACGCGTTTGCTTACAACTTTCAAAACAGTTAGAAATCCTAAAAAAATTGCCTCACAGTCATTTTTGACTGCGAGGCATCTGGCTTTCTACACTTTAAATATTTTACTGATTGTTTGTATTTTTTCTCTCAGCTAGAATACGTGCTTCGATTTCCTTTGTTTTCATTTCTTGTTTTTTAGAAATTTTACGGAAAGCAATAAATACAATAATACATAAAATAAGCATTAATAAAAATTCAAAAGCTGCAGGAATATAGCCTGATTTATCTTCTGGGAAATATAAAAATTGATACATTAAATGTTCCATGTTTTACACGTCCTTACAATTATTATTCAAAAACTGTAATTGACTCAATTTTCACATCTTCTAACGGTTTATCACGGAAGTCTTTTTCTACATCTGCGATTTTGTCTATAATGTCCATTCCTTCAACAACATGACCAAATACTGTATGTTTATGGTCTAACCAAGGTGTACCACCATTTTGAGCATAGGCTTCAATAATTTCTTCAGGGAAGCCCGCACCTTGTAATTGGCGAAGCATATCACTTGGAAGGTGCTTCATTTGAACGATAAAGAATTGTGAACCATTTGTGTTTGGACCTGCATTTGCCATTGAAAGGGCACCGCGAAGGTTAAATACATTATCAGAAAACTCATCCTCGAAAGAGTTACCCCAAATTGATTCGCCGCCCATACCTGTACCAGTTGGGTCACCGCCTTGAATCATAAAGTCTTGGATTACACGGTGGAAAATGATGTCGTTATAGTAACCTGATTTTGCATGACCTAAGAAGTTTTCAACAGTTTTTGGTGCATGCTCTGGGAATAATTTAATTTTGATGGCACCTAACGTTGTTTTCATTTCTACAAGTACTTCACCTGTTTGTACTTCTGTTGTTAATTGTGGAAACATTCAAGTCTCTCCTTTAAATGTAAAATTTCTGTTTTCATGTAAATGATAGTAGTATATCATTTCTGACCTCATTTTAGTCTACCATACTTCTTAATGGTTTTCTTCACCAAAGTATTGACGATTTATGCACTTTTAACTTTTTAGCTCATTATCATAACGTTGGGTTGATTTCCATTCCGACTGGGCGCTTTTCTGGAGTCGCCTAGCCTCCACTCCAATCAACACATAGCCAAATGCCATCTCCCATTTTCTATAATGAACCAACTCTATAAAAAAATATTATGTACTTAAACATGTCAACAGTTCTTAATACAGCTATCTAAGATTTTCGATAAAGTGCAAATAGGTCAGAACGAGTATTTGGAAACCATCCAAATTATGTTATTCTGTAGAATGACCCATATTTAGAGTGGAGGCACATATGAAAAAGGCTTGTGGTTTTTTTATCATTTTACTATCCTTACCTGCCCTTTGGTGGATTAGTACAAATATTAGGACAGAAATCAATTCAGCAAAAGCGCATGAGGAGCAAATTGTTGATGCGATTCATTTACCGGAAGTACAGTCACAGCTTCCAGTAATACTTATTGACCAAAACGGGGAAACATTTAGCGAGGAATATGTCGAATGGCGGCAACCTCTAACATTACAAGAAATTCCACAAATTGCCCAGGAAATTTTTATTGCAAGTGAGGACGCTAATTTTTATGAACATATCGGCTTTGACCTCAGTGCGATCATTCGTGCAATGGTTGCCAACTCAAACACAGATTCTACTTCACAAGGTGGTAGTACCATTACACAGCAGCTCGTTCGTATGCGTTATTTATCCGATGAAAAAACATATGAACGAAAATTAACTGAGCTTTTCTATTCCTATGAGCTTGAGAAAGAATTTGATAAAGACTCGATATTAACGATGTATTTAAATGAATCCTATTTTAGCAATCAAGTTTATGGAATCGGAGGAGCAGCTACATATTATTTTCAGAAACCACTCCAAGAATTATCTGTTGCTGAAATTGCATTTATTGCTGCCATTCCAAATAACCCCTCACTTTATAATCCTTTAAAAAATTTTGATAAAACAAAAGCGAGACAGGAGCGGTTATTAGATACTCTTGCAGCGAGTGGGGCTATAACAACAGAAGATGCTATTACATATAAAGCTGAAACAATCACGTTAAATGTAAAGAATAAAGTTCAAAACTATCCTATGTACAGCACTTACGTTCTACAAGAGCTTAGATGGTTAGTTGCAGAAAAAGAGGGCTATGCAGATCGTCTTGCAAATACGCAAAGCGAGGAAGAAAAGAAAAAAATTAAAGCGCAGTTAGACAATCGACTAAATACATTATTTCAAAATGGATTAACGATTCATACCGCACTTGACCCTAACAAACAAGCGCATGATGAGAAAGAAATGACAGCAATTCTAGGTTCGGGCAAATTACAAGCAGCTGGAGCAGTTATTGATAATAAGTCCCGTGAAGTCGTTAGTCTTTATGCGGGGAAAAACTATGAAAAATTTGATTTTCACCGAGCCTTTCAAGGTACAAGGCAGCCAGGCTCTGCCTTTAAACCGCTAGCGGTATATGCGCCTTTGTTTGAAACGACAACATACACACCAGATTCTACAGTCAGTGGTGGCAGTTATTGTGTCGGTTCATTTTGTCCACAAAACTATGGAGGCTTTACGTACGGTGATGTTTCAATTCGGACAGCATTTCGATATAGCTACAATACATCGGCTCTCCGACTCTTTAACACAGTTGGGATTGAAACAGCCTTTAGTTATTTAGATCGCTTTAACTTCCGCTCCATCGTTGAAAAAGATCATAATTATGCTGCCTCGTTAGGAGGATTAACATATGGTGTTACAGCACTTGAGCTAGCAGATGCCTATACGAGCTTTATAGACGGCTCATATGTACTAGCCCATAGCATCCGTAAAGTGACAGCAGCTGATGGAACGGAGCTTTACAGCTGGGATACAGCACGCGATCAAATTTGGTCACCGAAAACGGTAAAGTATATGCGTGCATTGCTTGCGGATGTTGTCGCGAATGGTACAGGACAAGGTGTTTATAGTAGAAGTAACTATGTCGGTGCCAAAACCGGAACAACAAACAACTATCGCGACTACTGGCTTGCTGGATTAAATGATGAATATACGGCGGCAGTATGGCTTGGCTATGATAAGCCACAATCTATGGAAAACTTAGAAGCTTATAAGATTCATCATCAGCTATTTAATGTATTGATAGAATAAAGATTCTCGATTAAAAGGAGCAGCCCTTTGTGACATTCATCACTCTAGGGCTGCTCCTTTCATTGTTTAAGTTGCTATTTAATTTGCAAACGGTAAACTCGCCAAGATGCCATTATACAATTTTAAAACGACGTAAACTAAAAGTGATGATAATATTGTCCACATAAAAAGTTCAAATACTAGTAGCCCAATCGTTCCACTCATAGACATATAATGGCTCATTTTATAAATAAGGTAAATAAAATAAATAAAGACAGTTAAGACAAAAATCCCTATTAAAATATAAATAAATTGAATAGCAAAGGCTGAGCATATTGCACCTACAACTAAAATTATGTAACCGCCTCGTGCTTGATGGACTGTCGCACCTTCATTGTCTTTTGAGAAAAATAACATCCCCAGCTCGTGAATAGTTTCCCCTACTAATTTTAGTGCTGAAAATAGCATAAAAAAGATGACAGCAAAGACAATTAGCAAAAAAACACGTAGTTCGAAATCGGATAAAAATTCACGCATGCCAGAATATACGCCAATTGCTTGAAAAATTTGCAACGATTCACTTACAGCATACATCCCAAATGTTAAACTAAATAACAAAATCGTAATTAATGGTAAATAACCATAAATATAAGGGTTCTTCATAAAAATTTTTTTCCTCTGATTCTATTGATAACTTCCTATTTATAATATAGCCAAATTTCTTCCACTATCGCAAGCTAAATCCTATTAGTGCATATGCATTCGTACAAAAAGTACGTTATAATTGACATACTACCTGCATAAAGGAGGATTTTTTTGTTACAAGTACTTTATATTTTCATTCCAATGCTTGCCGCAATATTTGTGCCATTTTTATATAAAAGCATTAAAAATATTCATACAGGCTGGTTTGTTCTTGCAGTACCTGCTACACTTGCGATTATTTACGCCTCTTATATCCCAAAAGTAGCAGATGGTGAAGTATTTCTTGAAGAGCTTCCTTGGATTCCATCGCTCGATATTTCCGTCGTTTCTTATATCGATGGACTTAGCTTGCTATTCTCATTACTAATTACTGGAATTGGCTCATTGGTCGTACTTTACTCGATTTTTTATTTAGACAAACATAAAGAAAAATTACATAATTTTTATGTTTATTTATTATTATTTATGACCGCGATGCTTGGAGTAGTGCAGTCGGATCATTTAATTACTTTGTACTTTTTCTGGGAGCTAACATCTATTTCATCATTTTTACTAATCGGTTACTGGTATAACCGTGATGCCTCTCGCCTTGGTGCACTTAAGTCTATGATGATTACGGTCGGTGGCGGCTTAATGATGTTAGGAGGATTCATCCTTCTTTATTTAATGGGAGGAACGTATTCAATCCGTGAACTTATTGTCATGGCACCTAATTTAGTGCAGGATCCGTTATTCACTTGGTCGCTCGTTTTAATACTTCTAGGTGCCTTTACGAAATCCGCACAATTCCCATTCTACATTTGGCTACCAGATGCAATGGAAGCGCCAACACCAGTTAGTGCATACCTTCACTCCGCAACAATGGTAAAAGCAGGTATTTATTTAGTTGCACGTTTTACACCGATTTTTGCTGCTTCTGAACTTTGGATATGGCTCGTTACAGGCGTTGGTATCTTAACTTTATTCTGGGGATCTTTCTTTGCAGTGAAGCAAACAGATTTAAAAGGAATTCTTGCATTCTCTACCGTGAGTCAGCTTGGACTTATTATGTCATTGCTTGGAGCTAGTGCCGTAGCGTTTCATGGCAATGGAGCAACAGATTCTATTAAATTTGCTGCTTTTGCGGCGATTTTCCACCTTATAAACCATGCGACGTTTAAAGGTAGCTTATTTATGATTGCAGGTATTGTCGATCATGAAACAGGTACTCGTGATATTCGTAAACTCGGTGGTTTAATGAGTATTATGCCGCTTAGTTTCACAGTCGCAGCAATCGGAAGCTTATCAATGGCTGGTCTACCACCATTTAATGGCTTCTTAAGTAAGGAAATGTTTTTAACAGCAATGCTTGCACTTCAAAATTTCGAATTTTTCGGCTTTGATACATGGGGAGCACTCTTCCCTATTATCGCTTGGGTTGCTAGTATTTTCACATTTATCTATAGTTTCTATTTCGTCTTTAGAACATTTACTGGTAAATATACACCAGAGAAATTACCTCATAAACCACATGAGGCACCAATTGGCATGCTAATTTCGCCAATGATTTTAGCAGCATTAGTCGTAACAATATTCTTTATTCCAAACTTTGTTGGTGATACTTTTGTAAAACCAGCAGTACAAGCTATTCAACCATTCTTATATGATTCACCAAAGGATATTGATATTCATGTGTCAGCTTGGCATGGAATTACACCTGAATTACTCATGACAATTGGCATAGTGATTATTGGGGTTCTCTTGTTTGTAGCATTACCGAAATGGCAGAGCATCTATGAAAAATTCCCACGAGCTTTGACATTAAATAATGCATACGACAAAATTATGCTCGGACTAGATGTTGGGTTAAATCGTGTATCACGTCTTTATATGACAGGCTCTATGCGTCACTACCTGCTATATATGTTTAGTAGCATTGCAGCAATTGTTATAGGTTCTTTATTTGTGAAAGATGCTTTTACAGTTTCCTTCCAAGACACTGCTCCTATTCGTCCTTACGAAATCATTTTAGTTGTAGTTTTAGTCATTGGAACGTCCATTACAATTTTGGCAAAGTCACGTTTAACAGCCATTATAGGTCTTGGCGCTGTCGGCTACACAGTGGCATTATTCTTCGTTATTTTTAATGCTCCTGATTTAGCATTAACACAGCTTGTCATTGAAACGATTTCTGTAGCACTATTTTTACTAGCGTTTTATCATCTGCCTAAGCTTGGCAAACGAGAAGAACGTATGAGATTCCAATTAAATCGCGCGATTGTTTCAATTGCAGTCGGTGTTATGGTCACTCTTGTAGCGCTATCTGCACAATCACAAAAATTGATTCCAACTATTTCGAAGTATTACGAGGAAACAGTTTATTCAAAAGCCGGCGGTGGAAACATTGTCAATGTTATCTTAGTAGACTATCGTGGCTTTGATACATTATTTGAAATTACAGTGCTAGCTATTGCTGGGATGGCCATTTTAGCAATGATCAAGCTACGCATGAATAGAAAGGAGAAATCACATGAAAACAAATGATGTAATTATACAATTTACAGCAAAAATTGTATTCTTCATTATTTTCTTCTTCTCCATTCATATTTTTCTTGCTGGACATTATACTCCTGGGGGCGGCTTTGTAGGTGGACTGTTAACATCGAGTGCCATTGTGCTCTTAGTCCTTGCCTTTGATTTAAATACGGTTCGTAAGGTATTACCAATAAATTATACGTATTTAACAGCAATAGGTTTACTACTAGCCTTTGCAACAGCCGCTTTCCCTATGTTTTTGGGCGAACCGTTTTTTACACATTTCTTTGATTATTTCGATTTACCGCTTCTAGGCAAACAGTCATTACACACGGCTATGCTTTTTGATAGCGGTGTCTATTTGGTTGTTGTCGGCGTTACGATGACCATTATTCAAACAATTGGGGAGGATGAATAATGGAAATAATTATGGCGTTTGTCATCGGCTTTCTGTTTATGGCAGCGGTTTATTTAATCTTATCTAAAAGTTTATTGCGCATTATTATTGGGACAGGTCTTTTAAGTCATGGTGCCCATCTTCTCATTTTAACGATGGGTGGACTTGGCGGTGAAGCACCCCCTGTTTTAAAAGAAGGGGCGAAAACATTTGCAGACCCTTTACCACAGGCGCTAATTTTAACAGCGATTGTTATTAGCTTTGGGGTAACAGCGTTCTTCCTTGTACTTGCTTACCGTTCTTATCAGGAGCTCGAAACAGATGATATAAGCTTAATGAGAGGAAGTGATGAGGATGAATAACTTCCTTCTACTACCAATTATCATTCCGTTCTTCTTCGGCATGATTTTAATGTTTGGGCAAAAGAATTTAAAATACCAGCGTTCATTCGCATTACTTGGTATAGGACTTGCACTTATATCAGCCATTTCACTGCTTATAAAGGTGAAAAATGATGGTATTCAAAAGGTGACATTCGGGGATTGGCCTGTGCCATATGGCATTACGATGGTTTCAGATATGGTGTCTGCACTACTTGTCACAACAACGCTGCTTATCACCTTCTTTGTTGTTTGGTATGGCTTTGGTTCCATCACAAAGGAACGTGAACGCTTCTTTTATTACCCTGGAATCATGTTTATTTTAACTGGGGTTAACGGGGCATTTACGACAGGCGATATTTTTAACCTTTTCGTGTTCTTCGAAGTATTGTTAATGGCCTCGTATTTACTCATCGTTCTCGGTGGCGAAAAAGGGCAGCTTAAAGGTTCCATTAAATATATTTTAATCAATGTTATTTCATCTGCATTATTCGTTATTACAGTTGCCTTCCTTTACTCTGTAGTAGGTACACTAAACATGGCAGATATTGCAGTAAAAATTGCTGAAATCGATCAACCAGGCATTATTACTGTTATAGCTGTACTATTTTTAATGGTATTCGGGTTAAAAGCGGCTATTTTCCCGCTATACTTCTGGCTTCCAACATCTTATGCGGCAGCACCTATACCCGTGTTAACGCTATTTGGTGCACTACTAACAAAGGTCGGTATTTACGCGATTACTCGAACGTATACTTTGTTCTTTGTTCATGATTTATCGTATACACATGATTTACTAATGGCATTAGCAATTGCAACAATTATTGCAGGCTGTATTGGCGCACTTGCCTATCACGATGTTAAGCTCATCATTATATATAACATCGTCATTGCTGTAGGTGTTATTTTATTCGGTGTATCTCAAATGAATGAGGTTGCTCTAAAGGGGGCAATGTTTTATTTAATTCATGACATGCTTATTAAAGCAGCACTCTTTATGTCGATCGGTATAATCATCTACATTACCGGCACATCTGATTTACGAAAAATGGGCGGTCTTATGAAGAACTATCCTGCTCTTGGTTGGTGCTATTTAATTGCTGCATTGGGTTTAGCAGGAATTCCCCCACTTAGTGGCTTTGTCGGAAAACTCTTGATTGTCCAGGGTGGTTTTGAGGCAGGTAGTATGTGGAGTAGTATATTTATTTTAGCTTCATCACTCCTCGTTTTATTGTCTGTTATTCGTATTTTCCTTTATGCCTTCTGGGGTGAAGAAAAAGAAACAAAGGGTACTGTCGATAAAAAAGTTTATCATACACTGTTTGTACCTACTGTCCTTTTAGTGCTCATTACCGTAGCATATGGTGTTGGCTCTGAATGGATTACACCATTCATGGACGATGCCGCAAAACTTTTAAATGATCCATCTATTTATATAGATGCTGTATTGAAGGAGGATTAGAGTTATGGCATTTCAAATTATTTTAAATTTTGTACTTGCCTTCGTCTGGATGTTCCTTTCTTCTAATTTCACAGCAACAGGCTTTATTGTTGGGTTCATTCTCGGTATTATATTGATCATTATTATGCGTAGATTTTTTACCACACGTCTTTACGTCTACCGTATCTGGGCAATTATTAAGCTAACTTTACTCTTTTTAAAGGAATTAGTGTTAGCGAATATTCAAGTTCTTCGAGTGGTCTTAAAGCCAAAGTTGGATATGCAGCCTGCATTCTTTGCCTATCCGACTGTTTTAACACAAGAATGGGAAATTACTTTATTATCGAGTCTTATTACTTTAACGCCCGGTACAGTAGTAGTGCATGTATCAGATGATGCAAAAACTTTATTTGTACACGCAATCGATATTAGCGATGTCGATGAAGCGATTGCAGCAATTCGAGATTCATTTGAGCAAGCAATTTTGGAGGTGAGTAAATCATGACAACGTTTATTATTGCTGCGATTGTAGTGATTTGCTTATCGATGATTGCAGTCGTTTATCGAATGGTTAAAGGTCCTTCTGCATCTGACCGTGTTGTAGCATTGGATTCATTAGGTGTGTCAGTAATCTCGCTAATTGGACTGTTTTCAATATTGGTTGAAACAAGCTTCTTCCTTGAAATTATATTATTGTTAGCGATATTATCGTTTATCGGTACTGTTGCATTCTCTAAATTCATAGAGAAAGGAGATATCATTAAACGTGACAATTCTCGCTAATAGTTTAGTTATCTTTTTCATTTCTATAGGGGTGCTATTTATTGTCGTGACAGCCATCGGTCTTATCCGTTTACCTGATTTATACACACGTGCTCACGCTGCTTCAAAAAGTGCAACGCTCGGTGTCATGTGCGTACTCATTGGCGTATTCTTTCACTTTTGGCTGATTGAAGATCACTTCAATCCCCGCATTTTGCTAGGTATATTATTCCTGTTCATTACAGGTCCTGTTGGAGGACATATTATGACCCGCTCCTCATACATCGCTGGCGTAAAGCCTTGGAAAGGCACAGTACGTGACGATCTCGGGCCTGAAATTGATCGAATGAAAAAAGAACAAGGCATTAAATAACTTATCTAAAACATATGGCCAATGAAATCATCTAGACTTCATTGGCTATTTTTTAATTACTTGATAGCATAAAAAACTCTTTTTCTAATCCGATCCCTTCCCAAAAGTTTAATGCTAAGTCATTTTCTAAATCTACATAAACATTTATTACAGAAGTATCGTGCTCTTCGTCAATCCAATTCACTAAATCATCTACTAGACGTTTAGCAACCTTCTGTCTTCTATAAGTAGGTATTACATAAACTTCATCTATTTGGCCATAGTTCATATCATAAATTAAATCTTTTTTTATCGAAGCCATTCCAAAACCAATAATTTGATTGTTGTCATTAGTTGCGATATAAATAACCCCATATTTTGATTGAATATATTGTTCTAGCTGTTCTTGAATACCTTGTCTTTCACTCTTCTCTAATTCACTATCTGCCGTTTCTTTGGCATTTTCATTCCACAGTTCCACTATTTCATTTAATAATTTCGGGTTCACATCATCTTTGGTTAGTAATTGAATATGTATGCTCATTTTTTTCATCTCCTATAACATTTGATAATTAAATCATCTCACAACAAATGGAATAACTCTATAAAAATAGAAAAATTTGGACCATAACCAAAAGTTGTGGATGACATTTTAAAATATATGTCCTTTATATTAGTTGATCTTCGTTCCGACTGGGCGACTCCTTGGAGATTAGCGATAGAGGAACGAAGGCTAAGAGCATCACGTCCTGTGATAACGCCTTCGTGACCTACATCGTGTAGGCCCAAGCGGCTCATCAAACGCCCCCAGAGGCTATGCTCTGTGCGAAAGCGAAGCGTCAGCGGCTAAGCGCCCAGTCGTAACGGAAATCAACCACACGTTATGGTGATGAGCCAAAAATTTCTCACAAAAAAAATCTGCTTCATCAAAAGCAAGCAGATTCTTTAAGAAAGCAATTTTTATTAAATATATCCTTTTGAAGTTAAAATGTCTGTGAGCTGGTCTACACATTCTTCAATGGAATAACGTTCTGTGTCTAAAATAATTTCTGGATTTGCTGGTTCTTCATAAGGCGCACTAATACCTGTAAAGTTTGGGATTTCTGCATTCCTTGCTTTTTTATAAAGCCCCTTTGGATCACGCTTTTCACACGTTTCTACAGAGCACCTCACATATACCTCTATAAATTCTCCTTCTTCTACCAGCGCACGTACAACTTGACGATCTTCCCTATAAGGAGAAATAAAAGCTGTTAATACAATTTGACCACTTTCTACAAAAAGCTTAGAAACTTCTCCGATGCGACGAATATTTTCCTTCCGGCCTGCTTCGTCAAATCCTAAATCCTTATTCAGGCCATGACGAACGTTATCACCATCTAAGACAAATGCTTGATTGCCACGTTCAAAGAGCCGGTGAGCGAAGGCATTCGCCACAGAAGATTTTCCTGAAGCCGATAAACCAGTGAACCATAAAATAAAGCTTTGATGTTTATTTTGTGTATGACGCTGCTCTTTCGTAATGGATGCTTCATGCCAAACGATGTTCGAACTCACTTTAAAACCTCCTTACGCATTCCTTTAATCAGTACATCAACAACCTCTTTACGACTAAATGTACTTGGTGGCACTTCACCATTACGTAACATTTCACGAACTTTAGTACCCGATAAAATGACGTGTGCTGAGCTATCATGAGAACAAGTTTTCGTCGTTGCCATGCCCTCACATTTGTTACAATAGAAGCTATGCTCAAATTTTAACGGAACAATCCCTAATTCATCTTCAGAAAATTTTTCAAAGATTTTTTGTGCATCATATGTGCCATAGTAATCACCAACACCCGCATGGTCACGCCCAACGATAAAGTGCGTACAGCCATAGTTTTTTCGTACAAGTGCATGGAAAATGGCTTCCTTTGGTCCTGCATAACGCATTGCGGCTGGAAACACGCCTAATTGCACGCGATTTTCAGGATAATAATTTTTAAGTAGAACCTCGTAGCTTTCCATACGAATTGCAGCTGACACATCGTCTGATTTCGTTTCCCCAACAAGCGGGTTTAAAAATAATCCATCAATTGTTTCAAGTGCCGCCTTTTGAATATATTCATGTGCCCGGTGTACCGGATTACGTGTTTGGAAGCCAACAATCGTTTTCCAGCCCTTTTCTGCAAACAGATGACGTGTTTCAATCGGATCAAATGAATAGGCGGGAAACTTTTGCTCAAGACGTTTTACTAATGTAATTTTGCCGCCCACATAAATACTTGGACGTTCATGCAGCTTTTTAACACCAGGATGCTCTAAATCCTCTGTTCCATATATTAGTAATGCCTCTTTCCGCTTATTCGGTTCATAAATATCAACAACTTCGATAACGCCATAAACAGCATCACCATAAACTAATTTTGCCTCATCGCCAGACTGTAATGTTGCCGCTACTTCCTTTGTTACAGGTAGTGTAATCGGAATACTCCACACCACGCCTGATGCTAAACGTGTATGCTCAACAACGGATTCATAATCTTCCTGCGTTAAAAAACCTTCAATTGGACTGTAACCGCCGATAGCAATTAACTCTAAATCACTAAGTGAAATGGCATCAAGTTCAATAACTTTTTTTATTTGTGTTACATCCTTCTCTGGATTGAAAGCTTGCACTAATCGTCCACCATGTGGTTGTAAACTCATCAAAATCTCCTCCTATTTTTATTAAATTACTTTGTTTTATATTTAAGCAGATGTGTTGATTAACCATTTTTATCCATCCTAATGTTTATATGCGCATTGATTGGGGTTCCACACTGATTTAATTGACTCCCATTAAATACCTTCACCTGCGTCATATATTGAGCGCTCTTCTTCACGCATTGTTCGCATTAAGCTAATGACACCAAGCGTTCCGACAATAATACTGCCAGTTAATACGATGGCATAGATATCTTTCTCTAAGAATAGCTGTACTAAAAAATAAGAAATGACTAAAGAAAAAATTGGGGAGACAATCCAAATACGGATTATTTTTTTCACGATATGCTTATGAAAAATTTGTTTACCGTTTTTGGCCATCCCCATCCCGATGATGGAAGAGGATGTTACTTGTGTTAACGGCACGGGAAGCCCAAAAATAGAGCTAATACCGACAAGGAGTGCTCCTGTACTCGATATCAATATCCCCTCTGGCTTCTCAAAGCGCATAATTTTTTTACCGTTTGTTTCAAGTACTCGTTTTCCTAGTAGCATAGCACCGAGCGCCACAAATGCCCCACCAAGCCATATTCCACTTGTTACGCCCATCACTCCTGCACCAACAAGAGGGCCAACTGCATTTGCTACGTTATTCATCCCTGCTGAAAATGCTTCGAAAAATCCGGCAAAGACAAGAAGAATCGTTAATATCGGTCGATCCTTTAACAAGCCCTTGCCTCGTAATTTATATAGCCACTTACCAAAGACAAGTGCTATAACGAACGCAATAATCGGAATAATGACCCAAAATGAAATGATGACAAGCAATGATTTTACATATAACACTTTATAGGCAATCCCAACACCTACAACTGCTCCCACTGTTACTTCACTCGTCGATAGTGGGATGCCCAAAAGATTAGCAAGGAATAGTGAGCTTGTGGCAGAAATCAAAATAATTATGACAATCTTTACAGTAATGTACTCCTGCGGCATTATCCCTGAGCTGATTGTTTTTACTACCTCTCCACCACCAAGCACAGCCCCACTAAAAACACCCACTGAACAAATTAACAATGCTTGCCAAGCTTTTTTGATGGCACCTGCACCGTAAGCAACCCCCATTGAGGCTGCCGCTCCACTGGCCCCTATATTCATCGCAAAAAATAAACTAATCGCTATCGCAACATATTCAAGCATGACAAAACCCCTTTATTCATGTAAACCACACTCGGTTTTACCAGATTCCTGCCATCTCCCTGAACGTAAATCATCCATCGTAAATGCTGGTTTTGTACAGTGCTCACAACCAATGCTTGGATAACCTCTGTCGTGTAAAGGATTGTAAGGTAAATTAAACTTTGAAACATATCGCCAAACATCCTTCCATGTCCAATGAATAAGTGGACAAATTTTAATCGACTTAAATTTATCGTCACGATTGATAAAGTTTGTATTTTGTCGGGTTGATGATTGTTCACGACGCAAGCCTGAAATCCAAGCTTTTGCACCTGCTAACGCTTCATGTAGTGGCTTTATTTTGCGAATTTCGCAGCATTTATTTGGATTAGACTTCCATAGTTCTTCACCATATTGTGCTGCTTGCTGTTCTAATGTAAGTGCTGATTTTTGCATAATTATGTTAAGCTGCGGATATTTTTCTTTTACTCTATCAATCGTTTCATATGTTTCCTTAAAATGAACATCTGTATCTAAAAAGACAATCGTAGCGTCAGGCTTCACCTTTGAAATAAGGTCAATCAAGACAATTCCTTCAATCCCAAAGCTACATGCATAGACGATATCCTCTCCGTATTCAGTATAGCTCCACTGTAAAACCTCCAGTGCAGCTTTATAAGTTTCATCCACATTAAAATCCATTGTTGGCTCATGCCAAGTTGCATATGTTAACATAATAATCCCCCTCGAACGAAAAAAGACGTTCTAACGAAAGACATCGTAATAGACATCCCTTTGTTAAAACGCCTCTAGTTTGACTAGCCAGCTTATTATGAAACGATGGTATTAGCTACCTCGTTCTACAATATTCCCTCTTATCACCAAGATATACTAAGTACACCTAGCAGACAACTAGGTTTTATAAGAAAATTCATTTTTTAATGCGCGAACATCCCCACGAAATCCACATTGAAACAACCCTGGCATCGTTCTCGTTAAATAAGCAATATCTACTTGCTTGAACTTATCGTGCAGATGGAGCTATGTCGTGAATATATTGATGAATGTTTAGAATCAATTAGCTTAAGGTTAGTGATCATGGAATTGTCAGTTCACAGCGATTAACGGGTTAATTATGAAAATCTCGCCCGTCGTGAACAGCTGTTACATAACCTGCACGAATTACAAAGTCTCCGAAATGTTCACCCTCTAAACGTTCCTTTGCATAGTGCAGAAGGATCGGACGAAGCTCTGCTAAAATCTCCTCTTCCCCAATATTTTCACGATAGATTTTATTGAGACGATTACCAGTAAAGCTTGCTCCTAAATACAAATTATATTTCCCTGGGCCTTTACCGATAAAGCCAATCTCAGCCATTGCCGCACGTGAGCATCCATTCGGACAGCCTGACATACGAATAACAATTTCTGTATCGTTTAAGCCTGCCTCATCGATGATTGTTTCAATTTTTGTAATTAGAGAAGGCAAGTAACGCTCCGCTTCTGCCATCGCTAAACTACATGTTGGTAATGAAACGCAAGCAATCGAATTACGACGCAATGCAGAATAGTGCGCACCATCTGAAAGCTTATATTGCTCAATAATAGCAGCGATTTTTTCCTTCTTTTGTGATGTTACATTACTAATCATTAAATTTTGGTTTGGTGTTAAGCGGAAATCACCCGTATGCACTTTAGCAATTTCACGTAATCCTGTTAGAAGCTCATAATTTTCAAAGTCTTTAATACGGCCATTTTGAATAAATAATGTATAGTGCCATTTGTCGTCTGCACCTTTAATCCATCCATATTCATCACCTGTACGCTCAAAGGTAAATGGACGAGCTTGTTGGATGTCCCAGCCTAGACGACGCGTCAGTTCATCATTAAACCATTCAAGTCCTCTAGCATCAATTGTATATTTAAAACGTGCATTTTTACGCACTGAACGATTCCCATAATCGCGCTGAATCGTAATAATTTTCTCCGCTGTTTCCAATAGTTTATCAGGAGTAATAAAACCAATTACGCGAGCGAGCTGGGGATATGTTTCATGATCACCATGTGTCATACCCATTCCTCCGCCAACTGCCACGTTAAAGCCTACTAACTGATCATCCTCAACAATGGCAATAAGTCCAATATCTTGGGAGAATACGTCCACATCGTTACTTGGTGGAATAGCAATACCAATTTTAAATTTACGCGGCAAATATTGCGCACCGTATATAGGTTCAATTTCTTCATCCTGACTATCGACTACCTTTTCACCATCCAGCCATAGCTCATGGTATGCTCGTGTTCTAGGTAGTAAGTGCTCACTTAATTTTGCGGACCAGTTATAAATTTCCTCATGTAATGCGGATTGGTTTGGATTCACATTACACATCACATTACGATTTACATCCCCACATGCAGCGAGAGAATCCAATAATACCTCATTAATTTCCTGCATATATTTTTTGACATTCCATTTTAATATCCCATGCACTTGGAATGCCTGACGTGTTGTTAATTTTAAGGAGCCATTGCCATACTTTCTCGCCATGTCATCCATTACTAGCCATTGTGCTGGTGTGGCTGCCCCTCCTGGTGTTCGTACACGCACCATAAATTGATAAGCTGGCTCTAGCTTTTGACGTTGGCGTTCATTCCGAAGATCACGATCATCTTGTAAGTAACTACCATGGAATTTCATCAAACGGTTATCATCCTCTGGAATACCTGAGCTTAATGGATTATTCATCGTACGTTCAAGTGTTCCACGTAAATAATTACTATCGCTCTTAATACGCTCTACATCACTAGGTTTTCCTAGTTGTGGAGGTAAAACAATTTTTTCAGTCATTTGTTATCGCTCCTTTAATCAATTATGCCTCGGCAGAATTGTAGCTTACGCATTACTTTCGCTACATAAAACATTTGCCGAAAGAAGTTAATAAACGTCACGTTGATAGCGTTTCTGTTGTTTAAGTTCATTGACAAAGGCTTTTGCTTCCTCTGGCGTTTTTTGCCCTTGCTGCTCAATGACGCGATGTATTGTTGCATCAACATCAGCCGCCATCGATTTCTTATCACCACAAACGTAAATGACAGCTCCTTGTTCTAGCCATTCATAAAAGTCCGCAGCATTTCCCTCAATTTTATGTTGTACATATATTTTTTTATCTGTATCACGGGAGAAGGCGACATGCATTTGACTTAGTGTGCCTGAAGCAAGCCAACGCTGCCAATCGGTTTGGTAAAGAAAGTCTGTTACAAAGTGTTGATCGCCAAAAATTAGCCATGCTTTTCCTTCGATACCTAGTTCCTCACGCTCCTCTAAAAATGCACGGTACGGAGCGATACCTGTACCGGCTCCAATCATAATAATCGGTGTGTCCTCATGCTCTGGCAATCTAAAGTTCGGATTTTTATGAACATATATTGGTAATGAATCACCAATTTGTACACGCTCTGCAACGCTACCAGAACAAACGCCAAGACGTTGTCGTCCATTTGTCTCATAGCTTACTTTCCCAATTGTTAAATGTACCTCTTCACTGTTTGCCTTCTGACTACTAGCAATTGAATAAAGTCGCGCCGGAATTTTACGCAGTAAATTAACCAATTGCTGTGCATCCCATGTAAATGGTGCAAAGTCTTCTACAACATCGAGCAAATCTCTTCCTTTTGCATAGTCCTTCCAGGCACTCGTGTCTTCAAGTAGCTTTGTAAATTCTTGATGCACCGTAAAGGCACCCATTTTTTGTAACAACGGCTTAGATAGAACTGTTATTTCTAGCTTCTTTTGTAATGCATTCTTTAATGGCAGTGTTTCTTCAAATACGTTTACTTCAGTTTGTGGATCAAACTGTAAGGCTGTTATTAAAGCATCGACTAGTTTTTCATCATTTTCTGGTTGAATCCCAATACTATCCCCTGGTTCGAAATGAAAATTTGCATCCTCGATTGATAATTCAATATGACGTGTTTCTTTGTTTGAACCGCGGCCATTTAAATTAATGTTTTCAAGTACTTCAGCATAAAACGGATTTTTACGAGAATATGTAGTGTCTCCTTGTGCTGGCTGATTTTGTGTAGTAGACGTAGTAGCTATATCCGTTTGTTGAAGCAATTCCCGCTGAACAGCTGAGAACCATTGTGCTGCCACATCATCATAATCTACATCGCAATCTGTGCGAGGGACGATTCGGGTTGCCCCTAACTTGGCAAACTGCTCATCAAAATCCTTTCCTGTTTTACAGAAAAACTCATAGGAGCTATCGCCTAAAGCTAACACTGAATAATGAAGATGCTCTAACTTTGGAGCACGCTTACTATGCAAAAATTCGTAGAACTGAATCGCTTGATCAGGTGGGTCCCCTTCCCCATGTGTGCTAACAATGAGTAAAAGATTTGTTACCTTTTTTAAATTGTTTGGCTTAAACGTTGCTAACGATGAGATTGTTACGTCAACTCCATTGTCTTTCAATGCTGAGGCGTATTTTTCAGCTAACCCCTGGCTATTGCCTGTTTGTGATCCATATAAAACGGTCACTGTTTTGGTGATTGGTTTTACTGTCGGCTTTGCTTCTTCAACAATGGCATCAATAGTTGCTAGTGGAGCACTTAAATAGCCGTTTAACCAAATCCTCTGTTCTCCTGTTAGTTTAGGAAGCAACTCATTTAACAGCTTTACCTGCTCCTCATTAAATGGACTGTTTATTACTTGCAGTTTCAATCTTGCCACCTCACCTATTCGTATCATTTTCTTCTCTTAGTAATTTGTCTGAATTTGAGCTCATCACCATAATGTAGGGTTGATCATCTAGACTGACGCTATACTTTAACCAATGTAAAATTATCGGAGTCGTATTTTTTCCTTCTTTTCAATTTGGACCACGTAGGAATTTTGTACAATCAATGTAATGGATCCATGATTCATCGTATTTAAAATTTGGCGGACATGATCTAATGCTAGATTTATATTTTCAGTCCTTTTATCTACCATTACAAACACCTTCCTCATTCAATTGTAGTAATTGATAAATACGTTCCACTAAAACTTTCTTTACATTGTCGTCATAGCCTAAACTTTCACATAAAATAATATTATTGTTTTCATAGACCTGTAATCGTCTTGTTATGCTTTGGCGCAAAATCCCAGTAAACAATAAATACGGTACTATAAATACTTGATTGGACCCATTCTTCTCTTGCTGTAGCCAATCTTCCAACGTAGGACCCGTTCCATATAAAAAACATGTGTCTGCAGCTTCATAAGCATATTTATCACGTAATCTAGTTGCAATTTTGGCTAAATCACTCTTTACTGCAGGATCACTACTCCCACGACCTATAAGTAAAACACTTGCATTGTTAGTAGGTAACCTTGCTTCTAAAATTCTAGTCTGTAGTGTATCAATTAATAGTTCATGGACACCAAGCGGTTCACCGTATGTAAAGCGCACTTGTGGATGCTGTTTTTTTGCTTTCTCAATCTCACTTGGAATATCATGCTTTGCATGCTGAGCAGCTAATAATAAAATAGGCATGACGGCTATAGCTGTAGCCCCTCGTTTAATACAGCTATCTATACCTTCAGCAATAGTTGGCGCCGAGAGCTCTAAAAAACAAATTTCTTGGATCGGTAACTCGATTTCCTGTTGTACGCTCTTTAGAAAGGCAACTGCTTGCTCTACTCCCGCCTTTACACGACTTCCATGAGCGATATATAAAATAGCTTGCATGAACCCACACCCTTACACAGAATTTTCCGCCAATTTAGACTGTGGAATATTTTGCTCGAACCATTGAATTTGTTCCCTTAAGGCAACAACTTTTCCCACTACAATTATGCTTGGATTTTGAATATTTTCTTGCTGCACTATATCTTCAATATTGGCTAAAGTACCAGTGACTGTTTTTTGCTGAGTAAATGTACCCCAATGGATGAGTGCTACTGGTGTTTCCTCATCACGTCCATACTTGAGCAGTTGCTGTCGGATATAGGGAAGGTTACCGACGCCCATATAAATCGCAATTGTCTCAATCCCTTTTGCAAGATGTTCCCATCGAATTGCATCGTCCTTGCCCTCTTGCATATGTCCAGTGACCATTGCAAAACTTGAGCTTAAATCACGATGTGTAACGGGAATCCCTGCATAGGCTGGCGCTGCTATCCCTGAAGTGATACCTGGTACAATTTCGAAAGGAATATTATGCTGTGCTAATACCTCTGCCTCCTCAGCTCCTCTGCCAAAAACGAATGGGTCACCTCCCTTTAATCTCGTGACAACCAATCCTTGCTGTGCATAGCTGACAAGTGATCGATTTATCTGTTCTTGAATCATGGCATGTTGCTGAGGTAGCTTACCGCAAAAGATGAGCTTAGCTTCTCGTTTTGCATAAGATAATAGCTCTTTATTGATGAGTCTGTCATACAGAATGACATCTGCACATTCGATACACCGTAATCCTTTTACAGTAATAAGATCAACATCGCCAGGACCAGCACCTACTATAAAAACTTTCCCCATTTGTTTTCACTCCTTCTCGTCTCTTGATAGATAGAGATCAATTTCGCCTTGGCGTAATTGCGTCCGGATTTTGAATTGTGTTTGGACACATGCTGAAATGGAACCACCCCCGTATTCATCTCCTCACCTTTAGAGATAGTAGTTTTCTCTGAATGAAGATAAAAAGAGACTCAAATTATCCATAGGCATAGCAGTACCTGTGAATAATAAGAGCCTCTAGTTTACTAGTCAGCTTCGTTTTTAATCCTTAGTAATGTAATAAGAATAATAAACAATTAGGTGTATTCTTGTCAACAATTTTTTTAATACTTAGTTAATAATTTTCATTCGATTACAAAACGCCTTTAATTTTTCGTCATTTCCAAATAAATGTTATTTACTTAATTTATTTAGGAAATATTAAAATGGCTACAATTATTATTAAAGGAAAAAACCAGCTGTCGATATTGTTACCGACAGCTGGTTTGCAATTTTTGTGTTGATCGATCTTTATTTTTTTCGAATTAATACGGTCGATAACGAGGCCGTCTATATGGTGGATATGGTGGGTATGGTGGGTACGGTGGATATGGTCGATAGCTAGGATAGTATGGATATTGATTAAATTGCGTTCCTAGTAAACCTCCTAAAAACCCTCCAAAAAACGGCGCACCGAATGTCCAAAAGCCTCCTCCTGGATAACCTCCGAAAAATGGCATATGCTTCCTCCCTTTTTACTCTATCGTATGAAGGAAGATACATATCTCACATGTATATCGCCTACTCTATTTTTCTTCTCCTAAACGTTGCACAAAGTTTGCTAGTGTACGTACCATTACACCTGTACCACCTTTTGGGCCTAGGTCATGTACTGCAATCGCATCTGATGTCCCTGCAATATCTAAGTGAATCCATGGTGTATCACCAACAAACTCACCAACGAAGCCTCCACCAAAGATCATATGTCCATCACGACCTGGAGAGTTATTTAAATCAGCGACATCTGATTTACGAATTCGTTTTTTATCACTTTCTGTTAAAGGCATACGCCATACAAACTCATCAGTCTCTTGTGCAGCTTCCATGAAATCCGCAAAGAATTCATCATCATTAGCCAGTGCACCAGTTTTATCCATACCAAGTGCAGTAATTACTCCACCTGTTAACGTTGCAACATCGATAAGGGAAGTAGCACCTTGTTGCTTAGCATATGTAGTAGCATCTGCTAATACTAAACGTCCCTCAGCATCGGTATTTAAAACCTCAACCGTTTTGCCACTATATGTCGTAATAACATCATCCGGCTTAAACGCTGTGCCAGATACCATATTATCGGTAGAGCCAATAACTGCTACAACATTTTTATTAGGGCGTAATTCACCGATGATTTTCATAGCACCTAGTACTGCTGCCGCACCGCCCATATCGCCCTTCATGCCTACCATTGCATCTCTTGGCTTTAAGGAATAGCCACCTGTATCATACGTAACCCCTTTGCCGACAAGGCCAATTGGATCGTCGAAATCTTCAGTCGCTTTATATTTTAATGTTATTAAACGAGGTTCTTCATGGGAGCCTTGATTGACACTTAAAATACCGCCCATACCTAGTTCTTCTAGTTGTGCTTTATCTAAAATTTCAACTTCAAAATCATACTCTACTGCTAAACTCTCTGCATAATTAGCTAAATCTGTTGCTGTAAGTAGATTTGGTGGTAAATTGATTAAGCTACGCGCTTCGTTCACTGCATCTGCATAAATAACACCAACCTCAAAGCTTGCCACTACCTCATCTATGTCATCGGCAGTAGTCACAAGATGAACCGCGTCAATACGCTTATCTACTTCATTTGAAGTTGTTTTGTAATGAGGAATTGAATAATAACCAAGACTTGTTCCTTCACCAGCTAAAAACGCAACATCTGCCACAGTAATAGCATCTGTCGTAAACGATTCAAGCCAAATTGAATATTCTTTAACTTTTAAGGCTCTAAGTTCCTTGCCGACCAATCCAAAAGCTGCACGAACATCGCCTTCCGTTAGGTTTTTACGCTCATCCAAACCAACAAATATAATACGTTTAAGATTTGGGTGAACTTTCAAGAATGGCAATTTCGTCATTTTTTTTAGCTCTGTCGATACGTCCCCTGCACCAAGCCACGCATCAAGGGATTCTCCATAAAATGCAGAAAAACTTGCCCAATCCTGCATTTGCTCACGATGTTTAGTGACTCCTACTACTAACACCTCAGTAGAAATCGTTTCAAACGTTTTTGCTTCTTTTTCAATATGCATGTAAATTCCTCCATTCAATACTTTATTATACCTAAATTTCAGAAAACGCGTAATATTTGGCTTTTAGAAAAAAATGAATGGTATAATAAAAGCATTATAAGTGAAGGTTGTGATGATTATGAGTTTACTTCAAAATACCCCTTTACTCGTTGCCCTCTTTGCAGTTCTCTTTGCACAGTTTGTAAAAATTCCTATTCATTTTTTAATGACAAGACAAATTAACTGGGGACTAATTACTTCCACTGGAGGTATGCCTAGCTCACACTCCGCTTCCGTAACAGGACTAACAACCTCTATTGCCTATGAAACAGGGCTAGATTCCCCAATTTTTGCCGTAGCCGCTATGTTTTCATTTATCGTCATGTATGATGCGAGTGGAGTACGCTATCAGGCAGGTCAACATGCAGCTGTTTTAAACCAACTACGTAAGGACTTTCAAATACTGCTTCACGATTTTAAAAAATGGCCACAAATGGATGGGCAAGAAAAAATGGAAGAGCTAAAAACATTGCTGGGTCATAAACGAAGCGAGGTATTTTTTGGGGCACTAACCGGGATTTTTATCGCCATCATAACCTACCAGTTTATTTTGTAAAAAAAAAATGGACACATCCTCCTGTTGAGGCTGTGTTTTTTTATTTATCGGAACACTTTTATGATTTATCGGAAACATCTCGAGTTTTATCGGAAACTTTTCACGATTTATCGGAAACATTCAAAAAAAAATCAGCGGATGTTTGGGCATCCGCTGAAAGAAGTTAAAACATTCGATATCCACTTTTACGTAAAAAAATCATGACAATTCCAGCTACAATTGAACCTGCAAAGCCACCCGATAAGATTGCAATATCTACAAATTGCAGTGCTTGTAACTTATCTAAAAGAGCTGGAAATGCGGATCCTGGTTTGAAAATATAATCAAAAAAGCTGACCTCATCAACAATAAATATAACAACAATTGGATACACAATCGCCATTAACCAAGTCATTCGCAGAAGCATATTCAATAAAAATCCGATACCAAAGAACATGACGAAAAATAACAAAATTGAAATGATTAACTGTACTATTGAAACTGGACCTTCCATGTATGTATAACCTCCGTTTTCCTCTCATTAGTTTACATGATTACTACAGCGCTTTCAATGAACTTATCCTTGATTTCGCTTGTTCGTCATATTTAGGAAAATCCACAAGTACATCCCTTACATACTTTTTCTTCCACTTCCTCTGTCACTTTATTTTTTAAAGAACAATCTATAAGAGGAATATCCAAATATATCTCCTGGATTAATACCTTCAATTCCTTCCAATTGATGCTTTTCAAATTGGTTGGATGCCATTTCCTTTAACATAACTGATGTCATTTCATCTTGTGCAAGCTCCTTTGGGTACATCCATTTCGCTTCTAATAATTCATTTTCCTGAATGTAAATCTGCTGCTGCTCATCTTTCATCCGACAATAAAATATCGCCATATTATCGCTAATGTCACCACGAATAACACCCGTTCGAAAACCGATTAAGCCAGATACACAACAATCAATACCCGTTTCTTCCTTTAATTCACGTACAACCGCTTCATCCACAGTTTCACCAGCATTAACAAAACCGGCAGGCAATGACCATCTTCCCTTTAAACCGCTATATGCTTTTTTAACAACTAGCCATTGACCCAGCTCATTTACAGCAACCCCCGCAACCCCTAACCAAACTTTTCCTCTATCTTTTCTCATAACATTCACCTCTATATCGATATTATAACGGCTCATTTTCAATGTATAGAAGTATTAATTCAGAATTTTATGGTTACTTCATACTCTTAGTCATAAAATTCGTGTAAGCTCATCACCATAACGTGTGGTTGACTTCCGTTCCGACGGGGCGTCCAGTCTCCACTCCAATCAACTTATATTCAAGGCATACGTCTAAACAAATGTCATCCACAACTTTAGGTAATGAGCCTTATGTAATCCTTATTTATAAATATGTTACACTCAGATGAAATAACCGAATATTCAAACACCTAAAATAGGGGGAGGTTTATGCTTAACGAACTATCACCTAGTGCAAGGCTTTTTATTTTAGCGATAGCGTTACTTTTAGTATCACCCATCATTGTTTTCATATTGCCATTTGCTATTTCCCAAACGTTTTATTTTAGTAGAGATAATATCGTACTAATCACTCCAACAAACAACCTCACTATGCTTGTCTTAGCAATTGCATTAGTTATTTTAACGTTGATCATGCTTGGATTCAAAAGAAATAAATACACCTATTTGATTACGATTATAGTAATAGTGAGCAGTCTGGTTTTAGGCTATTTTTCTCTTATTAATTATATCGCTATACAGAAAACACAAATTGTTTTCAAAGAATTTCATCATCAAACCACATATAAATGGCAGGATATTAAAGAAGTCATTTATGAGTATGAAATAGGTACAGTAGGCACTTATTATTTCCAAACGAAAAATAACGAAGAGTTTGTCATTGCAGAAAACGGGCAATTTGGAATAGAAGAAAAAA
>Ga0213822_1000496_pt1 | contig 30086 bp, 33 predicted proteins | sample MC6MC0908MG_FD_179872 | JGI IMG/M metagenome (GOLD analysis project Ga0213822, IMG submission 179872) | Enriched soil aggregate microbial communities from Iowa State University, Ames, United States - MC6-MC0908-MG | ecosystem: Environmental > Terrestrial > Soil > Unclassified | place: USA: Iowa...
TTAAAATACACTGGAAATCCTTTTTTTAGGTGGACAGGCTTTCTATTCGAAAAGTGCTCTAGGATATAAATGTTTTGCTGCATTTGTTTTCTGTTCGAAAAAGCCAGGAAAAATGCAGCTTATCTTACTTTGACTATTTTGTTCATGTTGTGCCGAATAACTATAAAGGGCCATTTGTAGAAGAAAAGGCTGCTTATTTAACAGCCTCACCCTCCTTTTCTTCTTTTTGATATTTCATTTTTGTCGCCTCTCCACCCCTGAGGTGACGAATTGATTTATGATAATCTAGAATTTCCTTTACCTCGTTTGCCAGCTCTGGATTAATTTCAGGAAGCCTCTCTGTCAAATCCTTATGGACTGTACTTTTGGATACGCCAAACTCTTTCGCAATCACGCGAACCGTTTTCCTCGTCTCCACGATATACTTTCCAATCTTGATAGTTCTCTCTTTGATGTAATCGTGCACACTCTCGCCCTCCCTAATATGGATGTGAGTAGTGTGAAATGAGACCCGCTTATCACTTCGACGATTTCTGCTTCCGCACAGTGTTAATGCTGTTGGCTATTAAAGTATACGCCACCTTTTAATAGCAGGCACCTTTCTTATGGTGGTGCCCTTTAAATGGTTGGTACCTTTGAAATAGTGGATACCTTTGAATAGGTGCCTGACACCATTAACTACCTTTACACCGTTAATACCATGCGGCAGAAAGTATTTACCTTCTGACAATACAATGAATAATCATGTCCCCGACTGAATGCCCGCTAACTTCAAACGACTCTTCACCTCAAACACTCTCTTTGTAAAGGTTTGTAACCATTTTATTAGCTTGGATACGGGTTTATGCACAAAATCCACATTCGGGACAAGTCAATTCCATAGTATTTTGAAAATAAGACAATTTGGCTTTTTTCGACAACCGCTAAAATACCCGTGTTGACTGGGTTTTTCTAGGAAATGTGACCACAGCCTTATTATTTCCTGAGAAATTTGTCGAGAGAAAAAATTATTCCAAAACGCCGAAAATCTTAATTAATGCTTTACAATGGGGCAAAAAAAATTATTCAAAGTGCCCATCTCTTAACATTAGCCCGGTCAAATATTCCCCTCTTTTCTTTTTTTATTATTATATAATGGACATACGATGTGTAGAGAGGATACGAATTATGACACCTTTTACAGAAGCTGTAGTTGAAATTATTCGAAATATACCAGAAGGAAAGGTCATGACCTATGGCCAGATTGCCGGGCTCGCCGGAAGTCCCCGCGCAGCAAGGCAGGTCGTACGCATCCTCCATTCCATGAGCCGGAAGCACCGCCTTCCATGGTGGCGAGTCATTAACGCTAAAGGTCAGATCGCCATCCAGGAGGATGAATCCTACAATGAGCAATGGATGTCACTCGAAGCGGAGGGTGTTCAGGTAGGCTTGAACGGGATAATCGATTTGGGGAAATATCAGTGGGATCCCGCAGGATAGGATCTTTTCAGCTAGTTTGTAGCTGGATTTTTGAAGTGGAAAGTAAAAGGGGCAAAGCAGAAAGTAAACCCACGAAACTGGACAGTAAAATGGGGAAAGTGGAAAGTAACTCCATGGAACCGGACAGTAAATATTCAAAAGGGGAAAGTAAAATAGTCATCCCATTCAAAAAGGCCTTGGTATTGGTGTAATACACCAAACCAAAGCCCCCATCCAACTCTATTTAATTTTCATGAAGATGTTTTTGACTAGTTTTACGGGGATTCCGGAGCCGCCGCGGCCTTGGACTCCCTCTACCATCATCGCGACCATTAGGTTCGGCTCATTCGTGTTGTAGGCGATGAACCAGCCGTTTTCCACGCCGGTTTCGCCCTGCTTCTGTTTGATCTCCGCCGTGCCGGTTTTGCCAGCCAACGGATAATCCACCATTTCCGCGGCATGCGCCGTTCCAGCCGCGTCGCCCACAACCTTCCGTAAATCCGCCGCAATCAGCCCGGCGTTTTCAGTAGAGACCACCGATTCCTTCAGTACTTGCCCCTTTTCATCGTCCGCCAGTAAAACCGGCTTGATCATATTGCCGCCATTGCTGCTCACAAATGGTGTATAGGTCGCCAGCAAGTGAACGATACTCATCTGGACCTGCCCCTGCCCGTAGCCTGAATCTGCGAGCGCAATGTCATTGCCGAGAGTCCCAACTACCGATTTCTCAAGCGGATACGTATAGCTAAGCTCCTCCTCAAAGCCGAATTTCTTCAGCCCATCGGTAAATCCCTCTTTCCCAATTTTCAACGCGGCCTGGGCAAAATAAATATTATCGGAGAACACCATGGCTTTCTCCAAATTCACCGGGTCGGTCCCTGCATGCACCCGCGTCACAAAGTAGCCGCCCCAGGACTTATCCTTTTGCCATTGCGCCCCAAGAATTGGCACCGCCTCATTCGGCACAATCGCCCCGCTCCCTAGCCCCACAGCCGCGGTCAGCGGCTTCATCACCGAGCCCGGCGCATAGGCCTGTTTAAACCGTGTTGTCAACGGCTGCTGCTTATCCTCTTGCAGCGCTTTCCATTCCTCTGTAGAGAATCCGAGTGCCGCCTGATTCGGGTCAAACGACGGGCTGCTGACAAGCGCTAGCGTCTCACCGGTCACAGGATTCATCACCGCCGCAGTCCCGGTCTCACCTGCAGTCCTGGTTTCACCCGTCGTCCCAGCCTCACTTGCTGTCCCGGCTTCGCCCGCAAGCTCCGCATACACCGCCGCCTGCACACCGGCATTAATCGTCAGCTTGACATCCTTCCCATCGACGACCGGCTTTTCCGCGAGCACCACATCCTCCGATGCCGTACCCTCAGCCGCGCCCACAGCCTTCTTCTTGATGACAATTTTCACGCCGCTCGTGCCCCTCAGCTGCTCATCCAGCACCTGCTCAAGCCCGCGCTTCCCAATTACATCCTTGCTCGTGTAGCCCTTGTCCTTCCGCTTCTCCAGCTCGTCTGCGGTAATCGCGCCGACATAGCCCACAAGCTGTGCCGCTGCCTCACCATACGGATAAACCCGTGCCTCGACCTTCCGTGTCTGGACCGGTTCGAGCGCGATCAACTGGGCAATCCGCTCCTGATCGGCCATCGACACCTTCTTCAGCGGCACAAACAGCCCCGGCTTCACCCAGCTCGCCCCAAGCGCCTTATTAATCTGCTCCTTCGACATCTTTAACAGCGCAGACAACGGCTCCAGAACCGCCTCATCCGCCTTTCCGGCCACCACGCCTACCTCATACACCTGGCCATTCACCGCCATCCCGTTGCCATCGCGGTCAAGAATCTCCCCCCGTTTTGGCGCAACCGTGCTCAAGCCAATCGTGTCGCCTTCCTTTAATTTTGGAAAAATATACTCCGTATTCCAGTCTACATACCAGTTCTTCTTATCGTCTCTTTCTTCCTCTTGCAACTTAGCTTTATGGGTGAATTGAATAGCACCCGCGATGCTGCTCATCTTTGCGGTAAAAGAAAATTGGGCTTGTTTATCAGCCTCTTTATCCTTATTTGGTTTTTTGAAGTCAATCTTGAGATCAGTAATTTGAAGGTCTTCGTAGATTTTTTGATAGCGGTTTGCAAATTCTTCTTTGGTGATGTTCTGTTTTGCATCTTTAGAAAGGTAATCATACATCTTATCAAACTTTTGCTTGTTCCAAAGTGCTATGTAGTCGGAAAATCGCTCCTCCGGCGTCGGTTCCTTACTGCAGCCAACAAGTGCGAAAACTACTACCATCAGGAACAGAAACCCTATTAATTTTTTCAAAAAAATCCCTCCCTTTCTTACCATTATAAACATATATGCTAGAAACAGAAAAAAATCCAGCTTATTCACTGGATTTTGATGGGTAATGTCCATAAAGGGCAAGCGCAAAGCTAAGTGTCGGCGCTAAAAGCTGCTTTACTATAATCTTGACTAATGTACATAGGCCTATTTTTGCAAGAAGTTTTTTATCTCAGAAACCTTCATTGTTTCGTCATATTTTGTTCATATCCTCGGTGTAAGATATGTACATATTCACACTTAAAAACCCCCTTTTGACGCATCCGGCAATTTACGCCGGATGTTTTTTTATGGAAATGAACGATAAAAGCGGGTGAGCTGAACTTGGCCCTCCACCCTTTTCCACAAAAAAAGAGGAAAAGTATTCCCCTTCCCCTTTGTTACGATATTAAGAGTTTTTGTTTTCTTTGGATTTCGAAGAATTATCTTGTTTGTCAGTTGACTGTTCGTCATCTGTAGACTGTTCGTCATCTTTAGACTTTTCAAGGTCTTCAAGCTTTTCTTGTTGTTTTTCGCTTGGAGACTGGATTGATTTTTCCTCTAATGTGCTCAACGGTTTGTCAAAGTAGCTTGTTGGGTTTACAGCCACTCCGTCTTTGCGGATTTCAAAATGTACATGTGTTCCAGCTTTTTCATTGAACAAACTTTGCCCAGCCTTGGCAAGGATATGTCCCTGTTTTACTTGTTGGCCAACCTTCACTTTTATGTCTTTAAGGGATTGATATTGTGTTACAATACCTTTGTCGTGTTCGATTTCGATGACATTACCTAAGGTTGCATCCTCTTCGACACGAGTAACGGTACCGCTGAGTGATGCTGTTACATCAAACGTTTCACCGTTTTTCATCGTGATGTCGATCCCTTGGTTCGGCTCGTATCTATTGTTATAGAATACTAATGCCGCTTCCTGGTCTTCTGCTTTGCCTTGAAAATCATAGAATTTCATTTTTACAACAGCCTCATCGGTTTTGGCCACCGGCATTTTGAAGTTTTCGAATGTTTTGTTGACTTCAACTGCGGGTGTTTGGTTCTTTTTACCGGCAAGGTCAGTGGACTTGTAATCATACTTATCTGTGTTACTGCTGCTCGCTTGATACCATAGAACCCCGGTTAAAATGATTGCTGCACTTGCGATATAGATGGCTGGAAATACCCAACGCTTTTTGAAAAAGCGTTTTACGCTGGAACTTTGAGAAGATCGTTTGTTTTCTTCCTCTCTCATTTTCATCACCTCAGCAATCATTCTGAACAGATAAGTAGAATTATATACACTAGTGAAAAAAATTTTTTTAAAACTTATCTTTCGACAGTGGGAATGATTTTATGCACGATGGCGGGAAAAATTTTTCCGGTTAGAATAATTTATTGGAGGAACTGTTATGAATATTGGAAAATGGGGGCTGCGGGTGCTTCCCGTAGTGTACATGGCGGCGATTTGGATTATGTCGAGCCTGCCAGCCAATCAATTTGTCGAGCTGCCCAATTCAGCAATCGACCACAATATTAAAGAATCCCTGCATTTAATAGAGTTCGCGATTTTGTATGTCCTGCTCGTGCTCGCGTTTTTAACACGGCGCCGTCCGTTCACGCCAGCGCTGAATCTGGCCTGTGCCGTGATCGCTGCCCTTTACGGGGTGAGTGATGAAATCCATCAATCATTTTATTCATACCGCTCTGCGTCACTATTTGACATTGTCAAGGACTTCACCGGGATTGCTGTTTGCTTTTATTTTGTGCGCGGAGCGTTGTTTAAAGGGAAGTTTGCGCGGCTTGCAGCACTGCTTGGGCGGGTTCGGGGATTATAGCCCATATACATTTTTGAAAAATAAAGCCTATCTCTGAAAGTTCCTGAAAAAGGTAGTTCCAGTGAGGCTAAAATTTTTCCAGCTACTCTAATGGAGTCAAAATGGAGGAATGTTCGGAGTTCGGTGTTTGTAATCGATGGTTTAATTAAGAGAAAGTAATCGTTGATCGCCGATATATGTGCTGTTTTGGACTTCATGTTGCATTTCGGGCAGCTCCAGGTTCCATATTGATAATTCATTGGTAAAAAACTACATGTTGGACATTTAACTCCGGTGAGGATGTCTTTCGGAGATAGGTTGAAATGTTTAAGGATATCTGGATTTTCGGGAGTGTGCTTTGAAATCAGGAGCCGTTTTAATTTTCGCAGTTCTTTTGCATCTAGTTTATCCATTTTATGATAATTTGCTAATTGGTCTATTTTTTTCAATCAAGACTTCACTATTGCAAATATTCGGGTGATTTGTTCATTTCCGGGATCAGATAGAATTAAGGTTTTTCGCCATTTTACTGTCCACTTTCGCCATTTTACTTTCCACTTCCGGCTATTTACTTTCCACTTCATAATTTCACCCGCAAACAAGCTAAAAAGCCAGGCACCTAAGCCTGGCTCAACTCTATTTCTGCGCCGTGATCGTCGCCATCATCGGCTCCGCCGAAGTAATCTCCACACCCTGATAATAGTGCTTCACAATTGCCTTATAATCTGAACCCTCCTGGGCCATGCCGTTGGCACCGTATTGGCTCATGCCGACGCCGTGGCCGAAGCCCTTGGTCGTGATCACGATATTGTCTCCCTTGCGCTCCCATGCAAAGTCAGATGACCGCAAATCGAGTTTATCCCGAATCTCCCTTCCGGAAAAAACCTTCCCGCTAAAGTCTACTTTTCCGACCCGTTTGCCTGTCGTACGCTGAACAATTTTTCCAATCGTCGTCCCCGAGCCAATTTTAACTCCGAGCTTTGTTTCAAATTCCTTCACTGTCATCACTTTTTGACTAGTAAATTTCGGTGACTTTGTATCCCATGGACTTGATACACTTCTCAAATAAGGAAAATTCCCATCCCAGTATTCTTCTGAATTCTCTGTATAGCCATTACCCGTGGAAAAGAACAGCGCATCGATTGGCTTACCGTCGTAGGTCAAAATTTGCCCGCCAGTCGCCCGGACTGCGTCCAAGATCTTCTTTCTTTTCCAGTCATAATCTACGCCCCATTGCTTCCTCAATTCATCATCATTTTTATAAACCTGATTCATTTGAGTATCTGTGACCTGAGCGCCCTTCGGTACACCCATCGTATCTTTGCTTATTAGTTTGTTTACGATATAGGTTCTTGCGGCCAGCGCCTGCGCCTTGAGGGCTTCATCTTTAAAATCCGCATTCATTTCTGCAGCCACAACGCCAACAAGATAATCTTCTAATTGGACATTCTCGATTTTTGACTTTGCCGAACGAAATACCGCTACCTCGACTGCTGCATCTGCCGCTGAGGGCGTGGCTTGTGCCACTTTTGCCTGAGAGCCCCCCTTCTTCTTTAAATCTTCCCCTAATTTCCCGCTCGCATGATGTTCACCCGAAAACGGCAGCACCAGTACAGCTGGAATAATAAGGGTCAGGGCAATGAGGAGCGATGCTAGTACGATGAGTGGTTTGATTTTTTTCATGATTGTGCCTCCAGTTTGTAAAATTCGCATCCAGCACTTACCAGCGGGGATGCGTCTCCATTCATACATATGGAGGCGGACAAGCATTTATTACAGATTTTTTATCTAATTGTCTGCGTTGTGTCAGCACCGAAAAAGTAGTAACCATAGTGCAAAAAAGGAAAAGGGTGTCAGGCACCGTAAACGCACTGTGCATAGTAACAACAGGGCAAAGGTTTAACGAACACGCGATTAGCAACATGTTAACGGTGCCTGACACCTATTCCACAATTAACATAGTGCAAAGGCAGGCAACGGTGCCTGACACCATTGCCACTACTACCACCGTCAAAATCAGAAAAACAAACAAAAACAAAGAAAACAAACAAAAATATAATAAAAACACGACAAAAATCCCGAAGGTTGTGTAAAGCCGGTCTGATATTAGACCGCCGCACACACTTCGGGATTCTATTTGTCCTAAATTATCTATTATGCATTCATATCAGAAATATATTTTTGAACTTCGGCAAAGATTTCTTCTGCTTCTTTTACACGTTCGATGTCAGCGCCTATTCCTGCCAGCTTGCCGTGGAAGTTCACGTAACCGCGATCTAAGTGTTTCAACTCTGTCACGCGTGTCACACCTTCCGAAACCAAGCCGGTCAAAATCAACGCTGCCGCTGCCCGTAAATCCGTTGCTGATACTTCAGCACCCTGTAAATTCGAAGGGCCATTTAAAATAACCGAACGACCTTCAATTTTAATTTCTGCATTCATGCGGCGGAATTCCTCGACATGCATAAAACGGTTCTCAAACACCGTTTCCGTAATCATCGAAGTCCCATCAGCACGAAGCAATAACGCCATCATTTGCGACTGCATATCCGTTGGGAAGCCTGGATGCGGCATCGTTTTAATGTCGACCGCCTTTAACCGCTCAGGGCCGATGACACGAACGCCATCCTCTTCCTCAAAAATCTCGACACCCATCTCTTCCATTTTCGCAATCAAAGAAGATAAGTGTTCCGGAACTGCGCCCTGGACCAATACATTTCCACCGGTAATCGCCGCAGCAACCATAAAGGTACCTGCTTCGATTCGGTCAGGAATAATCGCATGATCTGCGCCAAATAATACATCAACGCCCTCAATTCGGAGAGTCCCCGTACCAGCACCTTTCACCCGAGCGCCCATTTTATTCAAGAAATTCGCCAAATCTACAATCTCTGGTTCTTTTGCGACGTTTTCAATGATCGTCGTACCCTGTGCAAGGGTCGCCGCCATCATAATGTTTTCTGTTGCACCAACACTTGGGAAATCCAAGTAAATCTTTGCTCCCTTTAAACGGCCGTCTACTTCCGCCTCAATAAAGCCATTTCCTACTTTTACCTTCGCACCCATGGCCTCAAAGCCCTTTAAGTGCTGGTCAATAGGACGGGATCCAATCGCACAGCCGCCAGGCAGAGCTACACGTGCCCGGCCATTGCGGGCCAACAACGATCCCATGACAAGAACAGACGCACGCATTTTTCGAACATACTCGAACGGCGCTTCATCATTTAACTCTCTGGATGCATCAACAACAACTGTATTATTGTCAAATACCACTTCAGCATTTAAATTGCGTAAAACTTCATTAATTGTAAATACATCGGAGAGTGTAGGTACATCACGAATTACACTTTTTCCATCACTTGCTAATAATGTTGCAGCGATAACAGGCAGCACGGCATTTTTTGCACCTTCCACTTTTACCGTTCCATAAAGCCTTTGTCCGCCGCGGACGATGATCTTTTCCAAGAGTATTCCCCTCCGCGTCCATTTTCTCTATATTAATATTCAATCGTAATGATTGGTGTGCCAACTACAATGGTAGTCTTTGCGCCCAATCCTTCGGAGCGTACGCCAATTTGCAAATTCATGTTATTTTTTCGTTGATCTATGAAGCCTGAAAACATCGACGATGACGCCGAAACAGACATGAAAGTCTCCTCTTTTAACGCTTCGATTTCTTTTGCATCAAAACTAGACAGTAAACTGCCTACTGTTACAGGTAAAGCCTTAACAATCTTATCATTGAAAACGCCCATCATACAAGAAAAAACTGTTGGTTTTTCTCGAAATATGTCGGATAGCCTATTTTTCAATTCATCACTTGTGAAATAGGCCTCATCTGCCTTGTTCCACCCTTTTCCATTGACACTATATACTATATACGCATGAACAGGTTGCTTTGTGTGGGTTGCCATAATTTGAAGCATTTCTTTGTGGTGTTTAGTTGGAGATATTGCTGTCACTTCCCATTTTTGGCTGGTGTTCGTTACAGACCACTCCCAATCGGGAAACTTTTCCTGAAGCTTGCGCGCGTATTCCTGAACCTCCCGCTCACTCTCCATGCCGGTCACATGCTCCCGTGCATAAAAAGACCAATCCGTGAGCAAAATATCATCGGCTTGTAAAACAGCGCCTATTTTGGCTAAATCGCCAGTGCCTTCTGGAAAAATCGACAAGCTGCCGCCCGCATTGTTTTTCGCATTAACGGATGCTGCACCAACGTTGCCCATATCCGCCTTGCGAAAAAGTTCCTTGCCGGCTCCGATGCCTTGTTCAGCTCGAAAAAAATCCAGAACGCCCTTTGCTTCAGTCGTTCGGTTCCCAATAACAACCAGGATCACACTCAAAATCGAAATCATGTATAAAAACAGCTTACCATTTCTCTTCATCTCTCTACTCCCCCCTTACTACCATTGTTACCAGGGTTCGTGAGAGCAATACTTGGGAAATGTCGTCACTTTTAGACAAGTTTCAAAACCGAGAAGCAATATCTTTGGTTCCATTCAAAAACAGCTTTGCATTGGTTCCAAAACTTGCTTTGGAACATGCGCCATTTTTTGGCCAAGAAAAATGGCGTGAGATTATGTTACTTCGTTATTATTTCCAAATTTGGACACCCTTAGCTTTCCACATAAACTCGATTGTACTCAAAATATCGGTAATTGGGAACATGTATGAAGAACTAAATTTTTTCCAATTTCATAAGAAATGCGGAATTAGGCAAAAAAAGTACCAAAAAAAATGCACCTCTAAATCAAATTTTGAAAATGAAATACGAAAATAAGCATATTTTTCCCAGTTGACGGACATGCCCGATTGAATTCGAAATACGGACAAGGTCATATTTATTCAGTATTAATTAAAAATCAATGGCAGCTGTTTCGACCATTGAAGGTAGTCAAGGAAAAAGTTACTCACAGATGATCCGATGAAAATGGCCAATAATATGTACAGCAGCTGCGCTTGAAACACATGGTTTGGCCGCAGCAGCTTATCCAAGCGAATCGCTTGCAGTGCCCACCAGGAAATCGCAATAAACACCAAATGTGACAGGATACTGACTAACGCTATTTGCCCAAAATCATTTATCATGCTGTCTCCTCCCTTTGAAGCATAGGACCTAGTCACTTCGTTTTTTGAAGCGTGAGAACTGCCCTTCTGTTCTAACCCAATGACCATTCTACCATATAGACGAATGAAAGTCCTTAAAGTTTCCTTTTTGGATATTTTTTGGAAAATTCAAAAAGAAACAAGATTAGGGGAAAGCATTAACTGCCTAAACATCGTTTGCGACTAATTAAACGGTGTTTAGGCAGTTACCTTTAAGCAATTATTATTCCTCATTCCAAACCCTAATTAAATTCAGGGGGACATATACCCTTTCTCCTTGGATCTCCCGGTGGATAATGGGCTCCTCAAAATAGGACTCCAGGCTGGGGGTTCCGCACACCTTATGGCGCGCTCTATGGTGAACGCCTAATAATTTTTCAAAGCTAAGATTTGAATACTTCATATTGATTCACCTCTCCTATTTATTCAGCGAGACCCCAAAAAGGAGCCCCGCTGATGCATGTTTTTCGTTATGCCGATTTAGCGGCTACGACGACAACTCTTCCTTGATCCAGTTCTTCTTCATACTGTTCGGCTTCTGCCGTAGATAGTCCCAGCGACTCCATCTTCGAGCGGAGTTCATCTCCACGCGTCCGAAAAACGTTGGCAATTGAATCAAAGACACCTTGTTCAGTGACTCCAATGTCTTGAATGTCCAGGGAATCCGTTAGATCCTCGGAGCGATGTTTGTCGTGGGCCAATAAATAAATCTCATCTTTCGTGAACCCTTGCATCATGAATTGTTCAATTTCTCTTTTTGCTTCCAGACCATTTTCAACTACTTTTACATTTTCCATTTTCATTCCTCCTCATGTATTTCGCTTTCTATTGGGTATATAACCGCTTTGGGAAAAATTGAAACATATTTATATCTAATTCGTCAGGCTTTTAGGAAAAGGTTAATAAAAAAGTGAAATCAGTCGAAATCCCGGTGAAGTGGTTAATAAAATTCTAAAATGGTCGATCGCCTGGTTTATAAAAAGAGACGAGTGTCGCAATCAGGATTTTCGAGGTTACTACTGAAGCAAGCGTGGGTATATAAACAATACTTAATTGGAGGTGTTTTATATGAAGAAACTAGTATGTAAATATTGTGGAAATGCCGAATTCTATGTGCTAAATGTGAATGAAACGTTGTGTAAATGCGGGGTTCGCTTAACCAAGCTAAGTGATTATCTGAAGGAGGATTCGCCAAAATGGCGTGGTGACCAAAAACGGCATGCTGAGGTGATCTCAAAGATTAGCTTATTAAAACACGAAATTGATACGAGTCTTGATGAACGGGATCCAGAACGATTTAAAAAGTTAACCTATGAATTACGTGCATGCCAACTTTATTTGGACGATTCCAAGGAACGCTTTAAGGAACGATTAAATCAGAATGGGAAATCCTACAGCTAAAACAAGGGTTTATTTTTTCGAAAGAGCGGGTACTTCATACAATAGTTAATTAAAAAATGAAAAAGGAGAGATTATTCATGGGATTTATTTGGTCATTAATTATCGGAGGAATTATCGGCTGGTTAGCTGGACTTATTCTTGGACGGGACGTACCAGGCGGTATACTCGGCAATATTATCGCTGGATTTATCGGGGCATGGCTTGGTTCATTACTATTAGGCGGCTGGGGCCCTGTCATTGGAGGATTCTACATTATTCCCGCACTCATCGGCGCGATTGTCCTTGTATTTATCTTAAGCCTCATTTTAAAAGGGATGAAACGCACCGCATAATATTATTTACAAAGAAGGGACTGCCAAAAAGGCAGTCCTATTTTTTTGAGGTCAAATCAAACCCCCAGCGCGTAAACATGCTAACGCAGCAGAAAGCCGTCAATGGTCAGCAGCACAATCCAAAGAGAAACTCTAAACGTTTACATTTCATCACGTCATTCTCCCTCAATCTTTTTTACAATGGAATACCCCATTTTTTTTAAAATGAAACCGTGCCCCAGGCATCACGGTTCATTTACCGTCTTTGCTCTTTTTTCCACGCTTCGGTTAATGGGAGGCGGCTTCATTTACCGTCTTTGCTCTTTTTTTCACGATTCGGTTAATGGGAGGCGGCTTCATTTACCGTCTTTGCTCTTTTTTCACGATTCGGTCAATGAGACGCGGGTTCTTTTACCGTCTTTGCTCTTTTTTCCACGCTTCGGTCAATGAGACGCGGGTTCTTTTACCTAGACAGCGTCTTCAGCCATCATTCGGTCAATGGGACACGGCTTCATTACCTATACAGCGTCTTCAGCCATCATTCGGTCATAAAAAAAAATGCCTGGGCCCGCTATTACTCTGCGGGGGCCAGGCATCGCCTATACCTTTCGATAAATCCGCTCATGCGGATGAAATTCCTTGTATTCCATTCCCTTTGGCATGAATAAAATGGATTCTTTGCTTCCAAGGCCGATGAAGCCGCCGTCTGCCAGGCTGTTGTACATCAAGCGTTGGACTTGCTGCTGCAGGTCGTTGTCGAAATAAATCATGACGTTGCGGCATAAAATCACATGAAATTCATTAAAGGAGCCGTCCGTGACCAGGTTATGCTGGGCAAAGATAAGATTCTCCACCAGTATTGGATGAAAATAGGCAAACTGATGGTCAGTCGAATAGTATTCGGAAAAGGCCTTCCTTCCGCCGGCCTTCAGGTAATTTTTCGTATATTGCTGCATTTTCTTAAGTGGAAATGCTCCCTTTTGGGCAGCGGTCAGCGCCTTTTCATTCATATCCGTTGCGTAGATGGTGGTCTTGTCGGCCAAACCCTCCTCACACATCAGGATGGCCATCGAATAGACCTCTTCGCCGGTCGCGCAACCGGCATGCCAAATTCGAATCTCCGGCAGCTCTCTTAACATCGGCACCACGTCGTGGCGAAAAGCGGCAAAGAAGGCCGGGTCGCGATACATTTCCGTCATCCGGATCGACAAATCATTCAATAAGCGCTCCAAATATCCTTGTTCGTGGAGAACTTTTTCCAATAAGGCCGTGATTGTCGGCAGCCTCTCCGCCTTCATACGATTCAAAACCCGTCGGCATAATGAAGCCCTCACGTAGCCGCGGAAGTCATAGCCGTAGTTCTGATATAAGCCCTCGAGGAGCAAATTGATTTCAATTTCCTGCAGCTCGTTCAGCGCCACTGTTTCCGAAGATGTCACGAAATCGGATGAGGGTTTGATGTTGTTCAACTTGACTCCACCTGCTCTGTCAGCCACACGCGCATCAACGAGAATAGCTGGTCAATGTTTAATGGCTTCATGATATAATCCGAAGCTCCTGCTTCCATACACTTGTCGCGTTCACCCTTCATGGCCTTGGCGGTCAAGGCGATGATTGGCAGATTTTGCAGTTCCAGATCGTGGCGGATTGCCCGCATCGCCTCATACCCTCCCATCACTGGCATCATAATATCCATAAAAATTAAGTCAAAATCGTCTTGTTCCCAGAGTATGTCGAGTGCCCGCTTTCCGTTTTCCGCTACTGAAACGATGACTCCTTTTCGCTTAAGAGCGGTAACCAGTGCAAATATATTGCGGCCATCGTCCTCGACCAGAAGCACTTTTTTCCCTTTAAACAACTGATCATCAGAGCTCACCGTTTCCGTTTGTTCGCTTACCGAGATTTCTTCGTCTATCCATTCTTCTTCCTCTGTTAGGACGCTCGCACTCGCGGCTACTTCTTCCAGTGACAGATAATTATCCCCTTGGCTATCATACATAGGCTCCTGTTTGCTCGGAATATATAAGGTAAACGTGCTTCCCTTATCCAGTTCGCTTTGCAGTTCGAGGGCGCCGCCCAGTAAACGTGTAAATTCGCGGCATATTGATAACCCCAGTCCTGTCCCCCCATATTGCCGGTTCGTTGTGCCGTCAACCTGTTGGAAGGCATCGAAAATAATTTGCTGCTTATCTAGTGGAATGCCGATTCCAGTATCGATGACGGAAATTGCCAACACCGCTTCACCCATTTGGACACCTGGCACTTTTTCCGGCAATGCCGTTTGAATTCGGACGGTAACCGAGCCTTTTTCCGTAAATTTGAAGGCATTGGATAAAAGATTTTTCAAGATTTGCTGCAATCGTTGTCCATCCGTCGAAATGACAGCTGGGACATCTGGGTCAGTGAACACCTCAAACGTCAAATTCTTATTTTTCGCGACTGGGTCGAACATATTTTTCATCATTTGTGGGATTTCTGTCACGTTCACTTCATCTGTTAAAATTTCAATTTTTCCTGCTTCGATTTTCGACAAATCGAGGATATCGTCAATCAATCGCAGTAAATCTGCACCGGAAGTATTGACGACACGAGCGTATTCACCCACTTCCGCCCTGTCCATTTCTGAATTATTCTCCATTAGCATTTGCGAGAGAATGAGAATGCTGTTCAATGGTGTACGCAGTTCATGGGACATGTTCGCGAGAAAATCAGTTTTGTATTGCGAGCTCATTTGCAGTTTCTGCGAATAGTCTTCTAGTTCATCCTTCGCTTTTTTGAGATCTGATGCCCGTTGTTCAGCAAATTGTTTCTGCTCTTCTAAGAAGTCATTGGTAATTCGCAGCTGTTCTTGCTGCATTTGCAATTCTTCCGATTGGGCCTGGAGTTCTTCTGACTGCGCCTGCAATTCTTCTGTTAAAATTTGCGATTCTGCGAGCAGCCTTTCTACTTCCATCCGCCCGTTCACACTGGAAATGACCGAACCAAACTTGTCCTGAAGCATATCCAGCAGTGTCAGGTGCTGTGAAAGAAACGGCTGGAGCGCAGCAAATTCGATTACCGCTTCGACCTTGTCCTCATAAAGGATCGGTGCGACTAATAAATTCGTCGGAGAAGAAGTTCCTAAGCCTGAGGTCACTTTAAAATGCTCCTCTGGCAGCTTATCAATAAGAAATATCCTTTTATCCAATGCAGCCTGGCCGATGAGCCCTTCGCCTAAGCGAAAGCTGGCTGCGGCCCCGTCTTCATCCTTAATGGCATAGCCGGCGACTTTGACATAATCCACCACGCCGCCTTGACTCCTGCGAAGATAGACAACACCGTAAGTGGCCTCAAGCAGTGGAGCAAGCTTCGTTACAAACGCTTTTGACAGTTCGATAATATCGGTAATTCCTTGAAACATCGTAGAAATATCTGTCATACTTTTCTGTATCCAGCTTTGTTTCTCGAGATTGCTCAAGAGGGCGTTCATCGCCTCAGCCAGTTCCCGGGTCTCGTCACGAGTATTCACTTTGATTCTTGTTGTCAAATCGACCTCTGAATTGGTAATATTTTGAATGGTCTTGATCACTTGTCTGATCGTTTTCACGATCGAATTGGATAGGAAGAAGGCCGTTGCCAGCGTAATCGCCGTCACCAAAGCAATAATCGCATACAATGTTATTTTTAAATTCCTATTATTTTGATTAAGCTGTTCAATTCGTTCCACTGTCAATTTCTTTTCTGCGGAAAGAAAGGAATCTAACTGTGTACGCAGCTGATCGGTCACTTTCTTGCCTGTATTTTTTTCGAAATGCTTATTCAAGGCGGTTTCGTTGTTCGCTTTCTTCTGATTGATGACATATTCACCGGTATTCGCCTGCCAGTTCAAAATCAGCGGTTTAATCTCCTCCAAATTCCGCTGCTGGCTGCTGTTATCCGATAACATAGAATGGAGTTTATTGTAATTGTCGGGCCAGCTTCGGCTCCCTAGGTTATATGGTTCAAGGTACTCCACATCACCGGTAATTACATATCCTCTCATTCCTGTTTCCATATCTAGTATATTTTTTTGAATCTGATTTGCCAGGTCGTGGACTTCAATATCGTGTTTTGATACGAAATCGACCTCATTCTGCAAAGCTGTCATTCTATTAATCACGATCAGCAGGGAGAGAATTAAGCAAATCAAGATTGTTAAATAGCCAGTAATAATTTTTGCATGGATGTTGTACTTCCAACCTTTTATTGTCATCGCCCCCCGGTATAGTAGTCTGTTAAAATATACCTTATTCTACCATATCACTATACCGGTATCACTTCTATGTAACTGAAAACACCAAGAATAGTACTATAAACCTACATATTCTAATACCCGGTTCTTTCTTTTTTTAAACCTTTTTTGAAAAAATTTTCTAGGGGTTTCAACTGATGCAAATACGGGTAAATACTATGTATCACATGCAATGGAGGTAGGATTCGATGGCAAACATAAAGGTAAAGGAGAAAAATAGTGTTGTATCCGAAACGCTTAACCATCAGGTAGCAAATTTCTCGGTGCTGTATATGAAGCTCCATCATTTTCATTGGTATGTAAAAGGCGCAGATTTCTTTACGCTCCATGTAAAATTCGAGGAATTTTATGTGGAAGCAGCCTTGCATCTTGATACAATTGCGGAACGAATGCTGGCGATTGGTGCTTTACCAACGGCCAACTTAAAGGAACAGTTAAAGCTGGCTACCCTTGAGGAAGCGGCCGGCGGTGAGAGTGCGGGTGAGATGGTCAAGACCTTGGCCGAGGATTTTGACATGATTTGCTCTGAGCTTACTGACGGAATTACGGTTGCAGAAGACAATGACGATCAGCCAACCGCTGATATGTTCATTGCCATTCGCACCTCATTGGAGAAACACAAATGGATGCTAGAGGCTTACTTAGCGGAATAATTTTTCAACAACTAAATGGGTGCCAGAGAGGGATGATGCTGGCACCCTTACTTTTTAAGGAATTGTTGACAGCATTCCCTATCACCGCGTTGAGACCATCACCAGACACATATCGTCCTTTTGGGGAATCGCTAGCTCTGCACTTGGCTGCAGCTTCTCGAGCAGCAATGCCGAGTCCTCAAGGAGGGCCTCCTGAAAACAGCTAATCAGCTTAACCTTTGCGTCCTCATACTCCTCTTCCAGCCATTCCGACAATCCGTCGGTGAACAGTAAAAGCCGCGCATGTTCCTTGTACGAAATAACCCCTTTTTGCACGTCAATATCATCAAAAAAGCCTAGTGCCCAGCAGCCTTCGTCTAGCAGCCTCACTTCATCATCCACAATTGCAATCCCCGCCGGATGTCCGGCATTTACATATTCAATCGATTGGTTCTCCGTGTCGAGCACAAAGTAAATGGCGGTAAAATAATAGTTTGTTAAACTATCAGGCATGTTGAGCTGATTCATGCGCCGGTTCAGTTCTTTCATCACAGCTGCTGGATCACATAATCCCGTAATCGAATCCTTTAAGGCCGAATATATGTACATACAAATGAGTGATGACGATATCCCATGGCCCATCATATCCAGCAAAATCACGCCATAGCGATGCGGGCTGATCTGGTACCAGGCGTACAAATCACCGGCAAGCTCAAAGGTGGGCTTGTAGACGGCTGATATCGTTACATCCTCTTTCTGAATCGGGCAAGGCAGCATACTAAGCTGAACCTGCTTGGCCAAATTCAATTCATGCTGAATCCGCTTATCCCGTTCCTTACGCAAATCCTTCTCAAGCTTTAAGCGAAGAACAGACCGAATCCGCGCTAACAGCTCGACTTTATTGATTGGTTTCATCACGTAATCAAGTGCGCCGGCATCCATCGCCTCTGCCATTTTATTGGAATCGCCCATGGCGGTGACAAAAATAATCGGTAGATCCTGGAAGCGCTCCGTTGATAATATCTTTCGGCAGGCGGCAATACCATCAATTTCCGGCATCATTAAATCCATTAGAACTAAATCTATATCTACTTCTCCAGGATTGGGCGTATCGAGCTGCAAATATTCGTAAAGCTCTTTGGCAGATGACAGCAGCACCAATCGCTTATAGCCGGCCATTTGCAAAATCTTTTCCACAATCATCAGGTTTGTTTTATTGTCATCTACAATGACAATCTTCATAGCCATCCCTTTTGCCCCCTCCTCTTGAGTGGTCTGACCCCCAACTGTATTACCGCATTAACATATCGGGTGACTGACGCCTTAATGCTTTACGCAATTTTTCAATCGCCTTTTTTTGGAGCCTGGATACATGCATTTGTGAAATCCCCAATTGCTCCCCTGTTTCCTTTTGACTTTTATTAGCGATAAACGTGCAATGGATGATTTCCTTTTCTCTATCCGATAGGACATGCAGAGCACTTTCTAACAGCAGCCTTTGGTCCACTTTTTCAAAGCCGTCATCAAGGGATCCGACAATATCTAAGGCAGTCACCGTATTTCCCTCGGAGCCGGTTTCAATAGGTTGATCAACGGAAGCCGCCTGATAGCTTTTCCCCATTTCCATTGCTTCCAATACTTCCTCTTCTGAAATCTCCATATACTCGGCGATTTCGTGGATCTGAGGTGACCGTTGATATTGATTGGTCAGCTCGTCCACAACGTTTTTGATTTTTGGCCATGTTTCTTTGATGCGGCGCGGTACATGAACACTCCACGTCTTATCCCGTAAAAATCGCTTAATTTCCCCAATCACCGTCGGAATTAAATAGGATTCAAATGATTTCCCCAGCCCAGAATCATACCTTCTAATCGCGGATAACAAGCCAATCATCGCTACTTGCATGATATCCTCATGAAGGTTTTTCCCCTTTGAATATTTCCTTGCCAGGCTTCCAATCAGTGCGGTGTACTGTTCTACCAGAATCGTTTGGGCCTCCGCACTTTCTTCCTTCTGAAACGCTGCAATCAGTGCCTCAATTTCCTCCTTAGTTCGTTTCACGGTTTGCGATGGTTGTGTCATGATTATCACGCTCCCCACTTCGGTACTTCACCATGAAGACCGTTACACCGGAGTGATTCAAAACCCGGACTTCATCCATTAGGGTTTCTATTAAAAATAGGCCTAAACCTCCCTCTGAAAGCTGCTCCACCGTACTTGATTCCGTGTAAGGGCCAAGTTCGTTCTTTGTCTGGATGAAATCAAAGCTCTTACCGCTATCCGCAACCACCATTTCTAACTTATTCGGATACACCCCGAAGCCTACAATTACCTCTCCGCCTTCGTCCATCTGGTAGGCATGCTGGACAGCGTTCGTACATGCCTCACTTAAAGCAATTTTCATGTCCTCAATTTCCTCGTATGTATAACCCATGCGGCTGGCAACACCCGATAATGTCAATCTGATCACTCCAACGTAATCCGGTTTTGCCGGAATTTTCATTTCAATATAATCCATCACTTCGTTCATCTTCCCCCACCCTCTGAATTCACACAAATATTCATTATGTTACTTAAGCCGGTAATTTCGAACAGTCGTTTCAGCCGATCCGATAACTCGATTAACCTTAAGTCACCATCATTATTCTTAAGCTGTTTAAATAAGCCAACAAAGACACCTAAACCCGTACTATCTAGATAAGACACATCTTTGAGATTAACAGTAATCAATTGATTTTTCCCTTGTGCCAGCGGTAATAATTCCTCTCTAAGCTTTGGTGCTGTAAATGCATCAATTTCTCCTTTGACCAACACCACGATTTCTCTATCATTCTGATGTTTATCTATGTAAATATTCATTTCCTCACACCTTTTAGAATTTAAATTTTATATTTTAATACCCCTTATACTAAAGGGCTAAACCTCTTTTTTGAAAAAATTTTTTAAAAATTTTCACTTTCTATATTATACCAAACCATTCCATCTGGCCGAATAGACCATATGTCCCTTCTATGAAAATAGGTTTTATGTTTCAAAAAAAAGGGTAGCTAGATAGTAAAAGGAGTGAGAACTCGATGAAAAAAAGGAATCATGAAAAGCTTAAGTCGGCTGACAATAGCTCGATGGCCCAGAATTTAGACGAAGTGAAAGAACTCGGTAAGCAAATGAAGAAAGCCAAAACCGGCACCGAGTTGAAGGAAGAAAGAAACAAAACGCAAGATCCGCTGCAATAGCGGCAGCAAAATGGGAACAGCGGTCCTTTAGTGGGGGTCGCTGTTTTGTATTTGGTTGATAAATAGGGGAAAGTGGTCGATTTTTTTAAACACAAGAACCGTACCTTTGCTTCCACTTTTTATTTAGTAGTTTGAAGGAAAATGATAAATAAAAGAGGAATGTATTATCAAAGGTATTGGAAGAGGGAAAACTTGGACACTACTATTGATTTTTCTAAAAAAGGCGGGATATACCCTCATGTATTTTGGCAGTTGGTTTTTTTTATTGTTATAGTAATAGGGTTTATTTGGGGTATTAAAAATAAAAGAGTAACAATATTAGATACAATCATAATTACCACTATTTACATTGTGTATTATTTTATTGGTTACCTGTTGCACAATGACGTGATAAGTCCTATTTCTTTCAAAGATGATCGATTAACAATCAGTTTTGTTGGGCTTTTTTTGTTGCTAGGTACATTCACTTTAGTAAGATATATGATTGGTAAATATATAGACTCAAACAAGAAATAGGTACCGAGGGTCCACTTTTTCACACAAAAACAACTCGGTCGATAACCTGGTAAGCTACCGCCGAGTTGTTTATATCGTCGAATTAAAAAACTACAATCAATCCGCTGCCGCCGGCTGTTCCACATAGATTCTAAATAACTGAATGTATAACCCGATACTAATGAATGCAAACAGCAAAATAATACTAAATATTCCCATTGGCGCCACCCAACTTGATAGAAAAACTGTCATCGGCGCCAAAAATTTCCCAATCGTGTATTGCAAACTGTCGGCTCCCATGTACTGTCCTCTTGCATGCGCCGGAGCATAGCGGCTGATAAAGCTCTGTGTTACCGGTGAGCGGACCATCTCACCAAATGTGAAGATGATCGTAACGAAAAACAAGTACCATATATTCGTGTTCAGCCCGACGAAGAACGTACCAAATCCGGCCAACAACGAAGAGAGAATGAAGACATTACGCTCTTTCCATTTGCCGAACCATTTCGTAACAGGAAGAATAAACAGAACAAACAAAAGACCGTTAAACCCCAATAGCCAGCCAAATATCTCCTTACTGGATAGCATGAGGGCTGCACCATCCCATATGAACATAGCCTGAGCAGGGACATGATTGATCACGTATACTGGCAAATAGAGATCCAGCTGCATAATAGGGATCAGCGCACAGATGCCCGCCAAAATATAAACCAGGAACACTTTATCACGAAAAATAATGCCATATCCCTTCCACTGTTCCATGAATAAATGAGTAATCCTCGTTGATCCTCCTGTGCTTTTTTCCGATTGCGGCACTGTTTCATGAACTATGAAATAAATGGCGATAAAATACACTAATAAGACCAATGCACAGGTCCACAACAACTCTTGCCGGTAATGGAAAAAGAAAATCGCTCCAAGTGCAGGCCCAAGCACGGCACCAATGTTATTGGCCGTCGTAAAGGTGGCGAATACCTCGCGCAGGTTTTCTGGCGGAACCAAGTCAGCTACCATCGCGGAGCTTGCCGGCCGATAAATGGCACCTCCCAGCCCAATGCCGATAAAGGCGATATAATCCATCCAAGGGGATGGCGACACCGCAAACAATACAAACATCAACGTCTGCAGCGAAGCACCCAGAAGCATCACGGGACGCCGCCCTATCCGGTCCGTTAACGCTCCACCAAGCAGACTGCCGGTCATGCTGAAAATCGGCGGTACTGTCATCAAGATACCGGCAATCCCATTGCCCAATGCCTCACTAAAATAGACGGTTATAAACGGAAAATACATCCAAAACAGCATATTAAACAGACCTTCTCCAATTAACCGGACTTTCAAATTGTTATCCCATAAACGTATTTGCACAAGAATCCCCCTCTTTGAAGCATGGGCAGGTTCTCATTTAATCTGTTTTTGAAGCTCAAGAACCGTCCTGCCGCTTCGTTCCCCGGCCGGGTATACAAACTATAAAACAATTTCTTGAAAAATTATAGACTTATAATTACGAATAGTTTATACTAATAATATGAAGGTCGAGTATAGACCCATTTAATTTAATTGTCCTATAAAACGAACATTTGTTCTATAACAAAAAGCCGCTCCCATTGGAGACGGCTTTTTTTAGTTTAACCGTTATTTGCTTTTATTTTTATCAAAAAATTAACGCCCAGAGGTTCTGAGCGTTATGGTTTGTTATTTGTCCTTATTGTTACCTTACCTGTCGCTGGAATTACACTGATAACGTATCGTTCAGTTATTAGAGGTTGGTTGTTTATCGCGGGACTCTCGTTCTCCGTCCTCTTCGTGCCGTTCACTCTCACCATTCATGGAAGGAAATTCTTCTTCCCTATGTCCATACAATTCTCCCAGTTCACGATCACCAGTTGTGGAAGTGTCCTCTTGTTCATCTTGTTGCTGCCGTTCGATATCACCCTGCATAGAAGTGCCATCCCTGTATCTTCGCTCAAGGTCACTTTCACCTTGCTTGGAATTATTGTCCCCGTATCCTTGACCGTCCTGTTGCTGTAACTCTGGATCACGATTCCTAGAACTGTCGTCCCCATCCCTTTGCCTATTTTGTTGCTCTACTTCTCTATCACTTTTCATAGAAGTTCCATCCTCTTTGGATTGCCCATCATGCTCTTTTTCATGCTGCTTCGAAAATGGTGCTTCCCTTTTAATTTTTTCTAAATCCTTTTGATCCGCATAATTCTTAGCCATATTCATTTCCTCCTTTAGGATTGCTGTCTTTCACCCTAGCTTGTACAACTGGTTTACCAAACAGGCAACCACATATTTCAACCACCCTCTTACTATTCAAACTGGATTCTTAAGTCAGGTTAACTAGTTTGTAACCTTGATCGTGTTGTACCACCAAATCAGGAGTGTAAAACCTCTATTCAAAAAACGAACCTTTCTTTTTCCCTTTCAACAGGTCGCCTGTCCAGCCTTTAATTTTTAAATAACCATAGAGCAGGAGTGTGGAAATGATGATAAGAATAATCGAAAAAATATAGCCAAACCGCCATTCAAGCTCCGGCATATTCTTGAAATTCATGCCCCATAACGCCCCGAAGGCCATAATCGGGGTAAAAATCGTCGTAATGACCGTTAAGGTTTTCATAATTTCATTTCCGCGATGGGAAGAGATGACTTCCTCCAAATTGATAATCGAATCAAGCTCGTGTTCATACTCATTCAGCAGCACGAACGCTCGTTCAATCCGTCTGCATGTACAAACAAAGATCTCCTCACTGTCACTTCCATGAAGATTAATTTCCTCAATCGCCATTTTTACTTCATTGATCGGGATCAGGAGGTTCTTCCAAACCAACAGTTCATGCCTGCTTGTGTATACGCGCTCAAGAATCCCTGTTTCATTGCGCTTTCTCATACTCCAGATCAAGGTTTTGAGCGTCTCCTCAAACTGATCAATCTCGACTAACATCTCATTCATAAGCTCGCCAAGGAAAAGTAAAAAGCCGTCCACCGCATTTTCCGTCCGTTCCAATTGCGATAAAAACATGCCCTGATTTTCCAAATTAATAGTCACAAGCAGATCTGCCGTTAGATAAAAATGAAACATTTTAAAGTCTTGTTCCTTGGCAATATTTTGTTTATAAATCAACGAACCTTTGACTACCTTCTCCCCATTCTCCAAGTAATGCACCCGCAGGCAATTGGTTTTATTTTTTCGAACCTGCTCGAACCAGTGGTCCTGTTCGACTGGCAGATTTCCATGATCTATCTCATGATGGTGGAGTTGCACCCATTTCCATCTGTTTACACCAATATATTTTTCCAACCCACTCTCTCCTTTTTTCCATGTACATTCCCCGAAATCAGGACAATCAAAACTCTTGAAAAATATGTTTGATAGAGTAGAAGAAAGGGTATCTATAAAAGGTAAGGAGGGATTGTGATGAAACGAGTCTTAAGTATGAGCACTCTATTAGGGGTAGGGGTTGGCGCATCAGCAGTCATGTGGTTGTCACATAAGCCGAATCGTATCAAGGCAGAAAACCTTTTAAGAGACTGGAAGCGTAAGATAAAACCGACTGTCTTTGAAAAAAGCGAAGAGCTCCCGATCGAAAAGGGCGGTCATCCCCATCCACATGATCTTGAAGATAACAACATGGTCAGTGAGGGTGCGATGTACTCCGTCCAATTTTATAACGAGAAAATTCAGTAATAGTGTGCTTTTTGCTTAAAAATAGTTATGAAAAATCTAATGATGGAAATGTGGTTGGAGCATCAAGCTCCAACTATTTTCGTTATGAGGTGAAATATGATCCTTTTCTTATTCATCTATTCGATAATCATTGTGACGGTCATTGAAATTTTTGTGATTTTATTTCGTGTCACTGGACTAAAAGTGGAGGTCTCCAGATTTCAGGTCATCTCCATGATGACAGGGACCGGCTTTACTACCGGTGAATCAGAGCTAATCTTAGGTCACCCGGTTCGCCGTAAACTAGCCAGCTTTCTGATTCTGTTTGGCGCCTTTTCCCTTGCCGTCATCATCTCTTCCATTAGTCAGTTCCTTTCGAATGGTCTTCGGACGAAGGAAATTCTATTAGGGGCTGCCGCCGTTATTGCCATCTTTGCCGTCTTAAAGCTTGGCGGCGTTCAGCGATTATTAGCGCGGGGTTTTAATCGAAAAATGACACGGAATATCGAGCTTGCCGATCTGCCAATAAAGGAAGTTTTTTTGAAAAATAAAGAAGACGCCCTGCTCAATCTGAATATTTATCAAGATTCTCATCTCGCCAATCGCACACTAAATCAAGTGATACCAGGGCACAATGAACTGGAATTTGTTGTCTTATTTATCAAGCGCGGCGAGGTAAAAATTAAAAAAGGCATCTATGACACCACTATCCACGAAGGTGATCAACTTTTGTTATTTGGTATGAGACGGGTCATTGAAAAGACTTTTCCCCATGACCTTCAGCTGATGAAGAAAAAACAAAAAAACCTTCCCGAGGAAGAAATACCTTAGTGTAGTGAACGGATGAAGGACTATTCTCTTCATCCGTTCGCTCAGTCTATCCTTCATTCCCATGACGGGAAATGTTTTTTTGACAGACAAAGGAAAAAGCCCCTCACCAGAGGCTTGTTTCAATTCCTTTCGATTTCCAAATACATGATGTGATAACCATCTGCTTCATGGACTTTGAACGAGTATCCTTCTGCTTCCACTACTGCGCCAGCACCCAATTGGGCAGCCGTGTTTTGGGTCAGGAACCAACCGCCAATCGTGTCCACATCTAAAGCGGTTAAGTGGGTTCCAAGCAGCTGGTTCACCTCAATAATGGTAACTTTTGCATCAACGATATAGTGACAATCCTCTGAAATCGTCCGAATCTCCGCAACCTCATCTGCATCAAATTCATCTCGTACCTCACCGACTATCTCCTCAAGGATATCTTCCACCGTCACTAAACCGGAGGTCCCGCCGTATTCATCCAGCAGAATTGCCATGAGGGTCCGTTCCATCTGCATTCGGATCAATAAATCATGAATCGGGATCGTTTCGATCACGCGAATTACTGGCTGGATATAGGATTTAATTTTCCAATTTTGATAAAGGCCTTGATTCATGATTTTCGCCGTTAAAAACATTTTCACGTTCATCACACCAATAATATGATCTTTATCCCCCTCGATAACAGGATAACGGGTAAATTTTTCCGCCTTCATCGTTTGCACCACGTCCCCAATGGCATCCTCGACTGAGAGACAGATCATTTCCGTGCGCGGCACCATAATTTCTTTGGCGACGCGCTCGTCAAATTCAAAAATATTGTTAACATATTTCCATTCATTTTGGTTAATTTCCCCGCTTTGATAGCTTTCTGCCAGGAGGATTCGCAGTTCCTTCTCCGAATGTGCTAATTCATGTTCAGCTGCCGGTTTCAACCCAAAAAGTCCAACGAGCACACGTGCAGAACTGTTTAATGCCCAAATAAACGGATACATGATTTTGTAAAACAAGATGATGGGTTTGGCGAAAAGCAGAGTTATCGCCTCGGCTTTTTGGATCGCCACCGTTTTTGGTGCCAATTCCCCTGCGACCACATGGATAAAGGTAACAGCGGCAAAAGCAAGCACAAAGGAAACAACATCGGACACAGTTTCATTCAATTTCATTGCTGTCAGCAGTGGATGAAACAGCTTTTCTACCGTTGGTTCTCCGAGCCAGCCAAGCCCCAATGCCGTTACTGTGATACCGAGCTGGCAGGCAGATAAATATTCATCCAAGTGGGTCACGACCTTTTTCGCCGCAACTGCACTCCTCTTCCCTTCTGCAATCAACTGATCAATCCGCGATGTCCGAACCTTGACGATGGCGAATTCAATCGCCACAAAGAAACCGGTTAAAACGATGAGCAATGCAATCGCAAATACATTGATCAACAGCATCAAGCAACCCCCTTTCTAAAAATAACAATCCGAAATCGATGGGGATTTCGGATTGCTTTGTTTATAAATTTCCTTCGTCCATTGGATTCCGAAAGAGTAAAAAGATGGAACATCCAAGGATACCGGATTGTCAAAGGCTACAGTCTTATCAATTTTCCTCTTCTATTTTTTCGTCCAGTTTTCCTAAATATTTTCGAGCAAATTCTTTTCCGCCAAGGCCAAATGCAAGTCCAAATGCCAATGCCAGCCCACCCAGGACGAGAATAAAGACAGCATTGACGATGGAGTGGGCCACACCTAATTGGTCCAATACCATAAACAGCGTAATTGTAAAGATCGCATATTTCGCAACAGCTGCAAGGGTGCGGGAGTAGCGCTGTTTTAAGACATTTTGTAACACACTCTCCACAAAATGGCCCAAATATAAGCCAATCCCGAGGATGACGAGTGCCGCTAATACCATTGGTAAATAAGCGATCACCCCTGTTGCCAAGGTAACGAAGAAGCTTAAATGGACAATTTGAAGGGCTTCCGCGGTAAATAACAGGATCACGATAACTTTCGCCACTAAGCCGATAATCTGTGACAACGTGTACTTCGATTGTTCCGGTGTTAAGGAGCCAATTCCCATGTGGTAAAAGACGTTATCAAACCGTAAACGCCAAAGCATTTGCGCAACAATTTTTTCTAGCCATTTTCCAAGCCATATTCCTAGTAAAATAAACAAAACGGCAGCGAAGATATTTGGAATCAGAGTTAATATTTGATGAAGCATGGCAATCGCCGGTTCCGAAATCCCCTTTAAATCTAATTTTTCCACAGCCGTAATGATGGCAGGGATGAGAATCAAAATGAATACGATATTGCCAATGACAGTTGAGAGTGCAGTGTCCTCAAAGCCAAGACGCCCGCTGAACCGATCTGTTCCAATGCTTTTTAAAAAGTTGGTGACAATATCACGGACGATTTTAGCAATCAGCCAGCCGATGAACACAATCAGAGCGCCGGCAAATAGTTTCGGAATGAAGCTTAGAATGGTCGACAAGATATGGGAAAATGGTTCTGATATCCCTTCGAGCTGCAATGCCCCCAATACCGCTGGTAAAAACAGTAACAGTATAAAATAGAAAACGGCTTGAGCGATACTGTTCACCTTGGCCGACGCATCTGCCTCACGATCCGTTATTCTCCATTTTACAAGGCGGCGGTCTAACTGAACCATGGCCGCTCCTTTTCTAACGAGCATTCGGACTACATTTGCCACGATCCAAGCAAATAGTAGAATAAGAAATGCTTTTAATAGATTCGGAATCGCAGCGGTCAAGGTCGACACCATGTTAACGAGTGGTTCAGCAATTAAACTGAGGTGAAGCATATTGAAAAAGATGATCCATACGACCACAAGCAGCATATAATAGACCATTTTTCCGATGATCATTTCTGATGGATATGTTCTTTTTCCGAAATTTGAAAACATTTTGTCATCTAGGCTTGTTTTCTTTAAGGCGGATTGGACTGCTTTCCCTATCCATTTCGCTGCCAGCCAGCCGATTAATAATACGAGAAGGGCAAGCAGCAGGCGGGGAAGCTGGTCAGTATATATGTACCATCCTGCCAGCGTATCTCTCCATGTCATGTAACATCTCTCCTTTTCAGCAAGTTTGATAGATGTAATACCCCCTCCGTATCGTTTCAAACATTTTCAAAAATAGGTTTTACCACCCTGCCTAATGGGAATACAATCACCAATTCAAATCACAAAAGGAGGAGAAAATGATGAATAAGAAAGCGCTATTAACAGGTGGAGCAGCTGCATTGCTGACATTTGGCGGTTTGGCCGGCTGCGGTGACGGGGTCGACCAGGATAATGGCATCAGTGATGGCGAGCAAAAGGATGCGATTGATCCTGATACAAAGAAGGACGCCAGCGGCACCTATAAGGAAGCAAAAGATAATTTAAAAGATGTAAAGAATGATGTCGAGGATAAATTAAAACAGAAAGGCGTCGGTGATGGCGTCGACCAAGATAATGGCATTAGTAATGGCGAAAAGAAGGATGAAGTAGATAAACCTTAATAGAATGTTTTAAAAACAAAATTCTAAAAGGCAGTTTGGCTCTATTTTAATAGGGTAAACAAAACACCAGAACGAAGATTCAATTACTAATTCGGGTAAAAGATTGATAGAACGAAAAGGAGGAATATACATGAACAAGGATAAACTAAAAGGCAGTCTGGACCTGGTGAAGGGTGAGGCAAAAGAGCAATGGGGTAAATTAACCGATGACCGTTCAACGGAAGCCGAAGGAATAGTGGATAAGGTGAAGGGTAAAGTGAAAGAAGGCGTCGGAAAAGTAAAGGATAAACTATCCTAATGCCAAAAACGTAAAAAGAAGAGGCTCCCCCGCCTCTTCTTTTTTATCTTTACCCCTTTATTTGATCACGGATTCCTTCCCCAAAGAATCCGGTCAAAATCTGAAACCGAGCAATAATTTCCCGTAAACTCCCCCAAGTTTAAACCCAAAATGAAACAAAAGAACATCCCCATGCTTCAGCTGCTTCACTTCAGATTGTTCAAGAAGTCGAGTGCGATGTTTGGCATGATGCCGAACAACACAGATCCGACGACTGCGACAAGCAGGACGACGACAATGCCGAATGGAATGTTCAGCTTACGTTCGTCGGTTGCCGGGCGGAGGAACATTTGCGTCATGACGCCGAAATAATAGAAGTAGGACACCACGGTAGTGGCAATCATGATCGACGCTAGCACATAGTGCGGTGTACCGTAAAATGCGCCGACAAAAATGTTTAATTTACCGATGAAGCCGGCTGTGCCCGGGAAGCCTGCCAAGGACACGAGTAAAATTCCCATAAGGACGGCAAGGACCGGTGAGCGGCGGTAAAGACCGGCAAAGTCTGCGATCCGTTCTCCGCCTGACTGCGCTGAAATCACTTGGATTACCGCAAAGGCACCAAGGTTCATTAACATGTAGGCGAGCAGGTAGAACCAAATGGAATAGACCATGTTCGAGCTCAGCGTCGTCAGTGCCACCAGGATATACCCGGCATGGGCAATGCTGGAGTACGCGAACATCCGTTTAATATTCGTTTGCTTCAAGGCGACGACG
>Ga0213822_1000498_pt1 | contig 30033 bp, 32 predicted proteins | sample MC6MC0908MG_FD_179872 | JGI IMG/M metagenome (GOLD analysis project Ga0213822, IMG submission 179872) | Enriched soil aggregate microbial communities from Iowa State University, Ames, United States - MC6-MC0908-MG | ecosystem: Environmental > Terrestrial > Soil > Unclassified | place: USA: Iowa...
TGTATTCAACCGATGTAAACATGTTCACTTTTCTAGTGCCACAACAGAAATTATCCATCGTCCTCGTTAAATTACATGCAGAAAATAAAAATGTTTCTATATCTACTTCTTCAACAAATTATTTAAATAGTATTTGCACGATTAAAACGGCAAATGCTGAAATACCCTTCTATCGGAAATGAATGCTTGAATCCAAACTGTTATGATGTAATTGAAACAACTATGAATACGATTTTACAAGTGTAAAAATATCTGCAATATTGCGGAAAGAGCTGAAAGGGATTAAATGTGTCAAGTTGAATTAGCATAAAAAGTTGATGTACGAAGAAAAACGATTGGACAACTTGAGAATAAATAATATAAATCAAACAGTAATTCATTTTAGATATGAGTTACTGTTTGAATGTAGATATTGATTTATACTTGGGCAAGTCTTGCGCTAAGTAGATCTGCAGCTGCTTCAAACCATTGTTTAATTTCATCATAATGTTCTTGTTCTAAGTAATGTTCCTTCAGAGCAAGTGTTAAAATTTCATCATTGATTCGATTTTTAGCTTTTCCTTTTTTATCTTTTTGTTTTTTTTCATCTAACTCATCCCAAGGTTTTGTATGTTGAGAATCAGCTTCATGAGTTAATTTAGCTATTAATCCAGGTACATCTAAAGTATCCCAATTTGATAAATTTACGAATTCTATAGAAGGATACAACTTTAAAATAGTACTAGGAGAGATGTAATTTTCAAATTCTCTTAAGCGTGTTTCAAACCCTTTACTATTGAATCTAGTATTAATAATATCAATATATTTTTTGTATTTATTAGGGGATTTGGAACCTTTATCGCTATCGTATATGTGTAATTGAGCAATATTAAGCTTTTCTAAGTAATTATCATTAACCCAAAATTGTAAAGTGCTTCCACCCATGGGTAGGATGATTATTTTAGGGTCATTCAAGTCTACAATATTTTTAAATGAAGACTTATTATTGTTTACATTTTTCAAGAAAGTAATATCATTTTTTCCCTCTACGCAAATAGCAAGTTCAACTTTATTCGGATTGTCAATTTCTATGTTAGGAAGAACACCAAGTGTATCGGCAATTTCTTGTAAAATCCCGTCACTAGAGTTTTTGATAATCGTATTTCCATCAGGATGCTTACAAATAAGTCTTAGAGAGTCGAGAGGAAGCATTTTTGCAACAGCGGGACTATGAGTTGTTAATAAGACTTGATTTACATTAGAATTTACCATCTCTAAAAAAGCGTCAATTAAGATTTTTTGATGATTCGGATGTTGAGATGTTTCAGGCTCTTCAAAAGCATAAATAATATTAGGTACGTTTCTTTCGTTCTTTCTTCGTTCAGCTTCAGCTCTAAAAAAGTTAAGTAAGATTAGTCTTCTGACACCGCTGCCTCTTTTATTGACTGGTATACCAGCCTCAGTTTCTAAGGAAAATTTAAATGCTTTTTCCCATGAAGGCTCTTCGAATTTTGTTTTGAGTTCTTGGGCTAATTCAGGATTCATTTCTTCTAATTTTTTAATAGTATGTTCAGCCAATTCTTTTGATTTTTCTAGTACTTGATTAAAAGCTATTTTAAGTGGTTCGGTAATTTCTTCAGATCTTAATAATTCATTAATTAATATTTTCATAGGATTCTGAATTTCACTATCTTGATCATGATTTTTTCTATCTGATTGAAACAATTCGAATAGAGGTATGTATTCTTTTAAGCTATTCCAAATTTGTTTACCGCCCTCTTCATTTACATTAATAGTCGTTCTGTTTAAATTTGGTGAAGCAATTGAATTAAAGATAGCCTTTCTCATAAGAGAAGACTTGCGTTTATCGATAACATCAATATTGTGAGCTTCTATAATTACTTTAAGCTCATCTTTTTTCTTCTGATGAAGGTTGATACATATATCTGAATCTGGATAGTAAGCAATTAAAACTATCTCTTTTAAACTACCATTACGATAAATTTTATGAATTTCAAGCTCATTATTTTCGTTTGTTAAAAATTCTTCTTTTAAAGAAGTTGGCACAGTGCTGTCTACAATTAATTCATCTGGATAGTTTTTAAAAGTAACACCAATAATAGTCTCAGTTGAATCTGAATTTACATTTACATCAAATTTATCCATTTTAACAATGTTTTTCCCATCATTAAAGAAGATATCGAGTGCTTCTAGGATAGTTGATTTTCCAACATCATTTTGACCTACAAACGCAGTTAATTTTTCTATAGAGGTATATGTTTCATTTTTATAACCACGAAAATTTTTAAGAAATACACTAGTAAGTTGCATACATTAACTCCTTCATTAAGAATAAGTTAAAGATAACACAAGTTAAATCATAATACTGTTAAATATTTAACAATAATAATTAAATTTATAAAATCATTACTTTTGTGGAAAATTGACCTGCTGGATATACAAGATTGAAAAAGATGTGCCTCCTGGTGAACGTTGAACTAGAGGAAATAAAACTGTTGAGAAAATCGGAGATTATAAAATTAATCTTGGAACAGATTCGAGAATGGAGTTCTTTCGTATCGATGTGGAAAAGCAATAAAAAAGTAGAGAAGGTACATTAATCATTTTTACTGCAAAAGGTCGTTCTTAGATTTAATAATAAAACTATTATTCCGTAAAAAATAGCAACCTCAATGCTGAAAAGCTATCCAATATTCTGGATAGCTTTTCAGCATTGCTTATCTTTTACTTAGATATAATACTCACCCATTTCTGTACACACGCTCGCCGTCTTTTTATTAGCCTCAATCTAGCCCCACTTAGCCCCAAAACAAATCGTTTTTATGCTTTATTTTGCGTATTGTTAAATTACACAAAAATCAAAGATGTGTTGATATATCAACGTTTATAGATGTTTATTGATATTGCATGCATTCAATCCACATTATATGCAGTAGAATCGGGTAGTCGCGCTTGGGGATTTCCTTCCAAGGACAGTGATTATGATGTTCGTTTCATTTATATTCATCAACCACAGTGGTATCTTTCAATAGATCCACAAGGAATTGGTGCTAAGAGAGATGTTATTGAAATGCCTATTAATGATTTGTTGGATATTAGTGGCTGGGAAATAACAAAAGCATTAAGGCTATTTCGTAAAAGTAATCCACCGCTTTTAGAATGGTTACGAAGCAATATTGTTTATGATCAGCAATATTCATTCATTGACAATGTTCGATTATTGGAAAATGAAGTATTTTATCCAAACGCAAGCTTATATCACTATTTAAACATGGCTAAAAACAACTATCGGGAATATTTGCAAAGTTCAGAAGTTAAAATAAAAAAATATTTTTATGTACTAAGACCGGTTTTGGCATGTAAATGGATAGAAAAAAAACAAACGGTACCACCAATTGATTTTCAAGAATTATTAAATGAAATCATTCCTGAAGGCTCTTTAAAAACGGAGATTCAGCAATTGTTAAAGAGAAAAATGGCTGGTGAAGAACTAAATATGGAGCCGCGTATTGAAAGTATTAATGAGTATTTAGATAAAGAAATAAAGCATATTGAGACTTACTGTAAAAATTTAAATATCAAAGTTGATGATCCAACACAAAAATTAGATGCGTTATTTAGAAGTACATTGCAAGAAGTGTGGGGAAAAGCTGAATAATTTTTACTTGCAAGGTCATACTAACACAGATTTCACTTATGAAATCTATAATGATGAGGAGGATGGCAAATGAGTAGGTTTGAACATTTAGACCCGAAATCTCAAAAAATCCACCGCAACTGGTCAAGGATTAAGCACTCAAAATCTCAAGTTAACGGGGAAACGGAGATTACCCTTCATAACCGTATCTTGAGAAGCGAAGCAAAAGCCCGTCAGTTTTAATCATGCTAGAAAAGTAAGTGTCATCATGCCCAGAATTTATTCTGGGTTTTTTTATTTGTTGTTAATTTATGGGATTTTTATTCTTGCTCTGATAAAATGAATATATGAAGAAATAAATAGAATTTTAGGAGGGGAAAGTAAATGAGCAACGCTGAAAAACTAAAAAAGGGATTAAAGGAATTTGGCTTAGATCATAAAGCGGAGGAATTATTACCTCTCGCAAAGGAATCCATTCGAATGATGGTAAACCAAATACCTGAAGAAAAAATTCAAATTGGTAGCTCAAAAATTGGTGGCTTCCCGGATGTACCATCATATTTTTCATGGCCCTATACAAACGACAATAGACCGTTGTATTTTCTTTGCCAACTAAATCTAAAAGAAATCAAGCCTTACGATACAAATAGATTATTACCTGCAGAGGGTATACTGTCTTTTTTCTATGACGCTATCGAGCAACCTTGGGGATACGATCCGAAAGACCATGATGGCTTTAAAGTTTTCTATTTCCCTCAAGAGACTAGTAGCCTGAATAGAATAGAAATTTCTGCTTCATTACACGAGCATGGCAACATTGACAGCGCGGCACTACAATTTCAAAATGAATTGACACTTCCATCATGGGACTCGCCATACTCGATGGAATTACAAGAAATTTTAAATGAAGAGGAGACGGATAGCTATAGAGATTTTGAATACGAGTGGATGGAGGAGGATGATTTGTCTAGGGCTACTCATCGTATAGACGGTTATCCAGATGCGATTCGAGGTGACATGTATTTGGAATGTCAACTGGTGACAAATGGCTTATATTGTGGCGACTCAACTGGGTATAGCGATCCTTTACGAAAGGAATTAGAGTCAGGAGCAACTGATTGGCGATTACTGCTGCAATTTGATTCCGAGGATGATCTAGGGTTAATGTGGGGCGATAGTGGCAGATTGTACTTCTGGATACGTGAGGAAGATTGTAAAAATAAGCAATTTGATAAAGCATGGGTTGTTTTACAGTGTTTTTAAAGGAGGTGGGGAGAAATGGAACAACAAATTAAAGTTCGCGTCGCTGTCGAAGAAGATGCAGCAACTATGCTAGAAATACAGAAAGAAGTGTTAGCAGAAGAAGATTTTTTAATAACTACAGTCGAAGAATTTCAGCAAACGATTGATGGGCAAAAAGAATGGATACAAGCAAAATTAGCAAATGAACGGGAAACAATCTTTATTGCACTATATGAAGAAAAAATGGTCGGCTGGCTTATGTTTCAATCACCACATCGAAAGCGATTAGCACATACAGGTACCTTTGGTATGATGGTGCTAAAAGAATATCGTGGTCTAGGAATTGGAAAACTTTTGCTGGAGAAGATAATAATGTGGGCAGAGCATAACCCATATATCGAAAAGATTAGTCTTGGCGTATTTTCAACAAATGAAAGGGCCATTGCTCTCTATAAAAAGATGGGATTTGTTGAAGAAGGAAGAAAAATCAATGAAATTAAGCTACATGACAATGAATATATAGATGATGTTTTAATGTATAAAATGGTTCATAAATAATTATTTTGGCCTTTAGATAGAAAGGAGCATGCAAATCACATGAAAATTTATAATTTCACACAAGAGTTGGCCAATCAAATTAACAATTATCAATCGATAGACGCTTTTTATACGAAAATCATGAAAACGGTGGAGCCTGCAAATATTGGCTTCATTTATATAGAGCCAGGTGGTCTTGTTGGAATGCATGAGGCGCCCGTCCCACAGTTATTTATTGTTATTCAGGGCGAAGGATGGATTTGTGGTGAAGATAGAGAGAAAGTAAGTATAAAGACTGGAGACGGTGTTCTTTGGCAAACTGGAGAGGCACATGAATCTGGGAGTAGTACAGGGTTGACAGCATTAGTCATCCAATCCGAGCATATTAATCTTGCATAGATTACATACTTATCATAATGAGTAACGGAGTAGATTATAGCTCCGTTACGCTATTGTTAAGCAGAGTTTAACTGTTTTAAATATATGCCCATCGAAAACGTCATCAAACTCCTCTATTTTTATAAAGCCCTTTGCTTGATAAAAGTCCATGCCAATTGTATTTTCTTTTTCTACACAAACTATAAGTGACTTTAAATCGTGAAGTATTTTAATGCCTTCCTGAAGTAGCGCCGTACCAATACCTTTGCCCTGTATATCAGGAAGTAAATAGATCGCTAATAGTTCAGCCACCCATTAGTAACATTTGAAAAATTTGCAAAGCCAACGATCGATTCTTCATATATTGCAACTAAAAATGGACTATTTTCTAGACGTACTTTCAATCGATCGTTACAATAACCAGCTTGTAAAAATCGATCTTGGATGTCACGTGGAATAATGCCTTCGTATGTTGTATGCCAGCTTTTCTTGGCAATTTCTTGCACAAAAATGATGTCATTCTCTACCATCTGTCGTATAATTAATGTCAACACTTTTCACCCGCAATTCTAAATTTTCTATTTATTGTAACATTAAATTACTCGAAGGGGGATGGACTTCATGCAAGTTGTTGAAAAAGCGTTTGGCTATATTACGAGAGAGCATGAGAGTCGGTTACAGGTGCTAGTATTTGAGCAAAATACAGAAGGAGCAGGAATTCAAATTCCTAAAGGCACGGTAGAGAAAGGGGAAACACCGTTAGAGGCTGTAACCCGAGAGATGTTTGAGGAGACAGGTTTACCCCATTTAACCGTTAAGGGGTTAATTGCCCAAGATTATTTTAATCATCATTCAGGGGTTCTGCAAAAACGTTATTTTTACCATTTAACTACGAATGAAAAACGAGATACATGGCAGCATTGTCCTACAGGTGTAAACGAGTCAGGTTTTGTGTTTTCATTTTACTGGATCTCAAGCGAGCAGGAAGTGACACTAGCACAAGGACATGGAGATTATTTGCATCGAGTATTGGCTCGTGTGAAAAATTGATTTGTCATCTATATAAAAGCTACATTTAATTGAACAAAACCGCGTCTCTAAATAAAAGAGACGCGGTTGTTTTGTCATTTTCTAAGCTTTTGCGGCAACATCTAATGCTTGAGCGAAATCTGCAATCAGATCATCAACATGCTCTAGTCCTACTGAGAAACGTAATAGTCCATCCGTAATACCGCGTTTTGCTCGTTCTTCGGGTTCCATGGCTGCATGGCTCATTTTAGCAGGGTAGGATAAAATTGATTCAACACCACCAAGAGAGACAGCGAAAACAGGAATTTTCATCGCCTCTACAAGTACTTTAGCAGCTTCATAGCTTGGTAGACGGAAGGATAGTACTGCACCTGCACTCGTGGCTTGACGATGATGAATCTCATAGCCATGATGAGATGCAAGCCCTGGATAGTATACTTGCTCGACAAGGGAATTTTCAGCTAAAAACTCCGCAATCTTTTGTGCTGATTCAGCAGAACGACTAAAACGCACATCTGTTGTTTTAATATTTTGCAATAGAGTAAAGCAGTCCTGTACACCTAATATATTGCCGAATGAATTTTGGATAAAGTACAGCTCCTGACCAAGCTTTTCGTCAGCAGTTACTGTCAATCCTGCGATAATATCGGAGTGCCCAGATAAAAACTTTGTAGCACTATGAATAACAACATCGACACCTAACTCAAGTGGACGTTGGTGTAAAGGTGTCATAAAAGTATTATCTAAAAAGGTTAAACAATGATGCTGTTTGGCTAGAGCAACAATCCCGCGAATATCTGTGATGCCAAGTGTTGGATTCGACGGTGTTTCCATATAGAGCAGCTTTGTTGCTGGAGTAATGGCTGCTTCAACCGCTGCTAAATCTGTGAAATCCACGAAAGTATGGGAAATACCGAAACGTGGTAAAACTTTGGAAACAAAGCGGTACGTTCCACCATAAACGTCCTCAGTAATCACAATATGATCACCTTGAGAAAGTAGCATTAATGCCGCTGAAACTGCAGCAATCCCAGAAGAGAATGCATGTGCACGTACACCACCTTCAAGCTCTGCGATTGCTTTTTCTAGTGCATCACGTGTAGGGTTTCCAGATCGCGCATAGTCATATTCACCAAATTCATCGATACTCTCTTGATGAAAAGTAGATGATAAATACATAGGCACATTAACTGCACCCTTTTTATTTTCATAGCCGTCACGAACCCCAGCGTGAATAAGGCTTGTTTCAATATGTTGCTTCATCTTTATGCCTCTTTTCTAAGGATATCGAATACTTGTTTTAAATCAGCAATTAAATCTTCAACCTCTTCTATTCCAACTGAGAAGCGCAGTAATCTGTCGCATACACCACGTTCAATACGCTCTTCGTAAGGCATATCTGCATGTGTTTGAGTGGCAGGATATGTAATAAAGCTTTCAACACCACCAAGGCTTTCGGCAAAAGTAATTAGCTTCAAGTTACGAAGGAATGGGTCAATCCACTCAGCTTGTTTCAAGCGGAATGATAGCATGCCACCTATTCCTGTATACAGCACGTCTGTCACAAGTTCTTCTTCCTCTAAATAGGCAGCAATTGCTTTCGCATTTGCATCGTGCTGCTTTAATCGAAGATGCATCGTTTTTAAGCCACGAATCAGCAACCAGGAATCCATCGCACCTAATACCATACCGCTACCGTTGTGAATAAAGCCAATACGTTCAGCTAATTCTGCTCCTTTTGCAACAACTAAACCAGCTAATACATCATTATGTCCGCCGATATATTTAGTAGCTGAATGAAGGACAATATCTGCACCTAACTCGATAGGGCGTTGGAAATAAGGTGTATAGAACGTGTTATCTACAATTAACCATGCGCCATGCTTATGAGCTAATTCAGCATACACTTCTAAATCAAATTCCTGCATAAGTGGGTTTGTTGGCGTTTCGATGAAAAGGGCACGTGTATTGTCAGTGATTAAAGCTTCTACCTGCTCAACTGATTCAAATTTAGAGTAAACAGGCTTAATATTATATGTCTCTTCGAAGAAATTAAAAAGTCGATATGTACCTCCATATAAATCATCAGGTACCACTAATTCATCACCAGGCTTAAACAATGATAGAACTAGTTGAATGGCTGCCATACCAGAGCTACAGGCAAAGCCCATGTCTCCGCCCTCTAAATCAGCAATTCCAGCTTCTAATAGGGCACGAGTTGGATTTTTGGTACGTGCATAATCAAAACCAGTGGATTCACCGATTCCTGTATGTTTATATGCTGTCGATAAATGAATCGGTGGGCTGACAGCGCCTGTTCTCGGATCACTTAAATTACCAAGTTGTACAAGTTTTGTTTCAATGCTTCTGTTGTTTGTCATGTCGTCACTCTTTTCTTTATCATAATAACGGGAAGTCAAAATATACTGATAGACTAGAACTCATTTCCCATATTCTAAATAATTGTTATCAATTTAACATGTATACTAAAGAAGAACAAGATAATTTCAGAAAATTGGTGATATTATTCTTAGGAAATCACCTAGGAATAGTAGGAGATGTAAAAAGGAGGAGAGTTAAATAAAGAATTGTATTCTTAGGTGGTAAAGAAAAGGCAACAGTAAAGTCGCTAAGTGAAGAATTAGGGAAAGAAACAATTAATGATTATAACGAATCAAAATCACGTTCTAATCACGATAGTTTTGGCCAAAATTCCTCTAAATTAGGTAGGGAATTAATGACGCATGATGAATTGCTAACAATGGAACGTGATACATGCATTGTTCAAATTATCGGTAAAAGACCATTCAAAGACAAAAAATATGATTTAACGATACACCCTAGATATAAATACCATTCTAAAGGGGATAAATACTGTTTTGACATCGACAAATACTTGGCAGCACTTGAAAAAGGGAAGGCTAAAACAACAGAAAATAGTGCTGCTGAAGTAGCTCCAGTAAGACAAGAACCGAAATTATCAATTACAACTCTGGACGAATCAGGAAATGAAAGTAGCGTTGCTATCTAAAAAGAGATCGATCCAAAGGAGAGAATTTTAATGAATATTAACGATGCAATAAGAACAAGAATACAGCAGCTATGTAATGAAAAAGGATGGTTAATAAACGAATTAATCAGAAGGTCAAATGCATCAACCTACTGTATCAGAGTTTATGCGCGGGAAAACGAAGTCTTCATCGATCATTACAATTACAAAAATATCAAAAGGGTTCGAAATGACTCTTTCCGAGTTTTTTAATGATGAAATTTTCTTGAACTGAGAAGAAGTTGAGAATTAATTAATTTAAAGGAGATGTACATTATGAAAAGCACAGGTTTTGTAAGAAAGGTGGATGAGCTTGGGCGAATCGCTATTCCAATGGAGCTTAGAAGAAAGCTAAAAATTGAGGATAAAGACCCCGTAGAGATAAATGTTGTGAATGATCAGGTTATATTGCGTAAGCATCGAATGCCTTGTATAGTCATGAGAGAAATAACAAGTGAAAACAAGTCCTATGCCAACGGAAACCTTGTTTTAAGTTCAAAAGGAGAAAAAATTTTGCTACAATTGCTTGAGAAAATACAAGCTGCCCGTTAATAAATATCAGCCGCCTTTAAGGCGGCATTTTTCTTAAGCTGTAAATAAGTTTGATTTTTTTTAAGCTCTTGTTCAACTAAAGCCCTCGTTAGTTTAAGTGTAATACTTCACAATCTTATTCAATTAAGGTTGTTTTAATCATTTAAATCATAAAAATACATTGGGTTTATACACTCCAAAATGGATACTATTGCGTTATTGTATCCGGATATTTTCTCAATTTCTTTTTCGTCTTTAAATTCTTCGTTTTCGAACTGTACTTTAGCAGCAAGCTCTAAATCGTCGAAATTTTTTTGCCCTACGATTTCTATTAGGAAGAAGGAATAATAATAGAAAACCGTGTTCCCTTGCCCTTTTCACTTTTTATTTCTATATCTCCGTTTAATCCTTTTACAATACTGTATGCAATCATCGTACCTAGCCCGGTTCCCTTCTCTTTTATAGAATAAAACGGCATAGCGATTCGATTTATCTCCTCAGAAGACATTCCAATTCCTGTGTCAATAATATCAATCACAATACGATTCTTTACCTTTTTCACATTAATTCGGAGCATCCCTCCATTAGTCATGGCTTCAATCCCGTTCGTTGCAATGTTAATTAAACACATTTTTAGATTATCGGTGTTGGCATATATATAATGGGAACATTCATTATCGCTTTCAACTTTAACATTACATTGGATGGCGATCGGTAAAATAACCTCTATTACTTGCTCAACAATTGGTCTAATATCTAATAATTCTCTTGAAACATTTTGTGGTTTTATAAGGGACAAATAATCGTTAATAACGAGTTGCGCTTTTTCTAACTCCATTAGCATGACTTGCAAATAGTCATCCTTTTGTGTTTCAGAGATTTCGTTTTTACTAAACATCTGCATAAATCCATATACCGTAGTCAACGGGTTTCTTATTTCATGGGCTATAGACGCTGCTAATTCACAAGTCACCATAAATTTTTCTGCACGGTGAATTTTTTCTTTCATTTTAAACCTTTCTATCATTCCTTCAATTAAATAAAGAGACAATAAAACAGTCAGAATATTGATCACTATATAATTGAATAAAAAGTGAATAAAATCAGGTTGAACTTTATCGTTTATCTGTATTTGGTTCATTAAAGCGAATGTAGAAAAGGAAATAGTGCAAAGAGACATAAGCAATAAGCTGAACAATATTTTTCTTTTTTTATAATAACCAGCAAGAAAATATTGGGATACCATAGTAATGGAAGTGGCCATAAAATATACAATAACTGCAGGGTAGACTCCGTCTCCGCCTAAGTAAAAACGGTAAGAAACAAATATAACAGTAATAAAAATAAAACTCCTAAAACCACCATAGAGAACAGCTAAAAGGATTGGGATAAGCCGTAAATCATATATGTATCCATAATTAAACTTAAACGGGAATGTCATACAAAGAACAACCGCAATGGATGAAAGGAAGGAAATTAATATAGTATTACGCGCTTCTTTTCCATCTTTATCTAACCAAAATATTTGATAGAAAAAAATACAAATGATAATAATGAATGCATTTAATAATAATGTCGTTATCCCCATGATCAGCGCCCCTAAATTGAGTAATAAATGTTAGAAAAGTGATAAAACAGAAAAGGTTAAGATAATTATAAACATTTTTTCAAAAAAAGAAAGATGTTGAAAAAAGTGTAAAAAAAATTTGACTAACCTGCCCCGTTAGCTCAAAAAGAAAAAGAGCTGCCTATGCAACTCAATGATCTTCAAGTAAAGCACCCGTTAGCCATCCATGAAGCGTAAAATTTAGAGATAAATTGCACATATTTTAAGTGCTTTTTTGCACCCAATCGTTCAAATAGTGTTGCTTTAAAATAAAGTTTGATCAAAAATTCTTCACAGGTCAGCATTTTACGATAAATAAAAAGAATCCATTTTGAAAAAAGATTGATCAAAATGGATTCTTATCCCTCAAATTTAAGATTGGTTTTTATAAAAAAATCGATTATTTTCTACCAATAGGCTTTGGATCTACAGGTTTTTCTGGTTGCTCTGGCCCTTCAGGTGTTGGCTCTATTGCTACTGGTAAGGATTTCCGTCTTTTAGAACAAAAGCAGTTTTACTTTCCACACCTGTAGCAGATATAGACTTTATACCATATGTGTATACTTTATTATTTTTTGCAATAGTATCTACATAAATAGTATTACCTTGTGTGTTATAAACCACGTCTACTATATTTTTAACGTCTTCATATGATCCTTCTTTTGTTCCATCAAATCGGTATATTACATATTTCCTTGGTTGAGTACTATTTTCATCTGTAATAGTAAGCTTCGTGCCGAAAGACTCTTTACTCAATTTAACATCAGTTGGACATAAAGGTATTGCAGAGTCTTTCCAATAAATTGTAGGTGTTAAAGCTTTATAATTGTATAGTTGCTGATTTAGATAAGAAGCATATCCAAGAGCGTTATTGTTAATACTTCTTAGAGAAAAATGCATTTGTCCTTGAGCATTTTTATTTGCTCTGTTGGCGATTACTTGGCTGATAAGTTCCGTCTTATTATTCCATGCAGTATCAGAATCATTTCCAACTTTATGATTGGCCATGCCAATATATAGATTAACAGGATGGACTTTTGCGTACGTTTGAACTTCTTTTCCCCACCAATCTAATAAAACAGAGTAATTTGCTGCTTTATGATTTCTGGACCAATAGATTTGAGGAGCAATATAATCGATACTTCCATCTTTAATCCACTGTCTTGTATCAGCATAAAGATCATCGTAGTTACTCATTCCATTCGTGTTACTACCAGTAGAATCTTGCCCTTTGTTTCGCCAGATTCCAAACGGAGATATTCCATATTGAACATGAGGTTTAATTGCCTTAATGTTTGTATAAACCTTTTTTACTAATTGATTAACATTATTTCTGCGCCAGTCTTCAATATTATTGAATGAGCCACCATACTTTTTAAAAGTTTGTTGATCTTGAAAAGTCTCTCCTTTTATTTTATAAGGATAGAAGTAATCATCCATATGTACAGCGTCGATATCATAGTTGCTTACTAATTCTTCTATGGTTGATAATAAGTAATTTTGAACTTCCGGCAAACCAGGATCTAAATAGTATTGTTTACCGTATTTCACTACCCAATTAGGATTTTTACGGGCTACATTATCGGCAGCAAGATTAGACAAAGATTGCGAAGGCATAGTGACCCTATATGGGTTTACCCAAGCATGAAGTTCTAATCCTCGCTTATGCGCTTCGTCCAGCATTATTTGCAATGGATCAAAACCCGGATTGGTCCCTTGTGTATTGCCTGTTATATACGATGACCATGGAGCAAGCTTAGACGGGTACAGTGCATCATTTAATGGCTTAACTTGAAAAATAACTGTATTAAAGTTATCAGCTTTTAATTTGTCTAAGGTACTTTGAACCCATTGAGTATATTGGGTTTTATTCATACCTGCCTTCATATCAATATTAGATACTGTTGCAATCCAGGCTGCACGCATTTCATTTTGAGGTAGTGAATTAGCTGTAGCCTTTTGATTTGTAAAAACAGGGAAAAGTAAAAGTAAAACAAAAAAAGTTACTAAGCACTTTCCAAAAAAATTTTTAAACATAATAATGAAATCTCTCCTTTTAATTCTCAGCTATTAAAACCTAGCTGTTACTATAACCTAAGTAAATACCATATCAGCCTATTCTATAAAAGTAGGAACTGATTTAATCCTTCCAAAAAGTGTCTTACAGTAATTGGGTCTGTAGCATTTTGTTGGCAGGGCTCTCTATTGGTAATTTCAATTGTTTGCGAAGCTCGTTGGAAAATTTTATTCTTGATTCTTCGCTCACTATATAATACCACAAATACCCAATTATTCTCCCTTCTCCGGTAATTTCCATTTGTTTAATATTCTTGACGCCAATTTTATGAGAGCGTTGAATAGCAATCATTTGGTCAATTGTTAAGTTCGTTGGATAAAGTGGACCATACGGTGGAAGAATTGGAAGTAATTCTTCACAAGATAAACATCAATTTTAACATAAATGTCCAATAAAAAATCATCTCAAAGGATAACTAAAGAGATGATTTTTATCAAACTTTATTACAAATTATCAATCTTTATTATAAACGATCAATCTTTTTTACAAAGCTACAAATAGACGTTTTAATTTTGTTATAAATACAAATATAAAGAGCGTATTTTGAAAAAACTTTGTTCAAAATACGCTCTTATTTAATCGACTATTTTTTATAAAAGTGTGGTTAATTTTATGCTCTTTATTCAACTAAACTGCCCCGTTAGCCATCCATGTAGCGCAAAAACAGCGCTACATCACAGAGAATGAAAGATTATTACGTTTCTTTCATGGGAGTTGAATAAGAAAAGAGCTACTTGACAGCTCAACGTTTTTACATAAGTCAGATGTTAGAGCAATCATCAATCTTCTTTTTTGATACCGAAGAATAAAAATACGATTCCAATTACAAAAAAGATAATAGTAAATAAATTATCTGAATTATAGAAGGAAGGGGTTACTGGTAGAGTATCATATGAACCCGTATTCGTTTGAGCAAACCAATAAATATATGCAACTAACCGTTCAATTGTAAAAATTATACCGCTTGTTAATATGAACACAGAACCTAAAATAAAACTTGTTTTTCTATTCAAAACAATTCTCCTTTTTCTACTTTTATTAAAAATTGTTAATCTTTATTATAAACGATCAATCTTTTTTGCAAAGCTACAAAGGCGGCATTTGATTAAATCGGCTTGTCTCAGGCATCGAACCTTCGCAAGCCGATTGTATGATTGCAAAGCAATCATGCAAGATTTTTAAATGAAGAATTATTGTCTGGAGCTGAAGCAGCGTCGATATTAGAAATATCAACGGCCAGGCTAGGGAAATTGGTGAAAGATGGAAAAAATAGTTGCTAAAGAACAGCCTAAAATGTTCTTAAAAAGCATGCTACTGGAGAAAAAAGATGACTCGAATTACTTCGGAAGAAATATAGACCATATGAATAATTGATACCTGGTTGTAGTTTCTTTAAAATGAAAAGGGGTGTTAAAAATGGAAAAACCTTTAAATTATGTACATACTTTTAAAATCGAGCTGTTAAATGAATTTTCTAATGGTGTCCATGCTCGTTTAGTGAATTTTATTATCAAAAGTGGTATCGATAAAAATGATAAAAATAATTTTTATGTTGCCTTGTTAGATCAGTTTGTTAAAATGCTGAATCTAGATCTCTTTAAAATGTCATTTGAAGAATTAGAAGCTTTAGAGGGCTATTGGAAAAATATGAACAGTTACATTAAAGAAATTAAAAGGGGAAATCCAGGTGGATAAAATGGGCTTATCATATTTTTCTGAAGATGAATTTAATGAGACTTTAAAGTTTGCAATAGATAAGTTAAGTGAAAATAAGACGTCACAAAAAAAGCCTGTTGCTTTCCTTTTAGGTGATCGAGCTGGAGCAGGGAAAACGACTTTGCATGCAATTATTAAAGATAAATTAAATAATAATGTAATTACTATAGATAATGACACGTTTAAACCTTTGCATCCAAACTTTGATTTATTGGTTGAAAAATACGGTAAGGATTATGTAGCGCATGTTACGCCTTTTTCAAATAAAATGTAGCGCCTGAAGATCAGGAATTATTTCAGAGACATATTGACGGTGAATTGGAAATTGAGGAAGTAACACAGATGTTGATTGATAAATACAAAGAATCTCCTAAAGCTCTGAATGATTAATTTCAGAGCTTTTTGATTCATTATTAGGGAGCGTGATATTTATGAATGATCCGTACTTAATACCAAATAGTTTTGTATGAAAAAACAAATTGAATATTACTAATCAAGAAAAATTAGATTTGGCTGAATCTGCTATCTCTAAAGCTATACTTCATTCAATTCTTGATGAAGTAGGAATATTTTTGAAGAATTAGGTTTGCGATACAAGTGTGTAGTGTTAATATTTTTATATAAACACTACACATTTGTAGATACAGCAAGCGTGTTTAAACCATGGAATTTGCGTCCTTAAAGGGATATATATCTTAAACAAAAAGAATCTGCCTATTGCCTCAGCATATCTGAGGCAATTAGACAGATTCTTTTTAATATAACTTAAGCTTGCTCTTTTTTTAATAAATCTCGAATTTCTTTTAGAAGCTCTTCTTTAGCATCCAATTCTGGTGCTGGTTCCTCTACAACAACCTCTTCTTTTTTACGTGTTAACTTTGTCATAATTCGTAATGCCATGAAGATAGCAAAGGCAATTATTAAAAAGTCAATGATTGACTGTAAAAATACACCTAATTGAATTTTCGCTTCGCCTGAACCATAAACAAAGCTTTTTGTTAAATCAATACCACCAGTTAAAACACCGACTAGCGGCATAATGATATTTTCAACTAAGGAGGTAACAATTTTACCGAAAGCACCACCAATTACAACTGCTACTGCTAGATCGACAATATTGCCTTTCATAGCAAATTCTTTAAAGTCTTTCCACAAAATAAATTCCTCCTATTTTTATCCTTATAAAATAATCAAACTATATTTTACTATATTTTTCCCTTTCTTTTCAACTATTATTAAAGTGATAAACATATACTGAAAAATCTACTACATAAAACGGAAATTTTGGTAATATAGAAATAGATTATCAGTTGTGTTGATTAGGAAAAAATAGATTTATTATTGAGCAATATAAAAGATTTTTTTGTTGCTATTTTGCAAATATATGCCCATTTTAACTGATTGTAGCGTAGGGCTACTCGACTCCCGCGGGAAAGCGAGACAGACGAGACCCTGAGGCCAACACGATGTTGGTCACGAAGGCATTGTCACAGGACGTGACGCACTTAGCCTTCGTTCCTTTAGCGGAGGAAGCGGCTCGACGCTCGCCCGCAGGAAGCCTTGCTCTGCGCGAAAGCGAAGCGTCAGCGACAAATGTTTTATCTGTGCGAAAGCGAAGCGGCAGCAACAAATGTTTTATCTGTGCGAAAGCGAAGCGGCAGCAACAAAGCGAGTAGCCCGTAGCGGAAATCAGCCTCTTCGAATTAATTTGAATGTATAAAAATGGTTAATCAACACGCCTGATAGAATACAAGATTAGGTGTGACATATGGCGAAAAAAAAGAAGAAAAAACCGATGCTATCGTCTTCCGCCCAATTGGGAATGATAGCATTATTAATACCAATAGCGATAACTGTTTATGTATTCGCTTTTTTTGCATGGAAGGAGCTACAAACATTACCGATATTTGAAGATTTAGCGCAACAAAAGGCAATAGAAGAAATTCAACAAAATTTCGATATGGAAATTCCTGAGCAGTATATTCCCATTTATGTAGAGGCGGAAGAGAAATACGGTGTACCATGGACTTTACTTGCCGCCCATCATCGAATTGAAACACGCTTTTCCACGATGAAGTCACTTGTTTCACCAGCCGGGGCAGAAGGTCATTTACAATTTATGCCCTGTACATTTGTTGGCTGGCAACATCCTTCATGCTCTGGACTCGGAAAAGGAGATATACCGAAAGCTGAATTAATGAATCCAGTAACGATAAAAAAATATGGTGGTTTTGGTGTAGATGCTAACGGGGATGGCGTTGCGGATCCTTATGATATTGAGGACGCTATATTTAGTGCAGCGAATTATTTAGCGAAAAATGGTGCGGCAGATGGTGATGTGAAGCAAGCCGTTTTTCAGTACAATCACAGTGATGAATATGTTGAAAATGTGTTATATTATTTCAATTTATATAATGATTATCATGATGAGCTAAAGGAAGCAGTCGTTTTAAATAAAAAAAAGTAAAGTGCCATCAAAAAGATACATAAGTAGGTTTACGTTCCATTTCAGGACTCGACACCCATAAGAAAGCGAGTTAATTATTCTCATCATTTCCTTGAACCAGGTTTGTCAAAAACAAATAAAGAGCCATCAAAAAAGATGGCTCTTTATTCATATTTAGGTTGCTTTGTGCATACTTTTTAAAATAATGCTTACAATGAAAATCAGCACGATAGCACCAATTAATGCTGGGAATACGTAAAAATCACTAACTTGCCAACCCCAGTTCCCAAGAACCATACTACCGATCCAAGAACCGACAATCCCTGCAACAATATTTCCAACGATGCCGCCAGGTACATCTTTACCTATAATGACGCCTGCTAACCAACCTAAAAGCCCGCCAATGATTAAATACCAAATGAAGCTAATCATTTTTTTCATCTCCTTAAAATTAAGATATAATGGCGATTGCTTAGTTATGCCCTGAAAGGAACAGATTAAACGCGGCTAGCTTCTTTGGTAATCATTACAATTTCGCGAAATGTTTTTTATGACTTAACAACTGTTGCGCCTAACGTATGCTCAAAATGACGTAATGCCCATTCATGACCTGCAGCATCAAAACTTGCAACATCATCTGCATAAACAACCGTTGAAATGCCCAAATTATAAACATCAACTGCTGTATGTAAAATACAAATATTAGTACAAACGCCAACTAAATGAATTTCTTTGATACCTCTTTCATTTAATAAAATCGATAAGTTTTATCTTCATTCAGCTTAAAACTCCCGCCTCTAAAGGTGTGAGATGAATGCGAATGTGGTTCCTTTTCAGTGGTGTCCAAACACTTACTGAAATAGAGGAACCAAGTCTAAGAGCGTAACATCCTGTGGCATTACCGAAATTGACCGACATCGTGTTGGCCCTCGTGCGGACCTGGGCACAATTCAAAATCCGGCCGCATTGTTTATCTGCGCGAAAGAAGCGTCAGCCGCAAATGTTTTCTGTAGCGAAAGCGAAGCGACAGCGGCAATTACGCCAAGGCGAAATGGATCTAATGCTTGACCGGGCTCACTACATGTTAGTTTTTCATCAGTAGCTACAAAATCATACGTATAATCAACAACTAATAGAGCCTTTTTCAACTTTTTCACTCTCCTAATAGGTATAATTTCACTTTTTTTATGCCATATTTGGGCCTGTTTGTCAGAAAAATGATTCTATTTTAATATTAAGAATAGTTTGAAAATTGATTTTTCTGAGAGTATAATGTGAAAAAAGGAGAGTGTTTTATATGAATATGACAGCTATGAAACGTTTAAATCGACAAGGATTTCTTATTGCAGGCTTACATTTGTTAGTGATGTTAAATATAGCAGCAGATTTTTTATTAGCCTCGTAATCTCTTAAATAAAATAGAAAGGTGAGTTAAATGCTTGTCCAATTCTAAAACAACCGTGAAGACAAATTAGATTATGTCCACGGTTGTTTTTTATTGTCTTGAGAGAATTTGTGCTCATCACCCAAAATTATGGATGACATTTGTTAAGACATATACCTTGTATATAAGTTAATTGGAGTGTAGGTTGGAGGCCCCAGTCGGAACGGAAATAAACCAAACGTTATGATAATGAACCAGAATTTGCATAGAGGACACTAAATAGCACCTAATAAAAGGAATGTCTCTAACGAATATCAGATATATAGTACAAAAAGAGGAGTGATAGGATGACAACTAGATTTGATTGCGTGTTCCGTGAACTAGAGCGTCCATTTGCTTGGTTGGACTTTGATGCACTAGATAACAACATTACAACTGTACACAACGCTTGTGGGGAGAAAAATATTCGCCTTGCTACGAAATCAGTTCGTTCTGTAGAAATATTACGCTATTTACAAAAAAATCTCCCAAATGTGACGGGATTTATGACGTTTACTGCGGCAGAAACAATATTTCTACTTCAACAGCATTTAGATGATTTACTACTAGGATACCCAGTGATGGAAGAAGCTGCTGTTCGTCAGTTATTGCACTTTGTAAAAGAGGGGAAAACTGTCACTTTTATGGTGGATAAGCAGGAACATGTCGAATTTTTGGCTGAGCTAGGGCAAGAGCTTGGCGTTCGTACGCGTGTATGCATTGATATTAATGTATCCAATGATTTTAAGCTCCTTTATTTTGGTACAAAACGCTCTTCACTTCATTCACTTGAGCTACTAACACCATTTCTCGAATATATTAAAAATCAACCATTTATTGAAGTAGTGGGTGCGATGGGCTACGAGGCTCAAATTGCAGGAGTCGGTAATCGTCCGGCAAATACAGTTAAAGGAAGAATTATAGAAGTCATGCAATTGCAAGCAAAAAAGCAAGTGACCCAGTTTCGTAGATTAGCAATTGCTCATGTAAAAGCGTATTTTCCAAACTTACGTTTTGTAAATGGTGGTGGCTCAGGAAGTATGGCCTACACGGCACAACAGAAGGAGGTAACAGAAATTACGGTGGGTTCCGCGTTTTATGCACCAGCTTTATTTGACCAATTTACGCATTTACAGCTTGAAAAAGCAGCTGGATTTGCTTTAAGGGTAACAAGAAAACCAGAAAAAAATATTGTTGTTTGTCATGGTGGAGGTTATACAGCGTCGGGTGCAATCAGTACTGATCGATTACCTGTATTCTATGAACCAACCTTTTTTTCGTATCTCAGTTTAGAAGGAGTAGGAGAAGTTCAGACACCCGTGAAAGTTAATCGTAAAAAAGTTACTGTGGGCGACACGCTGTATTTTCGACATGCGAAGGCTGGTGAATTGTGTGAAAGATTTCAAGTGTTACATGGAATTAGAGGGGACAAGTATATAGGAACTTATACAACCTATAGGGGGGATGGACAATGTTTTCTATAGATAAGTGGAAAAATGGAGAGAAGTGGACGAACTGGGCTAATAATGTCATCTCATATCCGTCCGAGATGTACTTACCTCAATCCACTGAAGAAGTTACAAAAATCGTGAAGCATGCACGTGAATCAGGAAAAACGATTCGTGTAACAGGTGCAGCTCATTCCTTTAGCGCTGTTGCAATGCCTGAGCATATAGCACTTTCTTTACATAATATGCGTGGGCTCATAGCTGTGAATAAGGAGAAGCAAGAAGCGACACTTTGGGCTGGCACGTATTTATATGAAATAGGACCATTACTTGCGCAGTTTGGCTTTGCTCTTATAAATATGGGAGATATTCAGGAGCAAACGATTGCTGGAGCGGTGTCAACAGGTACCCATGGAACAGGTGTAACACTAGGTTCGTTATCCTCAACTGTAACAAAATGGGGTTTTGTAGATGGTACAGGTACTTATAGAGAGCATACTAGAGGAATGGATGATTTATCGGAAGCTTTACATGTTTCACTTGGCATGCTTGGTGTGCTTGTGCAAGTAACGATTAGGGTGATGCCGCTATACAGCTTACATTATGTGGGCACCAGAGATACTTTAGCAAATGGACTGACAATATTTTCTGAAGATATTCGACAACATCGACATGTTGAGTGGTTTTATTTCCCTGGTAGTGAAACCATTCAAGTGAAGCGCATGAATGCTGTAGCACCTGTTTATCAGAGTGATTGGAGTAAGAGAATGGAAACATTGAAACTTCAGATAGTAGAAAACGGTGCTTTTTATGCTATTTCAGAGCTTTGTAAATGGAGGCCTTCATTAAGTGGCGCAATGAGTAAATTAGCGGCAGCCAATGTTGTTGAAGGTGAGAAAACCGGGATCAGTTATGAAATTTATCCGTCTCCACGTAGCGTAAAATTCCAAGAAAGTGAATATGCTATTCCATTAGCGCAATTTGAGGCGTGCATGGAAGAGATACACGCAACCTTTAAAAAAGGAGTTTTTAATGTACATTTTCCGTTAGAATGTCGGACAACGGCAGGAGAAGCAGGTTATTTAAGTCCTACCCAAGGACAAGAATCAGCATTTATTGCCTTTCACATGTATAAAGGACTGCCGGAAGAGCCTTATTTTGAATGGGTCCATACGATGATGAAAAAATATAAAGGACGACCACATTGGGGCAAACAAAATCATTTAACGGCTAAATACGTGTATGAGTTATATCCAGATATCGAAAAATTTTTAGAAATTCGCAGTCAATATGATCCTGATCATGTGTTTTTTACAGGCTACTTAAGAAAATTATTCACATTGTAAGTGTAATCTTATGATCTAGCTAACCAATTGCTTTCGAAGAATTTAAAAGATTATTGAAAAAATTTAAATTTGAACGAAATGTCAAAATATTTATCAAATCGAGATAAAAGTGATGCTTAGTCAGCATGAAAACGATTTCAAAATTTATCGGATTGTTTGAATTGTTTAAATAATTCGAAAAATAGTGTTGACGAGACCTTTTTTTCGTACTATGATTACAACAATTTAACACGTTCGTTACAGCAGTTAGTTGTCTTTAAGGCAATTAACATATACACAAATACAAAATAGACAGAACATTTTGTATAAAGCAACGAACATAGCAATAAATGAGGGGCGTTTAAAATGAGAAGTGACATGATTAAAGTAGGCGTAGATCGTGCGCCACATCGAAGTCTTTTATATGCAACAGGCAAAGTAAAAGCAAAAGATTTAGGCAAGCCATTTATTGGGGTTTGTAATTCTTATATCGACATTATTCCAGGTCACGTTCATTTACGTACATTTGCTGATGTTGTCAAAGAGGCCATTATTGAAGCGGGTGGTATTCCATTCGAATTTAATACAATCGGTGTAGATGATGGTATAGCAATGGGTCATATAGGTATGCGTTATTCATTACCAAGTCGTGAAATTATCGCAGACTCTGCAGAGACAGTTATTAATGCACACTGGTTTGATGGTGTATTCTATATCCCAAACTGTGACAAGATTACACCTGGAATGTTAATGGCAGCAGTTCGTACTAACGTACCATCAATCTTCGTTTCTGGTGGTCCAATGGAGGCTGGTACTTCTGCTACAGGCAAGCAACTTTCATTAACTTCGGTTTTTGAAGGTGTAGGGGCTCTTAAATCAGGAAAAATGTCAGCTGAAGAGCTGTTAGATATTGAAAACAATGCATGCCCTACATGTGGTTCATGTTCAGGAATGTTTACAGCAAACTCTATGAACTGCTTAATGGAGATGCTAGGAGTAGCATTACCAGGTAATGGCACAATCGTAGCTACTTCTGAAGAACGTCATCAGCTTATTAAAGAAGCTGCTAAACAATTAGTCCGTATGATTAAAGAGGACATCAAGCCACGTGACATTATTACAAAAGAAGCAATTGATGATGCATTTGCACTCGATATGGCGATGGGTGGTTCGACAAACACAGTCCTCCATACATTAGCAATCGCCAATGAAGCTGAAATCGATTATAACATTGAAGATATTAATAAAGTTGCAGAGCGTGTTCCATATCTAGCAAAAATTATGCCTGCTTCAGATATTTCAATGGATGATATTAATAAAGCAGGTGGCGTTAGTGCCATCATTAATGAATTGACATCTATTCCAGGTGCTATTCATCCTGATCGTCCAACAGTTGCAGGAGTGACAATGGCTGAGCTTGTAAAGGATTATCAAATTATAAATGATCAAGTTATTCGTACGAAAGACAATCCTTATAGCCCGGTTGGTGGTTTATCGGTGTTATTTGGCAATATCGCTCCGCAAGGATCTGTTATTAAAGTAGGAGCTGTAGACCCTTCTATTAAAGTATTCAGAGGAGAAGCAATTGTCTTTGATTCGCAGGAAGCAGCACAGGAAAATATCGATAATGGGACAGTTAAAGAGGGTCATGTAGTCGTCATTCGCTACGAAGGACCTAAAGGTGGCCCAGGGATGCCAGAAATGCTTGCACCAACTTCTGCAATTCAAGGGCGTGGTCTCGGAACAAAAGTTGCATTAATTACTGACGGTCGTTTCTCAGGTGCATCTCGCGGTATTTCAATCGGTCATATTTCACCAGAAGCAGCAGAAGGCGGTCCAATCGCTTTAGTAGAAAATGGTGATACGATCACAATTGATCTACCAAATCGAACAATCAATTTAGAAGTTTCAGATGAAGTATTAGCTGAACGTCGTGCAAAACTACCGGTATTTGAACCGAAAATTAAACGCGGTTGGCTAGCAAGATATTCAAAATTAGTAACAAACGCTTCTACAGGTGGCGTTATGAAAATTTAATAAGTTAAAGCGTTGATGAGGTTAAAGGTTCTAGAGCCTTGTATTTACCAGAGAGCCGGTCGTGCTGGAAGCCGGCAATACAACTAGATCTGACATCCCCTCGGAGCGAGCTATTAAACGCGTTTTCGCCATTAGATAGCTCCGGGCATAATCGAAGTGCTCGTTATTAATGAATAAATGATTTATGACACGGTATTGAATGGGAATTTTCTCGTATGGGTGCATAAATGCTTACATTTATTCACGAGGTAGCAATTATTTGCTATAAAAAAGGGTGGTACCATGGAAAGTCTTTTTCATCCCTACGTAAGGTAGTTCTTTGCGTGTGGAGAAAAAGGCTTTTTATTATTTTTGACGATGTTAGCAAGAGTCCCTTTTCAAGGAGACATCCAGCTAGTGACACTTCAATGATGCGCATCGCTAATGTGAAATTGAATGATAAGAAGGAGGCAGATTTGATGAGTGCGAATGTTTCTATCAATGAAAAAGAAGAATTAGCAACAACAGCAAAAGTTGAACAAACCTATCAAGCGAAAGATGGTGCGGACGTATTAGTGCAAGCATTGCATGAACAAGGCGTTGAAATTGTTTTTGGTTACCCAGGTGGAGCGGTACTACCAATCTATGATGCAATGTATAAAAATCCGGTTCGCCATATTTTAACTAGACATGAACAAGGTGCAATCCATGCAGCGGAAGGATATGCACGTGTTTCCAATAAACCTGGTGTTGTAATTGCAACGAGTGGTCCGGGGGCAACAAACCTAGTAACTGGTATTGCTGATGCGATGATTGATTCCATCCCATTAGTTATTTTCACAGGCCAAGTAGCAACGTCCGTAATTGGTACAGATGCTTTCCAAGAAGCAGACATTATGGGAATTACAACACCAATCACAAAGCACAACTATCAGGTGCAGGATGTCAATGATATCCCACGTATTGTAAAAGAAGCTTTCCATATTGCAAGCACTGGTCGAAAGGGCCCTGTTGTTGTGGATTTCCCGAAAAACGTTTCCCAAATGTTATTTGATGTGGAGAATCCACCTCAAGCACCTGAAGAAATATATTTACCGGGTTATCAGCCAACATACAAACCCAACTATTTACAAATTCAAAAGGCTATTCAAGCAATTTCATTGGCTAAAAATCCACTAATTTTAGCTGGAGCTGGTGTACTCTTTGCAGATGCACGTGAGGAACTAACAGCATTGGCTGAGAAATATCGTATCCCAGTAACGAACACTTTATTAGGGCTTGGTTCAATTCATGGAGAACATGAATTATTCATCGGAATGGCTGGAATGCATGGAACTGTAACAGCGAATACAGCTATTACAAAATCAGATTTATTGTTGAATATCGGTGCGCGTTTTGATGACCGTTTAACTGGTGATTTAGCAACATTTGCTCCGAATGCAACGATCGTACACATTGACATTGATCCGGCAGAAATTGGAAAAAATGTTCCAACCGATATTCCAATTGTTGCAGATGCCAAAGAAGCATTAAAAGCATTATTGAAAAAAGACTTCAAGGGTCCGGATACAACAGAATGGCTAACATTCTTAAATAATCATGCAAACGAATATCCATTATGGTATAGCAAGAAACCGGGCGATAAAGAAGTTTTACCGCAGGAAGCATTAGAGCTTGTGCATAAAATTACAGAAGGTGACGCGATTGTCACTACAGATGTTGGGCAGCATCAAATGTGGGCTGCACAGTATTATCGCTTAAACAATGATCATGGATGGGTAACGTCTGGTGGACTTGGTACGATGGGCTTCGGTTTCCCAGCTGCAATTGGCGCCCAGTTTGCGAAGCCAGACAAAAAAGTTGTATCCATTGTAGGGGATGCAGGGTTCCAAATGACTGCACAAGAACTTTCTCTGCTACAAGAATTCAACTTACCAGTAAAAGTGGTGATTTTAAATAATAGCTGTCTTGGAATGGTACGCCAATGGCAAGAGACGTTCTATGAGGAGCGTTATTCATCATCGCTAATGCCGATTCAACCAGATTTTGTTAAATTAGCTGATGCATATGGCATTAAAGGCTATCGAATTGACACAATCGACGAGGCGGAAAGTATTTTCCGTGAAGCACTACTTTCTGATGAGCCAGTGTTAATTGATTGTCGTGTGAAACAGCTGGAATGTGTTTACCCAATGGTAGCACCAGGCAAAGGCTTACATGAAATGATTGGGGTGAAAAAGAAGTGAAACGAGTAATTACAGTAACAGTGATTAACCAGAGCGGTGTGTTAAACCGTGTAACAGGTTTACTTATGAAGCGTCAATTCAATATTGAATCGATCACAGTTGGTCATACTGAACAGCCAAACTTTTCGAAAATGACTTTCGTTGTACACGTAGAGGATGAGTGTAAAATTGAACAGCTAGTGAAGCAATTATCAAAGCAAATTGATGTGCTGAAGGTCAATGACATTACAGATAAATCGATCGTATTACGCGAGTTAGCACTTGTGAAAGTAATTTCACCACCAAACTTACGACTGGAAATGAATTCAATTGTCGAACCATTCCGTCCACAAATTATTGATACAGCGAAAAACGTTGTCACATATCAAGTAGTAGGACATCCAGAAAAAATTGATGCCTTCATTGAACTAATTCGACCTTATGGTATTAAAGAATTAACGCGTACAGGAGCTACTGCATCAGTACGTGAAACACAAAAAATCTCAAATACGCAGCTCTCTATTTTAAAATAGTTGGCATATAAAATGGATCGCTTTAGATGCATAGCACTTTTTGGTACCGTGCATCTAGAGTTGAAAAAAATAAACCCAAATTTAGGAGGAAACAAACTATGGCTACAATGTACTATGATCAAAACATCAACGAGGAAGTATTAAAAGGAAAAAAAATCGCAATCATCGGTTATGGCTCACAAGGTCATGCACATGCATTAAACCTTAAAGAATCAGGATTCGATGTAGTAGTAGGAGTTCGTCCAGGCGGATCTTTTGATGCAGCAAAAGCGGATGGATTAGATGTAAAAACTGTTGCTGAAGCAGCACAAGAAGCAGATGTGATCCAAATTTTACTTCCTGATGAGCGTCAAAAAGCTGTATATGAGGCTGAAATCGCCCCTCATCTTGAAGCAGGTAAAGCACTTATGTTTGCACATGGCTTCAACATTCACTTCGGTCAAATTACACCACCAGCAGATGTTGACGTATTCTTAGTTGCACCGAAAGGTCCAGGACACTTAGTGCGTCGTCAGTTCCAAGAAGGTGCTGGTGTACCAGGCTTATTCGCAATTCACCATGATGCAACTGGTCAAGCAAAAGATATAGCTCTTGCATACGGTAAAGGAATCGGTGCTGCGCGTGGTGGATTACTTGAAACAACGTTCAAAGAAGAAACGGAAACTGATCTATTCGGTGAGCAAGCAGTACTTTGTGGTGGTGCTACACAATTAGTAAAAGCAGGTTTCGAAACATTAGTAGAAGCAGGTTACCAACCAGAGTTAGCATACTTTGAAACACTTCACGAATTAAAATTAATCGTTGATCTAATGTTTGAAGGTGGTATGGCAACAATGCGTTACTCAGTATCAGATACAGCTGAGTGGGGTGACTATGTTGCAGGACCACGTATCATCGATGACTCTGTAAAAGCTCGAATGAAAGATGTATTAACAGATATTCAAGATGGTACATTCGCTCGCCGTTGGATTCAAGAAAATGAAAACGGTCGTCCAGAATATACAAAATTCAAAGAAGCGGGTGCAAATCACCAAATCGAAGAAGTTGGTGCTAAATTACGTGCTATGATGCCATTCATCAACGAAGGTAAGGAAAAAGTTGTGAGAGAAGTAGCTACAAGTGTGAAAAATTGATCTTTTCGATACAACACTTCGCGACGGCGAACAATCTGCTGGTATGAACCTAAACACAGCAGAGAAAATTGAAATCGCCAAGCAACTGGGGCGCCAGATGTATTAGAAGCATCAGTAAAAGCGTATTTAAATGCTATTAACCGTCATTTAATTCAAGCAAGCCTTCGTGCACAGCCTGTGAGTTAATTGATTAGTAGGCAACTGGTAAATGTCACAGATTTAGATGGTAGTGAATGGTATTAGCGTACTTCACATTCCAGACGCAATTAGGCCGTTGTGTATTTTAAGCATTCCAATTACGCAAAGACGTAGTTGATGACTCTCATCTATAAATATAGGTGAGAGTCTTTACTAAAATAGCGGAATCAACGCTATACAAAGAAAGGTGTTTTGACGATGGAGAAAAAAATTACAGTACTTCCTGGTGACGGAATAGGACCAGAGGTTGTTGCTTCTGCTGTTCGTGTATTACAAGTGATTGGTAAGCGATTCAACCATACATTCCATTTAGGTTATGCAACAATCGGGGGCGCTGCCATCGACCAACACAATAATCCACTGCCAGATGAAACAATCGAGATGTGTGAAAATAGTGACGCTATTTTACTTGGAGCTGTTGGTGGGCCGAAATGGGATCATAACCCACCTGAATTACGTCCAGAAAAAGGATTATTACGTATTCGCAAGCACTTTGACTTATTCGCAAATTTACGTCCAGTAAAGGCGTTCCCGAGTTTACTAGATGCTTCACCATTAAAACGTGAAGTAGCCGAAAACGTCGATTTAATGATTGTACGTGAACTAACAGGCGGCGTATACTTCGGGGAACCACGTATGCGTACTGAGAATGGCGCGATTGATACAACTGTTTACTCAACTGCCGAAGTTGAGCGTATTGTTGAAAATGCCTTTGAATTAGCACGTTTACGTGGAGGCAAATTATGCTCTGTTGATAAAGCAAATGTACTTGAAACAAGTCGTTTATGGCGCGAAGTTGTAGAAGCGAAGAAAAAAGATTATCCAGATGTGCAAGTGGAGCACAATTTAGTAGACTCAGTTGCGATGAAATTAATTACAAATCCTTGTCATTATGATGTAGTAGTTACTGAAAATATGTTTGGAGATATTTTAAGTGATGAAGCATCTGTTATTACAGGCTCTTTAGGCGTACTACCATCTGCATCCATTCGTGGAGATAATTTTGGTTTATATGAACCAGTACATGGCTCAGCACCAGAAATTGCAGGCCAAGGCGTAGCAAATCCAGCAGCAACCATTCTTTCAGTTGCCATGATGCTACAGTATTCATTTGGCTTAAAAGAAGAGGCTGCAGAAATCGAACGTGCTGTCAGTGCAGTATTTGATGATGGCTATTTCACGGCAGATCTTGCGCGTGATGGGGATCGTATACTATCTACAAACGAATGGACAGATAAAGTAATGAATGAGATTGATACTAGCTTTGTTTCGGAAAGCATTATGACAACATACATTTAGGAAATAGGTGAAGATGATGGGTAACTAAACTGTTACAACAAATTTAGACAAAGCTATACAAATCTGTATAGAAGTATAGATTGATAACAGAATACCCTTCGTATCAAGCGATTGGTGCGAACTCCACGTTAATTGCTTTTAACTCCTAAAGCCTTGTGACCAAAGCGGAGCTGGAAACGGCAGAC
>Ga0213822_1000499_pt1 | contig 30008 bp, 23 predicted proteins | sample MC6MC0908MG_FD_179872 | JGI IMG/M metagenome (GOLD analysis project Ga0213822, IMG submission 179872) | Enriched soil aggregate microbial communities from Iowa State University, Ames, United States - MC6-MC0908-MG | ecosystem: Environmental > Terrestrial > Soil > Unclassified | place: USA: Iowa...
CAGCCGAAACCGTCTTTCAGCTTTTCCTCATGAGAGGAAAAGAATTATCCGGTATTAGCTCCGGTTTCCCGAAGTTATCCCAGTCTTACAGGCAGGTTGCCCACGTGTTACTCACCCGTCCGCCGCTAACCATTGGGAGCAAGCTCCCAACGATTCGCTCGACTTGCATGTATTAGGCACGCCGCCAGCGTTCGTCCTGAGCCAGGATCAAACTCTCCAAGAAAGTTGATTAGCTCATAAAAGTTACGTTGGCTTAGTTTCTATTGAAACTAATAGTTATTGTTTGTTGACGTTTTTGTTTGTTTAGTTTTCAAAGAGCAATTGCGTTACTTCCTTTCAGAAGCAACTTTATTACTATATCACGTCGTAATTCTTAAGTCAACACTTTTTTTAATGTTAATAACATTTTCATAATGTTTACTCGTCATTAACGACTGCTTTAATATACTAACACCTCGAATATAAAACGTCAACAACAAATTTATATTTTTTCTTTTTACAATTGAATAAGAAAAGCCGACCAAAGGCCGGCTTTTTCAGCGTCCAGCTTCAGCACCTAGTCGCTGAAGCTTTTCTTATTATTTTGTAATCTTAACAATTCCTTCTTGTTTCAAGTCCACAAGACCTGATTTTTCAATGACCACCTTTTCGCCTTCAGCTAAATTGGTAAAGACAATTGGTGTAATTGTAGATGTTGCATTTGCTTTTACATAGTCTAAATCCACTTTTAATAATGGTTGTCCTTTTTCAATACGATCATTTTCTGAAACTAACGTTTCAAATCCTTGACCTTTTAGGTTAACCGTATCAATACCTACGTGGATTAAGATTTCACGACCACTGTCAGATAGGATGCCAATTGCATGTTTGGTCGGGAATAGGTTGACGATTTTTCCATCAACAGGAGAAACGACCAATCCTTCTTCAGGCACAATTGCAAAGCCATCACCCATCATTTTGCCGGCAAACACTTGATCCGGTACTTCTGTAATTGGTTTGATTTCACCTTTTAACGGTGCAACAAAAACATCGTCACTCTTGCGTTCTGATTGCAGTGCTTCTGGATTTATTTCTTCAATTTGTTGTTCAACACCTTTTTCCGGTGCATTAACAGCGGTCGTACGTGGACGTTTTCCTTCCATTATATCCTTCATTTGACCTTTGATGGTTTCAGAACGTGGTCCAAAGATTGCTTGAATGTTGTTACCTACCTCAAGCACACCGGCAGCACCTAGTTTTTTCAATTGGTCTTTATCAACATTTTTATTATCGTTAACTGAGACACGTAAACGAGTAATACATGCATCTAAGTGAGCAATATTCTCCTTACCGCCCATAGCATCTAAAATGTTACCAGCTAAATCGCTAGAATTTGCTTTACCTGTTGACGCTTGATTTTCTTCTTCATCTAACTCACGGCCAGGCGTTTTTAAATTAAACTTGCGGATGGCAAAGCGGAAACCGAAGTAATAAATAAGCGCAAAGACAAGACCAACCGGAATGACGATCCACGCATGTGTTTGTGGGTTGATTAAGCCAAATAGGATATAGTCAATTAACCCACCTGAGAATGTCATCCCTATTTTTACATCTAATAAATGCATAACCATAAATGATAGCCCAGCAAAGACTGCATGGATCCCAAACAAAACAGGTGCAACGAAAAGAAATGAGAACTCAATTGGTTCTGTAATACCAGTTAAGAAAGAAGTCAAGGCAGCTGATGCCATTAAGCCCCCGACAAACACTTTCTTTTCAGGTTTTGCTTCGTGATAGATTGCTAATGCTGCAGCTGGTAAACCAAACATCATGAATGGGAATTTACCTGTCATAAACGTACCTGCAGTTAGATTTTTCACGTGGTCTGAAATCTGAGCCATAAAAATATGCTGGTCACCATGAATCACCTGACCCGCATTATTTGTATAACTGCCAAATTCAAACCAGAATGGTGCATAGAAAATATGGTGTAAACCAAATGGAATTAACGCACGTTCAATGACCCCGAAAACAAATGCGGAAAGAGTTAGGTTTGCATTTACCATATTGTTCGAGAAGGCATTCAGTCCAGACTGAATTGGCGGCCAAATGACTAACATAATTAAACCCAAGAGTATCGCAACACCAGCAGTGATAATTGGAACAAAGCGTTTTCCGGCGAAGAACCCTAAATATGATGGTAGTTCAATTTCAAAGAACTTATTGTATAAGGACGCGGCAATAATACCGACGATAATCCCACCGAACACTCCTGTTTGAAGAGTTGGAATTCCTAGGACACTTACGTAATTTGTTCCATTAATTTCCTTAGGATCAATTCCTAAAACAGTACCCATTGTGACATTCATAATTAGGTAACCAATGATGGCTGCAAGCCCTGCCGTACCTTCTCCTCCGGCTAATCCAACAGCAACACCGACTGCAAACAAAAGCGGAAGGTTGCCAAAGACGATATCACCGGCATTTTTCATAACAGATGCTACCATATCAACTGCGCTGTTATCTAAAAAAGGCGCTAAGTCTAATAGAGCAGGGTTTTTAAGCGCTGCACCTAAAGCAAGCAATATTCCTGCCGCTGGTAAAAGTGCGACCGGTAACATTAACGCTTTCCCGACCTTTTGCAAGACGCCGAACACATTTTTAAACATAAAAATTACCTCCTGAAAATTTTTCAGCTCATAAAGCGTTTACACCTTTTGTAAAAAAGGACAACAAAAAAGGCATGAGTAAAAGTTCAATCGAAAGAAGTTATGGGTATAGACTACCCCTAAAACTTCCTTTCAATTAATCCTTTTTACTCATGCCTGATCGAATCAGTAACACGTAAAAAAATAATTGCTATTTAAATTTGTTTTGAAGTCTTTGTAAATGCATCGTCAGGTACACAGCTTCTGCATCAAAGACCTTCTTTTTTAATGTTTGCTGCATCACTTTAATGAGCTTCCATGAGAGATTATAGCACACTGGATATTCCTCTTTCAATAGGGATGCAATTTTTTCTGGTTCTTCTACCTTCTCGCCTTTCATTACACGGTCGATAGCGAATCGAAGGTGGCGAACGAGCCTCATATAATCAATACTTTCTTTATCAATCACTATTTTAAACTGTTCCTCTACCATTCCAACAAGTCGACTGACAAGCTGCGAGTGTTGATTCACATCAGAAAGATTTTTATTCGTTATCGCACTATGGATGTGCAGGGCAATAAAGCCAATCTCGCCAACAGGGAGACCAATTCCAATCTTTTCTTTAATGTGCTGAACGACTTCAGTTGCTACTTCATACTCATGACGGTAAAGCGCTTTTGTTTCAACGAGAAATGGGTTTCTCACTTCCATTCCTTGCGAGACTCGGGTTAATGCAAACATGAGATGGTCTGTTAAGGCCACATGAATATGTTCATTTAACACTGAATGTGTCCGCTGCTTAATTAAGTCAATCGCAGTAATAATGACTTCTAAAAAATCATTATCGATAAATGGAAGCAGTTTAATATAATTTTCTTGTTCTTTTTCATTTTTTAATACAAAAAGCTTTTCTACTGCATCCGTATCGATATAGTCCCCTCGTTTTCGATTGAAGCCAATACCTTTTCCGATTAAAACAACTTCTTCATAGGAAGGGTGTTCAGCGATTAATACATTGTTATTTAATACTTTATCAATTAATAAATTAGCCAAACCCTATCCCCCATTCCTATCTGCTTACATAGTTATTTCCATGTTATAAGAGGTGAGACAAGAAGTCAACGACAAGGTTCGACAACTATTTGAATTGACATCTGGGAAGTTATTGGAATTTCATTCCTCTTAAGCCAATAAAAAAGAACAATACGCTAAATCCAAGCAACGCTGCAGTATCCTTTAGTAAGGTGCCGGCATGCAGACTGCCGCTGATAATTTCTTTAAAGCCTGACATCGCCCATGTTTGCGGTACACCCAAGGCAATTTTCTGCATGATATCCGGTACAATATCAATCGGCCAATAGACACCACCGAGCATACAAGTGCTGACGATTAAAACTGCACTGATCGCCGAGGCCTGTTGCTTTGTTTTGACAAGACCAGCAATCATGAGACCAAAGCCTACCACACAGAGGATGACGAGTGACGCAAACGGGATTAAATAAGTAAACCTTCCCCAGCTAGTATCAAACATTATTTTCATTGCAGCCATTAGTACAGCAAACTGAATCCAGCCCATGAAAAAGTAAGCTAAAAGATACCCTAAACTTATTTGCAATTTGCTGGCAGGCGACACAATCAACCTTCCCCAAGTGCCGCCAATTCGTTCGTCAAGAATCGTGGAAGCAGCACCGGAAAGACCAAACATCATAAACATGATGGCAAAACCAACAAACATTAAATTAATTTCCACAGAATCATTCGTATCTTTTTGAATAATTTGCTTATCGACCGTCACACCTTTATTCGTCGTGATCGCTTCCAGCACCATAGAAAAAGCACCGTCCTCTAAGTTCGAAGTAGCCTGATAAGAACGGAGAACAAGCCCAGCTGTTCCCTCTAGATGGGTCGACAATGCCAGATAATCCTCGGTTTTCCGTTGTACGATAATGTCAAATAACGGTTTCTTTTCTGTGATTCTTTGCCCAATATCATCCGGTACCACGACAGCCGCAACTGCATCCTGGTTAGAGACATTTTTTTTAGCTTGTTTTTTCGATACCTTTTTCCAGTCAAAATGTGTATCCTGTTTTATAAGGCTTAAAATCACTGCGCTGACCTCAGAATCAGTGGTAACGACATTAACTATTGGTTTGTTTTGCTCCGAGTTCATGGTCATGCCGCCGAAAATCCAACTAAATAATATCGGCATCACAAACATGAGCACCCATGCCCCAGGAGATTTAAAAAACTCTTTCAAATGAAGCAATAGTATTATCCAGATTTTACGCATATCTACCTCTCCTTTCTATTGAAAGGCGAATTAATCCAATCGTGAAAAAGAATAAGCCTAAACCAATTGATCCGGCAATTGCCGGCAGAATCTTGCTAAATGCTGCCCCTGACATTAAATCTAAATAGGTCTGCAAGGCAAGTCCATTTGGCAAAAACTTTGTGACAAAGATGATCCAGTCCGGAAAAATATACAGCGGGGCCATGCTCCCGCCTAAGGCAGCCATAATTTGCGTACCAAACATTCCAGCAACATTAAACGCTTTTTCTGTTTTTATAAAAGATCCTGCTAATACACCGAGTCCACTCGCATTTACGACAAATGCCAGCGTCATAACAGCAATTCCGGAAATGGAAGGACCCCAATCAACCCCAAAAATGAGCCTTGTTCCAACAATAATGATAAAAGCTTGTGTCAAACAAATAATGATTAATCCGATCATTTTTCCGAGAAGATAATTTGGGTAAGTTAAATTTGTCAGCAGCAATCGTTGATACACATCTTGTTCTTTTTCAAGGATCATAGTGGACACACCTTGGACGACTGTCATCAATAAAAACATCACACCCATAGCCGCAGCGTAATATTGAAAAGAACTGACTGGCTTGGTTTTCGAATCGATGGTGGTTTCATTTAAAAGCGGCTTCTTACCATAGCCTTCTTGAACAGAACTGTTTTGATTTCCCCCCTGTACCGGCTGGGCCATTTGCGACGCGACAGCTTCTATCGGTATCGAGCGCGAAAACTGCTCTATCACATTTTGAACGATGGTTGTGTTAATAAAGGTGTCAGGCACCGATAAAAGTTTTACTTTTGTTCCTTTTCCGGTCATTAATGATTGGGTAAAGTCCTTTTCGATGATAATCCCGACGGTTAGTTTATGGTCTTTGATTTTTTTGTATAGGTCATCTTCTTGGTAATATTTCACTTGTATTTGTTTGGATAAATTTTTTGAAAAGACTTCCTCGGTTAATACTTCGCTCAGTTGGCCTTGGTCTAAATTAACGACCCCTAATGTAAACTTTTTAATCGTAATCTCATCTTCTTCTTTCATCATATTCCCAAAGGCTGAGCCTAAAATAGCAATCAACAGAAGCGGCATCAATATCAGAGTTAAAAAGGCCTTTTTATCACGAGCGACAAGTAATAAATCCTTCCTTGCCAGCCACCAAACTTTCATCATCTCCGCCCCCTAATCTCTCAAATTTCGTCCGGTCAGGTGTAAAAAGACACTCTCGAGGTTTGGTTCCACGATGTCCACCGCGGTAATCTTTGTACCCGTTTTTGTCACCGACTGAATGAAATCACTTAATATCAATTGCGGTTCTTTATGAAATATCATGACTTGATGGTCTTGAATTTGAATATTCCCTTCCGAAAATCGGCCGGTTAACATCCTTGTAATCTGCTCCACATTTGCGTTTTCTTTATCAATGGTTAAGATGATTCGCGACTGGTCACCGATTGTTTCTCTTAGCTCACGCAAAGTACCGGAAGCAATCAATTGACCATGGTCAACGATTCCAATCCGTTCACAAAGGTATTCGACTTCCTCCATATAATGACTGGTATAAATGATCGTCATTCCTTCACTGTTTAAGCGTTTAACTGTTTCTAAGATATGATTTCTCGATTGCGGATCGATGCCCACTGTCGGCTCATCCATAATTAACAATTCAGGTCTATGTAAAATCGCTGCACCGATATTGACACGCCGCTTCATCCCCCCGGAAAAGGTCTCTACCTTATCCTTCGCCCTCTCGGTTAAACCGATAATCTCAAGCACCTGGTCCACACTTTTTTCCAGCTCGTCCCCAGATAAATCGTACATCCTTCCCCAAAACTTTAAATTTTCCCGCGCTGACATGGTTTGATAGAGCGCAATCTCCTGCGGGACAACCCCAATCCATTTTTGCGCTTGCTTCGGATTTTTTATTACGTCAATGTCTTTGATCCGAATTTCACCTGAAGTGGGCGGAAACAATCCGGTAATCATATTAATCGTTGTTGATTTCCCTGCTCCGTTTGGCCCAAGCAGCCCATATGATTCTCCTTTGTCTACTGTAAATGCAACACCCTTCACTGCTTCAAAATCGCCAAAACTTTTTCGTAAATCCTGAACGGTTAGCATATTCATTGGCAACCACTCCCTATTTCAATCATCACCTTACATCTTTAATCATACAGAAACGGTTTGGAAAAAGTAAGAAAATTATGCTTTTTTTTCAAAAAATAAAGGGGAATGTGAACATCACATTCCCCCTCTTGATATTATTTTAAGAAAATAAAGTATAGGACAAAGATCACAAAAAACAAGTACATAATCGGGTGGATTTCTTTTGTTCTCCCTTTTACCATCATTGTAATTGGGTAAAAGATAAAACCAACGGCAATCCCAGTTGCAATACTGTATGACAGCGGCATCGCAATCATCGTTAAGAACGCTGGAACAGCAATTTCAAAACGTTTCCAGTCAATCTTTCCTAACGAAGAAACCATCAACACACCAACAATAATTAGCGCTGGCGCCGTTACCTCAGGGGTAACCACTGATAATAATGGAAAGAAAAAGAGCGATAAGATAAAAAATCCGGCCGTTACTAAGGCAGCAAACCCTGTTCTGGCACCAGCGGCAACCCCTGCCGTTGATTCGATATATGATGTCGTTGTCGAAGTACCAAGAACTGCGCCAACGCTCGTTGCAATTGAATCAGAAATTAATGCCCGACCAGCACGAGGCAGCTTATTATCCTTCATGATTCCCGCTTGGTTTGCTACTGCCACAAGTGTCCCGGCATTGTCAAAGAAATCCACAAACAAGAAGGTTAAAATAACGCCAAGCATCGCTGTGGTATAAAAAGAACTGTCTCCAAAAGAGGAAAAGGCAGCACCAAAGGTCGGCGCTAAACTTGGAACCGTATCGACGACTTTTTCAGGTGCTTTGATTAAGTTAAAAATCATCCCAGTAATAACACTAATCACCATACCGTAAAATACAGCGCCCTTAATTCCTCTCGTCATCATAATCACAGTTACAACAATACCGAAGATAGCAAGCAGTGTAGGTCCATGTGTTAAATCCCCTAAACCAACAAGTGTTGCATCATTATTGACAATAATCTTGGCGTTTTGTAAGCCAACAAAGGTAATAAACAAGCCAATTCCCGCACCAACGGCATGCTTTAAATCGATCGGAATCGCATTGATAATTTTCTCGCGGAGTCCTGTTAATGTCAGTAAAAAGAAAAATACTCCGGAGATAAGCACCGCACCAAGGGCATGCTGCCAAGGAATTCCGCTTCCTAAAACAACGGTATAAGCAAAGAAGGCATTCAAACCCATACCAGGTGCTAACGCCAACGGATACTTCCCAATCAGCCCCATAATAATCGAACCAAGGGCGGATGCTAATGCCGTAGCCACAAATACGGCACCGTAATCCATTCTTAATGCATCCGGAAAGTCTGTTACCGAAGCAAGTGACAAGGTTAGTGGATTTACGACCAATATATATGCCATTGCCAGGAAGGTCGTCAGCCCCCCAATAAACTCACGGCGATAATTCGTCCCATGTTTCTCAAATTCAAAATATTTATGCATGTCTCTTCCCCCTATAAATCTATCATTGCTTACACAAAAAGACGCTCACGGATTGTTCCACCGGAGCGTCTGACTATAGGCATGTGCAATAAATAGAGGAGAAAGCTTACCCCATTATTCAAAACACTGCCTCGTAGTCAAGCCATTTACGGTGGCTCGGTAGAAACTTTTGGGCCATATTCCCAATATTATACGATGCAATTATATGATTTCCTTAATACGATATTTATTTTAACAGGAAGAATCATGCTTGTAAATAAAAAATACGAACAATGGTATAAGAAAAAAATAACATTGTTCGTATTTTAGGTTTAGTTATTATATATATATGAATTAATTCTTAGAACTTCGAGAACCATCCAGCTTCAGCGTCCTAGCGGCTAGTGTCCTTCGCTCTGCGCCCTACGATAAGTCAAGCACGAATGCGCCTCCGGCTCTTCGTGTTTCCTTTATCTCAGTTGGAGCGCTCCAGGCCATACGCCGCTAACCAGGGCGCTTACGCTTTTGTTATTCCCACTCTATCGTTGCTGGCGGCTTGGAGGTGATATCATAAACCACCCGATTGACATGTGCTACCTCGTTCACAATACGGGTAGAGATGACCTCAAGGACGTCCCAAGGAATCCTTGCCCAATCGGAGGTCATTCCATCAATTGAAGTGACCGCGCGGATACCAATTGTGTAATCATAGGTTCTAGTATCTCCCATGACACCAACACTGCGGATGTCCGGCAGCACCGTGAAGTATTGCCAGATTTCGCGGTCAAGCCCGGCTTTTTTAATTTCCTCACGCAAAATCCAGTCTGATTCGCGAACAATTTCCAGCTTATCTTCAGAAATCGCACCAAGAACGCGAATGCCAAGACCCGGTCCAGGGAATGGCTGTCTCCAAACGATATCATCCGGAATGCCGAGCTCTGTACCAAGGGCGCGAACCTCGTCTTTAAACAAGGTGTTTAGTGGTTCAATTAACGTAAACTGCATATCTTCCGGAAGACCACCGACATTGTGATGCGATTTTATCGTTTGGGCCGTTGCTGTGCCGCTTTCAATGATATCTGTGTAAAGCGTTCCTTGGGCTAAAAACTCAATCCCCTCAAGTTTAGTCGCCTCATCATCAAATACATAGATAAACTCATTACCGATAATTTTTCGTTTTTTCTCTGGATCGGAAACACCTTCGAGCTTTGATAAGAACCGGTCTTTCGCATCCACTTTGATGACGTTCATATGGAAGCCTTCAGAGAAAGTCTTCATCACACTGTCCGCTTCATTTTTCCGAAGCAGGCCATGGTCTACAAAAATACAGGTTAGCTGGTCGCCAATTGCTTTATGGATGAGAACAGCGACAACAGAGGAGTCGACCCCGCCACTTAAAGCACAAAGAACCTTTTTATCGCCCACAGTCTCGCGAATCTTCGCCATTTCCATTTCAATGAAATTTTCCATTGACCAATTGCCGCTAGCGCCGCAAACGTTAAAGACGAAATTCTTGAGCAGTTCATTGCCATAAACTGAATGACGTACTTCTGGGTGAAATTGTACTGCGTAAAGCTTGCGATCCGCATTGCTCATTGATGAAATTGGGCAGGAAGGGCTTGTCGCATCAACGGTAAACCCTGCAGGTGCTTCAACAACTAAATCGCCATGGCTCATCCATACCGTCTGCTCATTAGGCAGGCCAGCAAAAAGAGCTGATTCATGTTCTACTGATACTGTCGCTTTTCCATACTCACGCTGCTGTGCTTTTTCAACCTTGCCATTAAAATGAACGGTCATCAGCTGCATCCCGTAGCAAATTCCGAGAATCGGCAGACCCATTTCAAAAATAGCTTCATCACAGCGGAAGGAATTTTCATCATAAACACTATTTGGACCGCCGGAAAAAATAATTCCCTTCGGATTCATTTTGCGAATTTCTTCGGCTGTAATCGTATGCGGATGTAGTTCACTATAAACTCCGAACTCACGAATCCGGCGTGTAATCAGCTGATTATATTGACTCCCAAAATCTAACACAACAATCATATCTTGCTTTTCCGTCAAAGCAGCCACCTCGATTTTTTAAAGTTATTACTAGCTTTTACAAAAATTAAAATAAAAAAACTAGAATTCTCCCCCCAAAAATTAAATATCAGGAAGGCAGAATTCTAGTTATCTCACATTATTACTGACAGAAAAATTCTGCCTTCATAGTCAGGCCATTTATGGCAGCCCGGTAGAGACTCTCGAACCATATTTTCGAGGATATATGAAGGAAACGAACCTTATTGAATTGTTCATATTGTATCAATAGGTTGTTTTTCCGGTCAAGCGATTGTTTTTTTAATTAAATTTTCCCATAATTCATGCGACTCTTTCCATGTTCCCTGTGGAAGGTTTTGATGATACGTGTATTGTTCATAAAAGGCCGTCAAACGGGTCATCTCCCGCGTTGAAAAGAACGAATCAATATAACGGGCATAGCTCCTTAGTGTTTGGTTTTCCTTCCGCTTTAGTCCATAGCGGTCCAGTTGATTTAATAAAATCAAATACGCTGTGCCGATATTTTCTTCCCTTTTCTTAAATCTGAAAAGCAGCAATACCCCGTAAGGAAGCCACTTCCCGCGGATTCGATAAAGGTATACGGAAATTAATGTGAGGATAATGAGAAAGAGTACGATCTTTTTCCAATTATTTTTCAATGCCAGTTTCCCTTTTCCCCAGAAGGTTTTCAAATCAGAGGATTTCTCTGCATCCTTAACCGTATTCGTTTCTTTTAATTCATCCTTCTGAGGCTTTTTCACAGGCGGCGGTGTCGTTTGCTGATTAGAAGATCCTGAGCCGCCAACAGCTTCATAATTGATTAATATGTCATTAGAAAAACCCTTTGTTGGTTCAAATGGTACCCAGCCTTGATTTGGAAAAAAGACCTCTACCCAGGAATGAGCGTTATTGTTGGTCACTTGATAATATTGCTTTGACGAGTCATCCTTACTGTATTCCAAAAATTCCCCGCCTGTGTACCCTTTTACCCAGCGGGTTGGAATCCCCAGCGCCCTAAGCATAACCGCCATCGAAGTTGAAAAATTATCACAATAGCCCCGCTTGGTCTCAAACAAAAATTGGTCAACATAATCCTCATTGGTGTCAGGCACCGCGACATTCTTTTGGTCATAGGTGTATTCTGAATTGCCAAAGTAACTTTCCACTGCTTTCGCTTTGTCAAACCAGTTCGTTTTCCCTGCAGTAATTTGTTCAGCTAATCCTTTGATTCTTAGCGGTAATCCTTCAGGTAAATACGTATACTTCTGATAAAAATGAGTTGAAGGGTCCATACTCGTTGTTTGCTTTAAATCCTGTGCTTTATATTTTGGTAGCACAAAGTCTACCGTAAACGAATGGGGCACGATAGGCTTTTGATTTCCATTGTAAAAGCTAATCCTCTCGTTGGTTGTGTCAACCAAGAATCGATTGCCATTTGGATCAGACGGCTCTATCGTTAAGATTTTCTGTATTCCCGCAGGGTACATGATAAAGTTGTATCGATACTTTTCATGGATCATAACCCTAGCAGATTCCTTAATGGTTTCCACTGTATCAGGAATAGAATAAACAGGTACTAGGTCCTCTTGTCTATATGAAATAGGTGTTGCACCCGATGCGTTCCAGCCTTTTCCTGTATAAACATCTTTCGTCTCCATTTTCCAATAATTCTTTCCGTTCGCTTCATAATTAAAAACCGGGCTGCTGTCGCCTATAAACGGTCCGCCAAGCGCTGAATCATTGGTACCATAGCCAATTCGATGTGGTCCGGCGCCATTGCCGCCAATGCCATCTTTAGGGTTATTTGCTGTAAAATACGGAACAGGGTCTGGCCATATCGGGGCAGCTTTAGGTGCTGCAATTCCAACCCCTACACTAACAGCAATCATCCCCGCCAGCGGTGCCATCCATTTCCGAATAAAGGATGGCTCAAAGCTTACCTTTTCCTTCTGGATGATCCGGTAAAAGGTCAGCATCCCCATCACAGCAAACCCCGCCACTACCGTTCGAACAATCGCTGCTTTCGCACTATATGGCGTAAACGTGTCCAAAACAGTTATATAAATCAAGGTCATAAAGAAGAAGATAAAGATTCGCTGCCGGTTCAAGAGCCAATAATCAATTAAGTAGACCATTAACCAAAGCAAAATAAAAAACAGCAGCGTTCGGAATTCATTGGATAGGTCGTTCCATTGTCTGCCCGCAAGCAGCCCTATATTATTGACAATATCGGATCCGAATGACTTCAACCAGCTAAGATGGAGTAACCCTTCATCATAATGGAATCGATTGATTGAATACATAACAAATACTAGCTTAATCAAAAATTGCCAAATCCTTTTCAAATGAAGAAAAGAACCAGCAATAGGTACAAGCAGAAAGACAATAAACGTTTCAATATGATCCGTGTTTGTTAATTGTTCAATCGGACGCAGCCATTCCCATAAAAGGAAAAAGCTGAGTACATATAATAGAAACGAGGAGAAATTCCTTTTTATCACCTGATCATCACCTCCGAAAAGGCAGCTTTATAATCGCCCTCATGGACCATGACCACTCGAACCCCCCGGGCATTTCCAATGCCAATAAGCGAGCGTTCATTTTCCGACGGTGATTCATTTTGACCCTTTATGAGAAAAATAGTAATGGAGCCTTTTCTTTTTCCAAGAAAGCTTGCTTTTTCAATCAACGGTCTGGTTAATTGCGCAGTAACGAGCATGAACGATACCGTTTGTTGGATGAAAAGACCCTCTGTTTCCAACACCTTGTCAAAGGATCGCAAACTTTTCGCTTCAATTTTAGCAAGATGATAAAAGAGCTGCTGAAGATGCTGTTCCCCCCCTCTAATGGGAAAAGATGCTCTTTCGTTACTAAGTGTTAACAATCCTGTTTGCGCCCCCTTTTTCAAAATGGCATGCAACAAGGACGCAGTAAAGGAAACGATCGGTTCAAATCGCTTATCGGGAACACAGTCCATGACCACAAACACATCATGGGATTGCCGCTGCTCAAATTCCTTTGTCATAATCTCGTTTCGCTTGGCAGACGCTTTCCAGTTAATCCAGGAAAAACGGTCGCCCGGCTGATAATCCCTTACCCCAATTGCCATTGTGGTATCACGCTGCACACGTTCCCTTGATGCCGTTAACCCTTGATCATATTGATTTTCAAATGGCCGGTATAAAAGGTCTGAATAAGCAGGATAAACAATGATTTTGCCTGCTGCCTCAGCAGTCTTTTCTTTTTCAAATAATCCAAGCGGATCACCAATTCTTAATGTAAAGGAGCTGAAAAGGTGTTCCCCACGTGGCAGCTCGTCAATGATATATTCATAGGAAAATTCCTTTTTCAACCCGGGCAGCATGAGTGCCTTTGCTTTCTTTCGTTGCGGGGCATATTTCAATGCATCAGCCAAATGGTCTTCAATGAGTAAATAAAATAATGGAAATGCCTTTGCCCGCTTTACTGTCACAATCACCTTTACCGTTTCCCCGGCATTGTAATCTGATTTCGGCAATACCCTTGATACTTCAAGCTCATTTAAGGAATAAAAGCAAAGTGCGATGCAGTAAATGGCAAATGGCAGAAAGCTATAAAATAAAAACCAGCTGACAAATCCCCCTTGGAACATCGCATACGAGAAGGTTAGGAAAATTAAAAAAATGAGCAGGATAAACTTCCATACCTTTTTGAATGGAATCCATAGTTTTTTCATTTTATTTCACTAACCTTCGGACCGGTACAGGAACCCTGGCAACCACCCGGTTTACTATTTCTTCGGCTGAAATTCCTTCAAATTTTGCTTCGGATTTTAAGATAATCCGATGGGATAACACAAATGGTGCTAAATATTGAATATCGTCTGGGAGGACATACTCACGCCCATACATAAAGGCATAGGCTTGCGCTGCTTTCATAAGGGCGATGGAACCCCTTGGGCTTGCCCCTAAATAAACACTGCCATGACCTCTTGTCTGATTCACAATGTCAACAATATACCGTTTAATGGTATCATCAACAAATACCTCTTTAATTTCTTGCTGCAGGGCGAGTAAGCCTTCAAGGCCAATGACCGGGGATAGGTCCTCGATTGGCGGCACCTTTTGGGCCCTGTTCAAAACTTCGATTTCTTCTTGTAAATCCGGGTAACCCATTTTCATTTTTAATAAAAAGCGGTCGAGCTGTGCTTCCGGAAGCGGGTAGGTGCCTTCATATTCAATTGGGTTTTGCGTCGCCATAACGAAAAACGGCTTATTCAGTTGGTGGGTCACGCCATCGATCGTGACACTCGCTTCCTCCATCCCTTCTAAAAGCGCAGATTGCGTCTTCGGCGATGTCCGGTTGATTTCATCGGCGAGTATGATGTTCCCCATTAGAGGACCAGGCCGGAATTGAAATTCCATCTCTTTCGGATTATAAATGGAAACGCCCGTTACATCGGACGGTAAGAGATCCGGGGTGAATTGAATTCTGCGGAAGCCAGCATTAACAGACTTAGCAAGGGAGCGGACCATCATCGTTTTCCCGACACCCGGCACGTCCTCTAACAACACGTGGCCTCCTGCCAGCAGGGCAACAAGGCTAAGTTCGGCAACATTTCTTTTTCCAATCATAACCTTTTCAATGTTTGCGATTATTTTTTCTATCGTGGGATTCATTTGTTCATGTGACATGGGGATTCCTCCTCGAGCGGATTATACCGTTTTATGACATTCTATCTATGTATTCTCTTTTTCCTGAAAAATTCCTGTTAAAAATGTCATAAGATATTCAAAAATAGCGCAACTTTTATTAGAAATGCTTGTGAACCTAGTAAGCTCCAACAGCTATCTGTGAACTTACCGCATAATAGTGGTCACTTAATATATATTTAGAGGAAATACTATCCGTAATGGAGATTGGATTCACATTTGATGAAATTCCTGAATGATATGCATCCAATGAGGGGTATTGGATTCACTTTTCATGAAAATCCTGAATGAAATGCATCCAATGAGGGCTATTGGATTCACTTTTCATGAAAATCCTGAATGAAATGCATCCAATGAGGGGTATTGGATTCACTTTTCATGAAAATCCTGAATGAAATGCATCCAATGAAGGCTATTGGATTCACTTTTCATGAAAACCCTGAATGAAATCCATCCAATGAGGGCTATTGGATTCACTTTTCATGAAAATCCTGAATGAAATGCTTCCAATGAGGGGTATTGGATTCACTTTTCATGAAAATCCTCGACATTTTGGCTCCAATTCTACTGAATCTTCCACTCTTTAAGTCGAATTAGGCGGAAAAATAGACGGGTAAGAGCGGCGAATGTTTCACAAAAAGCAAAAAAAGACTGACCCCGCCAAAAATGTGTGTCAGTCTTTTCACTTATAATGCCTTTTGTTCAGATATAAATGTCTGTTCGGCACTTTCCTTGTTCGTCTTTACAGGTTTAATCCTTAGCTCGTCTCTTAGTCCTTTATATGTGGAGTAGCACATGATCAGCATTAAGATGGCGAGTGGTATCGATGTCGCTACAAGGGCCGATTGAAGCCCCGCTAAGCCGCCGGTCATGATCAGCACCACAGAAATCGCAGCTATGACAACGCCCCAGATGATCATGGTCATTTTAGCAGGGTTTGGATTTCCATTTTCACTAATCATCCCTAGCACAAAGACAGCTGAATTCGCTGACGTGATAAAGAAGACAAGCACAAGGACCATGGCTAAAATACTTAAAAATGTACTCATCGGGAAGTAATCAAAAAATTTGAATAGAGCCGAAGTTACATCGGTTGCAACCGCAGAAGCGAGCGCCTTTTCCCCCATATTTTGAATCAAATGGATGGCCGATCCCCCCATCACCGAAAACCAAAAGAAGGAACCGAGTACCGGAATAAAGACAGCACCAAACATAAATTCTTTAATGGTCCGGCCTTTGGAAATTCTTGCAACAAAACTGCCGACAAGCGGCGCCCAGGCAATCCACCAGCCAAAATAAAATAATGTCCAGCTGGCAATCCATTTTCCATCATTATATGGTTCTGTTCGGAATGACATACTGATAAAGTTTTGCGCGTAATCGCCAATGCCTTGGAAGAAGATTTTAAAAATCGTTTGGGTCGGTCCGAGAAAAAGAACAAATCCCAAAAGTGCAAAAGCAAGGAACATATTAAGATTAGATAAATGCTTCATTGCTCCCTGCAGCCCTGAAACGGTAGAGCCAATATAAATAAATGTCACGACAATGATAATGAGTGCCTGCATATTAATGTTGATTGGAACACCCCAAAGATAATTGACTCCGGTGTTCACTTGCAGTGTCCCGAACCCTAGTGATGTGGCGATTCCAATTACAATCGACATAATGACGATAATATCAATTGCCTTACCAAATGGACCTCTGATTTTGTCACCAACTAAAGGATAAAAGACCGAGCTTAAGGAAGCAGGCAGTTTTTTTCTAAACTGAAAGAACGCCAAGGAAACCCCTACAACTGCATAACAGGCCCACGCGGAAACACCCCAGTGAAGAAAAACAAACTGCATCGCCAGCTTGGCGGATTGTTCGGATGATGCATTGCCAACCGGAGGGTCAATATAGTAGGAGACTGGTTCTGCCACACCCCAGAATACAAGGCTGATGCCAATCGAAGCACTAAAAAGCATTCCAATCCATGTTGCTGTTTTATACTCAGGACGATCATCGTCATCCCCTAAACGAATATGGCCAAATTTCGACAAACCTATATACATACAAAAAGCAAAGAAAATAAAAACGCCGCCAAGAATAAACCACCCTAGATTGTTATAAATAAAATTAAGTGATGATGCAGAGAATTTCTCCAATTGCTCCGGCGCAAAAACGCCAACGCTTATTAATAATAAACTCAATGCTAAAGAAATATAAAAAACAACTTTCTTCCCGTTCATTCAATCACTCCCTATATAGTTGGATCCCCTATTATTCATGTAAGCGATTTCTATTTTGTTTTCAAAAAATAATATCAGTTTGTAAGATTACTAATTTTCAATAAATTCATCTTGCAGCACACGAAGAGCCGTATCTTCATATGCTGCATAGCTTTCTATTATACTACGGTTTTCGCACCTGCAATTATGGAAGCTTTTTCTGCTATGCTGTCACCTACTTGACTGGTAGCAGCTGTGCCTTTCATATCAGGAGTGAGCACCCTTCCTTCTACTAGCAGCTCCTCTACGGCCTTCAGTACCATTTTTCCATAGCTTTCATATCCTAAGAAATCGAGCAGCTGGCTCGCGGACCAAATCGCCGCTAAGGGATTGGCAAGTCCTTTCCCCGCGATATCAGGGGCAGAGCCGTGAATCGGCTCAAACATCGATGGATAGGTTCGTTCTGGATTAATGTTTGCACCCGCTGCCAGTCCAATACCACCAGCTAACGCCGCACCTAAATCCGTTAAAATATCGCCAAATAAGTTCGAAGTAACGACTACTTCAAACCTCTTCGGATCTGTAATCATTAACATCGCTGCCGCATCTACTAAATAGGACGCGGTTTTAACATCTGGATACTCTTTACTCACTTCTTCAAATACTTGATCCCAGAAAACCATTGAATAATTTAAGGCATTCCCCTTGCTGATACTTGTTAGTGATTTTCCTTCTTTTCTCGCAGCTTCAAATGCATAGCGAATCACCCGCTCCGTACCTTTTCGCGAAAAAACGCCAGTTTGCAAAACGACTTCGTTTTCCTGGCCTTTAAATAGCCAATCTCCTGCCCCTGCATATTCGCCCTCGCTGTTTTCACGGATAAACAGCATATCTATTTCTTCCCTTTTTACATTTTTCATAGGGCACTGAGCACCCTTTAGAAGTTTAATAGGACGGATATTAATATATTGATCAAAGCTTTTTCGAATTTTTAAAAGTAAATCCCATAATGAGATGTGGTCAGGGACACCCGGAAATCCTACTGCCCCTAGAAAAATTGCATCAAAGGCTTTTAACTTCTCAATCCCATCTTCATCCATCATCACCCCATGCTTGGTGTAATACTCGCAGCCCCATGGGAAGTAGGTATATTCAAATGTAAGAGAAGCATCCATTTCAGCTATTTTATCGAGAACTTTGATTCCTTCTTGCAGAACTTCAGGACCAATGCCGTCTCCGGCAATTACAGCAATTTTGAATGTGGTCATTCCTATTCGCCTCGGTTCCAAACAACTAGTTTTAATTCCGTCATTTCTTCGACTGCATACTTAATTCCTTCGCGCCCCGTTCCGCTTTCTTTTACACCGCCGTACGGCATATGGTCAACACGGAATGTTGGAATATCATTAATCATAACAGCCCCGACTTCAAGAATTTCACTTGCAAGTAATGCTTTATCTACATTTTTTGTATACACTCCTGCCTGCAGACCGTATCTAGAATCATTCACATAGCCAATCGCTTCTTCAACCGAACTTACCTTATTAACAATCACCACTGGAGCAAAAACTTCTTGACAGGAAACTTTCATCTTTGGATCAACATTGGTAATAACCGTTGGCTCCAACACTCCATCGGCCGTTACTTTTCCACCGGTTAAAACTTTGGCGCCATTTTGTTTCGCTTCTTCAATCCAACCTAAAGCGCGGTCTGTTTCCTTTTTCGAAATTAACGCTGATATATAGGTTTCAGGATCTAGCGGGTCACCTATTTTTAATTGTTTTGCTGCAGCGACAAACTTTTCTACAAATTGGTCGTACACCTCTTCATGAGCGTAAACGCGCTGCAAGGAAATACATACCTGCCCTTGATTAGAGAAAGCTCCTGTTACATGGCGGTCCACAACTTGATCAACATTCGTATCTTTATCTAGAATGACTGCTGCGTTAGAGCCAAGTTCTAATGTTGTTCTCTTTAATCCCGCTTTATTGCGGATCGCAATTCCAACTGCCGGGCTGCCGGTAAAGGTAATCATCGCTACACGGTCATCACGAATTATAGCTTCACCAACCACAGAACCTGAGCCTGTCACCACATTTAACACACCATCCGGCAGGCCTGCCTCTTTAAATAACTCTGCAATGTACAGCGCGATTAATGGTGTTTGTGAAGCTGGTTTTAACACGATGGAGTTACCTGAAGCAACCGCAGGTCCAACCTTATGAGCTACGAGATTCATAGGGAAGTTAAACGGCGTAATCGCTCCAATTACGCCAATTGGCTTGCGAAGCGTATAACCAATCCTACCTACACCACCAGGAGAAGCATCAAACGGAATGGTTTCGCCGTGAATTCTTTTCGCCTCTTCAGCCGCAAATTTATAAGTTTCGATGGTTCTGAATACTTCACCTTTCGCAAAAGTAATCGGCTTAGCAGATTCTCTTGAAATGATTTCTGCGGCTTGATCCAATCTTTCTTCCAATAATTTCGCCACTTTTTCTAAGATTGCTGCCCGCTTGTAAGCTGGCATTTTCGAAATGACTTGAAATCCTGCCTCTGCTGCTTTGACTGCAACCTTTGTTTGTATTTCATCAGCCATCGCAATTTCTGCAATTTTTTCTCCGTTATAAGGGGAGTATAGAGGGGAGTACTCAGCCGCCTCTACATCCACACCGTTAATAAATAAATGCTTTTTTTCTGCTACTTGCACATTTGTCATCGCCCTAACGCCTCCAATACCATTTCATGAAATTGAACAACAGCCTTTTCCGATGAAGAATATACCCCTTGGTTAAAGGCACGTGAACGGAAACCAATTTGCTCCAATTCTACTAATTCTACATCCTCTTGTCTTACTTGTTCAGCAAATGTCACTAAATCCTTTTCTTCTTGTGTTAAATTTTCATCTCTAAAGTAGTAAGTATAAACCCCTAATGTTGTTTCATGATCGATTGGGATCATTTGAATCGTTGCCATATTTCCGGGACCAGGATAAATCGTTACCATCAAGTTTGGCCATAACCAATAAAACTCTCCACCCTGCATCTCCGCTTCATTTAAATCAGTCGTTCCCATTGTCTTGTCTGGTTTTACCATAGAAGCTTGGACGGAATAGTTTTGGCAGGTAATAATTTGATAGTTTTTCATATCTAATGTTGCGACAAAGCTAGGATGGGCAACATGGCAGTGGTCACACTCTAAATAGTTGTCAATAAATGCCTTCCAGTTTGACTTAATCACACGTGTCTTTTGGTTGACTCTCTTTAATTCACCTAAGAATGGGAACTTCCCTAAACGATCGAAGAAATCGCCATAAGTTTCAACTAAAGACTTACTATGATCATCAAGATTAACGAAAATAAGGGATTCTGCGATTTCCATTTTTACAGATCGTAAGCAGCGATCGCTGACGCAATGGGCATCTTCGCCAGTAAAATTCGGTGCTTTATTTAACTTTCCATCTAAATGGAACGTCCAGCCATGGTAGCCGCATTGAAGGATTTTTTTCTCTCCGGATTCACTTTTTTCAAGCTTTGTCGCTCGGTGCGGACATACATTGTAAAAGGCACGAATGACTTCGTCCTTGCCACGGGTTATGATGATTGGCTCTCCAGCTACATCTGTTGTAAAAAATTGTCCCACTTTTTCAACTTGGCTTACATGTCCTACTAACTGCCATGATTTCGCGAATACATCATTTATTTCTTGCTGATACACCTTTGGGTCTGTATATAAATCATACGTTAATGTTCTTTCGAATGTCCTGCTCGTCTTGTTTTGTACTGGATTATAAGTTGCCATGCTAAATTCCTCCTCAGATTTACATATTTTTTACTATTACTTCTTACTTGAATCCTCATTACCATATGGATTCCCTTCCTCACAGCCAGTAACTAATTGAGTTATTAACAATTCACTTCTCAATCTTCTAAAAACTCATTTACACTACTCCAATAGTAGAAAAGCGTTTACATATTACCGAATATTTAGTTAAATTAATCTAATGAGAGTTGTTTTTTTCATTATTAACTTAACAACACTCACTTTTAATTATGCAAATATCGTGCCAACATTAAAAATAGAGCTATTACTTAGAAAATTGTCACTATTTATTCGCAATTCCACATTAAATTGAGTCGTTTTTAACTCAATTGAATCGAAAATAACTCAATCCAAAGGGAGTAGACGTCTATGTTATCTAAAATGCAAAGTCCTTTAGAAATTACTGGAGCTGCATTAAAAAGAATTCTCGATTATTCATCTGATGAAATTTTTGTCCTCGACGGGGAAAAACGGGTTGTTTATGTGAATAGCGTCTGTGAAAAACATTATGGATTAAAACCAGAAGATGTGATGGGGAAATATAACGTAGAACTATTCGAAAAAGGGTATTGGAAGCCTTCCATTGTACCGCTAGTTTTTAAGGAAAAGAAACCAGTCACCATTAAGCAAATAACGAATATTGGGGCAGAGTTATTAACGACAGCCGTTCCAATTTTAAATGAAAAGAATGAAATCGAACTAGTCGTTACGACTTCACAAGAGCTCCAAAACTATAAAACAATTAAAAACGAAAAAGAAATGAGTCCGGTAAATAATAGGACCAAATCACCGATCACGAATTGTGAAAAGATGAAAAATATCTTAAAGATTTGTGAAAAGGTTGCCAAAGTTGATTCGACGATTTTAATTCAAGGCGAATCAGGAACAGGAAAAGGGGTATTGGCCCAATACATTCATGATAGCAGCAAGCGGGATCACAAAACATTTTTAAAAATTAATTGTGCTGCCTTGCCTGGGGATTTACTGGAATCAGAGCTTTTTGGATATGTCGAAGGGGCCTTTACAGGGGCAAACAAAGCTGGGAAAAAGGGATTGCTTGAAATCGCAGATAAGGGAACCTTATTTCTTGATGAAATTGGTGAAATGCCCTTATCACTGCAAGCCAAACTGCTGCAGGTCATCCAAGAAAAACGATTCATTCCAGTCGGAGGATACGAAACGAAAATGGTCGATGTCCGTATTATCGCTGCAACAAACCGTGATTTGGTTGAAATGGTTAGAACAAACAAGTTTCGTGAGGATTTATTTTATCGTCTGAATATTATTGATATCCAGCTGCCGCCACTACGGGAACGTCGAGAGGATATTGTCCCTTTAACATATAGCTTCTTATATAAATTCAATAAAAAATATGAAATGAATAAAATCATCTCGAAAGAATGCTTGGATATTTTCTATTTGTATTCCTGGCCGGGAAACATCCGCCAGCTGGAAAATGTAATCGAAAGACTCGTCGTCACAAGCGAATCCATCATCACAAAAAAGGACTTACCGGAATTAATCTCAACTAATATTCGACCACAAGCTGACTACATTTTTCCATCTACACTAGATGACGCCATCGAACATGTGAAGGAAACTCTTATCGTCCAGTCATATAAAACGCACAAAAGCTCTCGCAAGGTCGCAAAGGATTTAAATATCAGTCAAACAAGGGCTGTAAAGCTGATCAACCAGTATTGCGGTAATCTCGAGGATTAAAATACAGGTCTACTCCCAACGATAAAAATACCCTATAGTAAATCAAGAATTTCTGAAAAAAGTAAGATTACGGAAGAAAATTTTCTGAAAATAAAAAAATGTAATTTTTAATAATTTTCCTTCTTTAATTATAAGGCGCAATTCTATAATAAGAATTGTGCTCTTTCTTTTGGTAAAGGGTCATTTAAGTGAATAAGACTAGATTTGATCCATAAGATTCCTAAACCTCCTCGAGCCTATACCAGATAGGTTTTCTCATTTCAGAAAATCTTTCCATATAAAATCCAACGTTAAAATTCCTACTTGTTTTTCTTTAACAGGTTGTTCCATGTATTTTGTTGCTAATCCTGGTTTCCGAAAACAAACTAGATCTTTGTAATATCCAAACATACGGCAAATTTCAGGTCTTACCGAATGTATTCCACATCTATCTTTATTTAGATCATAGAAAATACATGTTCCATAAAATCTTTTTTGATTCTGTAGCTCTGAACGCATTTTTGTAGGCATTGATTTTATCTTCTTTTTTATTTTCTTAAATTCGCATTCAGTCACAGGAACTGGACCACAGCACAACCCTTTACACCCTTCGCATGGTAAGATTTCCATATATACACCTCTTAAATTTATTTAATATAAATATAAGTGAGTTTTTTACCTTGTCTAAATTGTTAGCAGTACTCCTTTACACAATGAAAAAAGCCTCGCAAAAATGCGAAGCTTTTAAAAATATTATTTTGACAGAGTCAAAGAGCGCTGAGGCTCATAACAATTGAATGTAAACATTCAGAGCGCATGCAATATATACAAGGCCTAAAATTATAAATTATCCTTAATATAATTAAGGCAAAAATCAGGAAAAAAATCAAAGGTTCGAATAATATTATTGAATATTATGAATTCTATTACTCATTTTCTCACTAATAATTGCGAGCCACCCAACTTTAAATTTTCCTGCCTTATTGAATGGTTTTTCTTTTTGATGAAACCCATTAGAGTGTCCCCGATTCTAGTCGGAATCCTTCCACGACCACATCTTCATCGACCTCTAGCAATAGGCACCGTTTTCCTTCGTAGGTAATATATTTTACATATTTCAAGTCTTTTGGGTTGATGGATACATCGGCCACCTTCGTATTGATTTTGATGGTTTTAGGAACCAAACTGCTGGCTTTAAATTCATGTTTTTCATCTGCCACAACAGCCTTGAAGGCATGTTCCACTTTTGCCGTTTCTACATTTTCGACCCCGCTTACCGTTAAGATCCGTTCAATATCCCGAGTATCCAATGTAGTAGTTTCACTTTCTTCATTTTCCTTATTCTCCTGGACCAACTTATCGATTTCCTCATAAACATTAGAAATGACTTGGGAATCGACTTCGTCTCCAATCACCTCTTTTAAGATGAAATCAAAGCAGTCCTTATCTTCCTGGGCCGTAATGATTTCTTCACAATTGAGAACTTCTTCAATAAATCCAAAGTCCGGTTGATTTGCTTTGCCTGCACAATAGAGAATATGGTTCACATCTGCAGCATTATCATTAAAAGCTGGGAATAGAAAGCCCGACAACGGAGAGTCCATATTAATAATTGGATCAAAGACGTTATACGACTTGAATTCTTTCTCAATATAATCAAACATCAAGGCTTTTTTCGGCTGATCGGTTTTATTCAGACTGCAAAGGATAAACTCATTGGAATAGACCTCGTCATCCCCGCCTTCTTCGGATTCCGAATCCCGTTTTCGTGTCTGTTTTCGATATTCTCCCCGGATAAACGTCACCATGGTATCAAATTCATACACAGTGTGAGCAAACATTTTCCCGACGATTTCCAGCATGTATTCTTTCCAATCATCCGTAGTATCTGCTCGTAACCCTTCAAAAAGGATGGTTTGTGAACTGTCTTCTACATCCCGTTTGAATTTCAGCTCAAACACCTTGGCATCGAGATGCCCAGTCAAAACCCTTTTAAAGTTTGCCAAAAACAATTCTTGTGCTTCCTGCTCTAACATTTGAAATGGCTGGCTGACATGATGGTAAATCTCACCTGATTCTTTCTGAACATAAACATTGAAGATTTCACGAATGTTCATTAGATGATTATCTAATTTAAATTGCTTGCGGATATTAGCGATGTCTTTTTTATTCACATATTTCAACTCCCATTCCTCATTATACTAAAGGAAGGTAGAATTACTCCATTGATTTACTGCTTCCTAGTTATTCACAAAATCACATAAACCATCCATTTATGCATTAAATTCCTCCATTTTTTGCAATCTGAAGTATTAATCCAATGGCACCTACAATAAGTGCACCAACTACGGTTCTCCATGACCAAGTGACATTACTCTCAATTGTGTCTAGTCGCTTGTACACTTCTTTCGCTTTGCAAAGCTTCTGTAGAGTCTTTTTCAACACCATTAATCATTTGCATTTTAGTCTTGATGACAATGAGACGGTCTTTAATATCATCTAATTTTTCTTCAAGGTTGCTAACGTTTGTTTCCACCAGTTCACTCTCCAATTTCAAAATAAAAAGAGCCCCAATAAGGACACTTAAATTTCCTTTATTAATAAACTATTAGCTTCCCGTTAAGTTTTGTTAAGCAATTGTTAAGTTCCAACCTTTATCATCTTAAAAATACAGAAATAGACTATACTAAAAAAAATGACTAAGAGGTGATGAGTTTGAGAAAATCTGTTAAACCTGCTGCACACATTGGTTTCGTACTCAGTTTAATTAGAGAAGATATTCATCATTATGAGAATCAGGAAGAAAAGATCAATAATTGGATTCAAAAGTCCATTCTTTCTTTAAAGTGCACAGAGATTTCTCTTTTAGAAGAGTTGCGTGATGAATATCACCGGAAAGCAATGGTTCAAAAGCAAATAGCTAAAGAGTTCCAAGCAACATTAGGAATGTTCCAACACCTTCAAAACTTTAACGAATTCTCAGATCAGCATGTCTATATAAATTCATGATTAATAAAAAATATCCCGACTGCTAAACGAGGCCACTGAAAATCTTTAGATTATTATGGTCTTCATGATAGCCTTATAAAAAAGCCGACTCTCATTCTAGATTTTTGGAAGGAAGAGTCGGTTTTTTTACTTTTATTTTGGATTATCCTATTTTTTAACCCAATAGCATTATAATTCTCGTTAGATTAACAGTAAATATAGCCATAGCCCCTTGTAACTCCATACCAATAAGACCCGAGGATGTGGCCACATCGTACCCGTGTCTGTGCTTCAATTCGCTATTCTTTGCCTCAATGTTGTAACGCTCCTTTTATTTCTTCTTAAAGTACTCACTTTCCTGAAAGGTTTCCTGTTCGGAATGCTCGTTTGATTTTTACCGTCACTGAGTAGGTCTTGCTCTTCGCTCCTTCCTTATAGCACCACTCTTTGAGAGGGCATCTTTTACACTTTTCAATATCGAAATAATAAGTGTCTTGTTGATTTTTTTTCGCATTTTGCTTCCCTTGTATTGATACCTTAGTTATAAAACAAAAAAGGCAGTACCCTCAGAAATATGAGAATTCTACCTTTTCTAGAACTACTTTTTCAGTGGCCTCTCGGACGGGGTTGTCTTTTTTCCACCCATTCATACTTATTCCTGCAACCCTTGAGTTACAGCATCGAGTGCCTCCATTCCTCCAAAATAAGCTATTTTCCCTTCGCTTAAGTAAAGTAATTTATCTTCGCTCGATTGCTGGATCCCATTGAGCAAATGAGTGCTTATAATGATGATACTGTGATAAGAAAGCCGCTGCAGAATGCGTTGAAAATAGATTCGCTCCCCTATGTCCAAACCTTCAAACGGTTCATCCAAAATACATATACGTGGATGATTGATGAGGGCTTGAATCAAGCCTACTTTTTGTAGTTGCCCTCCCGAGAGGTTACGAAGCTTCCTCCTCTTAACTTGCGTTAGATGGCCTTCTTGCAGCCACTGAGCAACAGTTTTTTTAACAAGATTCACGGGAATGCCTTTATGAAAGGCGAGATACATTACATATTTTTCTACCGTCATATCTGAATGACCTGTAAAATGTTGTGGTAGGAAACCAATTATTTTCCGAATCTCTTCAATCGTTAACTTCCTTCGATAAGTCCCAATATTTTCATCACGAACTAATGTAGTAAAGTTTACTTCCCCTTGCTGTGGGTGAATTGCTGTCGCAAGAAGCTTCAACAGCGTGCTTTTCCCTGCTCCATTTTTTCCAACTACATACGTAATTCCTTTTGTAAACGAACACGTGATTTGGTTTAAAAGTTTGATATCCTTCAACGAATATTCCACAGCGTCTAATTTTATTCTCATTTGAAATTCTCCGAAAAGCGATTCTTTAATAAAATGGTGCTTAACAATAAAATAGAAAGACCAAAAATTATCATATTCATTACAAGAAAATAATCATCTCCAGGCACTTGGAACAAAAGTTTTTTCTTTAATAAAACTTGGCTGAACCAAATAATTAGTGTGAGTGACAACCCTATTTTTTGTCCTAACCAGAATGTCGCAACAAATCCGACTACTCCAAAAAAGAAAACAGGAATAAAGGAACTAACTAAATACAATATCGTACTTTCTCTTCCTACGATAAAAAAACATAATGGCAGCGCCACGACTAACTGGAATCCCATAACAATCATAAATCGGGTAAACATTTGCTGGATGATTGGATAATAGCTTAATGTTTCAATGATCTCATTCCCTTCGTTTTTAGGACGGAAGGAATATCCAATCACTGCAATGACAAGAAGGGTGATCCACTTAATCCAGGTCGTAAAACCAAACAATGGATCTGCAGTATTTTCACTAATCGTAAAGGTTATGGCAATCATGACAAGTCCGGTTAATAGCCAGCTTGTCGTACCATAAAAATTCCATTGCGATAAAAATATATTAACTATCTTATCTTTAGTTGAAAGAGAATTTTGCTTCGTTTCAAGTTCTAGACGTAAATCAACTGGACTTTGGTTCTGCTCGATTTTTTTCAATTTTTGAATCAAGTCGAGCGTCATTTCTCTCGTCGGCTCGGGGGCGGTGAATCGATCAAAATGGGTTTTCCACTCTTTTTCCAATTTCGTTAGTTCTTGATTTTCATCCATTTCCCTCAACCCCTCTCTCTCTCATCTGCAATTAAAATATTTTCGAGTAGTTTTAAGCCACGCGCAATTCGAGTTTTTACTGTATTTATAGAAATATCTAATGCCAATGCGATCTCCGAGTATTTCAAATCCTGATAAAATCGTAAATATAATACTGTACGGTAATCAATTGATAACTGATTCAACGACTCTACCATCCATTGTCGTTCAAGTTGATAATCAATGATAGGATGAACTTGTCCTGTTCCTTCAATATCTTTATCCGTTACATATTCAAGACGCGACGTAGGTTTTCTCCAATAATCTTTACATGTATTGGTCGCAATTTTATACATCCACGGTTTAAATTGATCAGGAACAAAGCCCTTTTGTCCTTGTTGATAGATTTTAAGAAATGTTTCTTGAACAATGTCTTCCGTCAATTTTTCATCGTTCAATAACCGATAAACGTATCCAAACAGAGGTTTATGGTATCGGAAAACAAGGATATCGAACGCAGAGTCTATCCCAAGTGACAATTGCCGCATATATTCCTCATCTTGCATCCTTATCCCTCCGTTTCAAGCTGACCTCCGATTGATTTTAAAAATTGCTCCTACAGTACATAATACTCCTAGTCCGATATAAAACAATCGGTTATAGATTATCCAGCGGTTTTCCACTAATAATAATCCACTTTCTCCGCTCACAAAACGTTGAACACTTCCATATATAAGTAAAATCGCATTTAATTCCCTCAATAACGCACCGCCAAATAGGATCATCATCCAAAAAAGAATCCCGGCCATCAATCCACCAAGCGAATGGTTTCCTATCATCGTTCCGAGAATGACAAATCCTCCTAAAGCCAAATACACTGGAATTGTAAAAACGAAGCCTTGCCATAGAAATTCGCCATATATAAATACTAAAGGAATTGTGATGATACTCGTTAATCCGAAAAAAATAATCGCAGAAAACAATGCCTTCTCCAATAGAAATTTCCACTTAACGACCGGATACGTAATAAGCTGATTGAAAAATTTCGAATCCAAATCAATCGAAAAACACCATTGAATGATAAATACCAACCATATTGTTGCTGTTTTTTCATAAATAATGCTAGATAAATCATCTATTTCATACGTCCCAGAGTTGTATATGATGATACCGATAATTGGAACAAGAATTATAGTCATTAACGAATATATCGATGAAAACCATAGCTTTATAAATAGTCGAAGTCTAATCAAGAATCCTCTCATCTTCTTGATTCTCCTTCGTATTGCTTTAATGCTGATTCCATGTCAAAGTCCTGCTTGTTATCAAGTTCTGTCCAATAATGAAAAAGATACTTTAAAACATCTTTAAATTTTTCAGAACCTTTTTTCTCATAGCTTTGCAGCAAATTTACAACAGTAAGATCCTCGCCTTCAACCCACCAGTTCGATTTATACCATTCCGCAAAACTAACTTGTTCTTGCAAATGATTCGCAATCATCCAAACCATTGCATCAGATAAAATATGAAAGTCTTGATTATTATCAAAAAGACCTTCCCAGGTTAATTCATTCTTTAGTTCATACGCAATTTCAAAATCATCCTTATACTCGTTTTTCAGCACAAAAAAATCGTGATTTGCACTATATTGTGTAAGATAATAATAGTTATCACTCAATATATAAATAACAGAAGGACTCATCGGAACTCCGAGCCAATCTTCCATAAAACTCCATGCTTTTTGATATCTTTCAATTACTTCAGTCGCACCTTTTATAACTTCAGGATGTGCGACAACTCGAATGTGGCCAACCTTCTCTTCCTTGAAGTTCCCTCCCAACAAAGATAGACCGTATTGAGAAGTTCCTTGAAATGTATCTTCACTAATCTCCGGAATTGTTAAAGCAAGAGGAACTT
>Ga0213822_1000500_pt1 | contig 29983 bp, 32 predicted proteins | sample MC6MC0908MG_FD_179872 | JGI IMG/M metagenome (GOLD analysis project Ga0213822, IMG submission 179872) | Enriched soil aggregate microbial communities from Iowa State University, Ames, United States - MC6-MC0908-MG | ecosystem: Environmental > Terrestrial > Soil > Unclassified | place: USA: Iowa...
CGACTCATACCACGCATCTTTTTGCTTATAGGTAAAGTCAACACGAACCGGTTCGTCTGTTAATTCAGAAACCTTTTGTTTTGTAGCAATAAAATCCCCACCAGCCTCTGCCTTTAATACAGGATCCACCGCAAAACGTACCATTGGCATCAACATACCGGCCGCCATAAAGCCGCCTACACCTGTTAATGTGTAGCTTAAAAATTGACGTCTTGAAACGCGCTCTTTACTCATGCTTATCCCCCCTCTATTCACGAAGTTAAGTCCAACGGACAATAATTAAACACATATAAAACTAGGACATAACAATGATATATCAATCTGCAAGTAAGGTCAATATCATACTATTTTAAAAACATATAATCTGGTGAGTTTTACTCATTTTCATGCCATTGTTGCGTGAAGAGGTTTAGCAGCTGCTTTACTTGGCTATCGATCATCTCTATTTTTTGGGAATCGCTGATATGCTCAAGCGGAAGGGAAGGCAGCCAAATTAACGACCCGCCAAGCTTCTCTTCATGCATACGCCAATCAAGCTCAGATGTTATGTAAAATACGTGCTTAAACTCACTTTTCGCAATATTTTCCTCCCATTTTACCAAATCGCTCAAAACTTTTTCACTTTTTTCATCTTTCAGATATGTAAATGGAGGAAATAATAATATTCGTCCTGTAAACTGCCTTTCTAAATGACCCGTTAATAGTGTGATAAATTCGGCCGTTGCAGCTGATTGTTTTATTTCACCCCCGACTGATACCGAATATAAAGGTAGAACAGCTGTATCCACATACTCCTTTGCATTTAAGTATGTCTCTATATCTTGAGGAATCCACTTCATTTTATGCACCAATCCTTTTAATTTCACTATGTCAATAATATCATTATCTCCTAAAATAATAAAAGGTAAAGTAAAATATTAACAAGGATTCCTTCTGGATATTAATATCTGTTGAAAAAAAAACAAAAGGAAGCCTGCTTATCGCAAACTTCCTCTTTGTTCAGCCACTCTTAGTTTATTTAATTGTTCAGTTAACATCTGAAATGCTTCACGATTTTGTTGATCAAGAGCTTCATCGATTAATTGCAGTAATTTTTCGCGTTGAAACCGTTCAATACTATCTTGTAACAATTGTTCTGCAATGATGCTGTCCTTTTCATTGACTTGTAAATGTTTTGGAACGAATGGATTTTCTTCCAGAACAGCCGCATACTGGTGCGCCTGATTAGAGGCATGAAAATTTAATTGAATAAAGATTTCCTCGTCTCGATTTAGCCGAATATCATGAAAGGATTTTTCGGCATCAGTCGTCATGACATTTTCTTTATAAAAACGAAATGGTACTTTATCCACACAATGTGTCGACATAATCAACCCTCGTGGACAATACTGTGCTTGCTCAACAAAATGAACCTTTTCCATTAATTGATCGTGGCTCATCAAATAGTTGAGAATCCAAACACACTCTCTTCTTTTTAATTGATAATGATTTAAAAACCAGCGAATAAAGTCCTTCTTCTCGTTGACAGAAACAGGGGTTGCCATGATAGTTTCCCTCCTCTGCATAATCAGCTTTTTTTATTCTAATTATTCAGTTATGCGTTCAAGCAAATCCAAATACTCGACGTTTGTTGGATCTTCAATTAGCAGCTGTTTAAAAATTTCGGCGGCTCGGTCGTTTTTTCCTTCCTCAATTAGAAAATATCCGTAATCATGTAAAAATGCTTCATTATTCTTATAAAAAGTATATGCACTTTCATATTTGTCTAATGCGTAAGAAAATTCTTCAAGTTTATCGTATGCAAGGGCCGAATCCCATAGTATCTGCGGTTCTTCATCTTCCGAAATATCTAACTGGGAAATTAACTCAATAACATCCTCAAACCTTTCTTGCTGGAAAAAGAGCTTATTTAACGTAAGCGCAGCTTCGGTAAAACCGGGATCTAAGGCAATTGCCTCACGAAAAAACTGTTCTGCCTCTTCACCCTTTCCGAGCTTTAACGCCATTTTCCCGCCATAGAAAAATAGTTCTTTATTAAATTCATCCTGTTTAATGCCTTCTTTAATAGAGTGTAAACTATTATCGAGTTCTTCTTCGCATTCATACGCTTTAGCGAGATGTAAATAAAGTGAATGATATTCTGGGTCAAGCCCTTTTAATTCATTGAATTTTTCAATCGCTGTCCGATTATATCCTGCTTGAAGTGCTGTAAAAGCATAGCCGAAAAGTGTATTAATCTCTAATTTTTCATCCAGTGCCTTATCATAATAGGAAAGAGCCTCTTCAAATGCTCCGGAGGCACTTAAAAGGTCTGCAATCCGTCCATGTATATTGGCACCAGCAATTTCGTTTTCTTCTTTTAATACCATTTCATACGCATTCATTGCCTTTATTATTTCACCTTGCTCACTATAAAGTTCGCCTAATGCAAAATCAATAATGGCCTCATCCGGCAATAATTTTTTTGCTTTCAAAAGCTTTCTTTCACATACTTCATAAAGGCCCTGAACTTGATAGAGATCTGCTAACAACAGCAAAGACTGTCCAAAATGAACATCCTGTTCCGATATTTTTTCCAAAACAAGGATCGCTTCCTCTTCTTCTCCGGCTTCCACTAGAATTTCACCAAGCAAAACAAGAAGTTCTCCCTCTTCTGGATAAATTTCTAAAAGGTTTTCTACGAGTGCCTTTGCTTCCTCCAAAAACCCATATTGATACATTTCTTCTCCAAGGAGAAATTTTTCTTCGTGGCTGCCGTTTTTTAATACAACATTATATTCAATCAAGGCCTCTTTATGTTGACCGTTTTCTAGCATGGTAATAATTTTATTAACTCGATCCATTGGCATTTACCTCTTCCCTAGAATTACAAAGAAAAAAAAGATGGGGTTATCACCTTAACATGTTCTCCATTTCCAGGTTTAAATAAAACTTTGTTACCTGAGCGGACAACCTTTCCTTTGTGAACTGTAACTACTAGTCTATCACTATGATAATGAAATAAACCTGCTTCATCAACCTTCTTGATTTCTCTTCCCTTTACATATAAATTATAACTTAATTCGGTACCGTTCATAAGGCTCCCTTTTTGCGGGTATAAACCGATTTTATTTAAAACTGGAATAGACAATGGTTGGTTTTCTTCAACTACCTCGTATAACGCCGGGATTTTTTCTCTTAACATGATATCTTTCCATTTCGACATTACCGCCATCGCCTCCTTCTTTTGTGAAGAAGAAATTATTGGAATAAATGGACTGTTGAACGGAAACATTGCTTCCCTAATCCATCCCCAAGGTATTTTCTCTAACTCTTCCGGCTCTTGAACCTCAACAAAGATGGCTGGTATCTTTTCCTTTTTGCAGCTTCTAATAAAGGATGGGGTAATTAAACGTACTGGTATTTTAACTCCAATAATAAAGTCAATCGGACTGCTTATTAATGCCGTTTTCGCCTTTTTTATTTTTTCAGTTAGTTCATTTTCGTAAAATAAGTCAACATACGTAAACAAAGTGGTACATCCTTTTAACAAAAATTGTTCAATTAAACACGTCTTTAAATCTTGAAATGAACCTTGATGTGGAATATTAGAACCTAAAAGGATATAAGACGGGGTCATAATATACGGGTCAGAGTTCATTTTTATTAATTGATACCGCTTGAACTCTGTTTGTTTGGCCATTATTCGGTCTTCATTAATTAATAACGAACATGTTTGCAGCTCTTTGTCTTTAAGAATATTGGCATTTTCTATGATATACATCGTCCTTACCACCCATTTCATTTCTTTAAGACAAGCTATGCAGACATTCTGAAAACTATGACATTCAACCAACATCAAATTATTTTTAAAATAGGCCACCCTGAAAATTAGAAAAGCTGCAATAACATGCAGCTTTCAGTGAATTAAGCTATTTAAATGGGCAAAGAAATTTGGATAAGAAACAGAAATAGCTTCAGATTGCTCTAGGTCTACATTTTCTGAACATAAAAGTGCTGCTATTGAGAGCATCATACCAATTCGATGGTCCCCATGACTTGAAACTCTTCCACCTTTTAAATTGGTTTTTCCATAGATGATCATTCCATCTTCAGTCGCTTCAATCGAAGCCCCCAATTTTTTTAATTCTTGGACAACAGTGTCAATCCGGTTGGTTTCCTTAACCTTTAATTCTTCAGCATCTTTAATTATTGTTGTTCCTTCTGCCTGTGTAGCCATAAGGGCAATTATCGGAATCTCATCAATTAGTTTTGGGATTAAATTCCCTTCAATAACGGTTCCTGTAAGATTAGATGTCTTTATGATAAGATCGCCTGCTGGTTCGAAAGAGTTATCATCCATTTGAACAACCTCTAAGTCTGCACCCATCATCTTCATTACCTCAATGATTCCCGTTCTAGTTGGATTTAGCCCGACATTTTTTAAAACAATTTCACTTTCAGGAATAATTGCCCCGGCAGCTAGGAAAAATGCAGCCGATGATATATCTCCGGGAATATGAATTGTCGAAGCTGTCAGTTTTTGTCCGCCTTTGACAGTGATCACCTTGTTGTCTTTGTTAATTTCACCGCCAAAATGCCGAATCATTCTTTCCGAATGATCACGGGTTTCAGCTGGTTCGATAATGGTACTTTCTCCTTCTGCTTGCAATCCTGCTAAAATTAATGCTGACTTTACCTGTGCACTAGCCACCGGAAGCTCGTAATGGATAGGATTTAACAGCCCTCCACGGATTGAAATGGGAGTGAAGGCACCGTTTTTTCGACCATCAAGCCTTGTACCCATTTTGTTTAAAGGACCCGTAACCCTTGTCATTGGTCTTTTTCCGATTGACTCATCACCCACTAGAGAGGAGTAAAATGGTCTTCCAGCCAATATCCCCATTAATAAACGAATTGTTGTCCCGGAATTGCCAACATCCAATACTTCATCAGGTTCTGTTAATCCCTCAAAACCTTTACCGATAATACGAAGTTGATTGTCAGATTCCTCGATTGTTACCCCGAGCTTTCGAAAGCACGATATCGTACTTAAACAATCATCCCCAGGTAAAAAATTTGTAACCATTGTTTCTCCATGGGCAATGGATCCAAACATGACGGATCTATGCGAGATGGATTTATCACCTGGGATAGTAACCTCACCGAATAAACAATCTATATTAGTCTTCAGTTTTAATAACGCCATTAAAAATCACCTTTTTAAAATCATTTTAAGAACCAATAGAAGTGGCATAGCTCGAATAACTGTCAATACATCGTTCTGCCTTTTGCCTATCTTCTTCTGTTTGAAAGCTAATGACTAAAATTCCATTTATATCTTCACGTGTTTCAAGGATGCGAATATTTGTGATGCTGATTTTTTCCTTCGCTAAATAACCGGTTATTTCTGAAATCACACCAGGATAGTCGGGCACATCTACATACAAGTCATAAAATGCTGGAATTGCTCCTTTTTCTTTCTGTGGCAAACCATCGCGAAATTGTTTTGCCTTTTTAAAATAATCAAAAATAGCGGCACTATTTTCCTTTTCAAGTAAAGTTTTAATCCCATTCATTTCATCTTGCCACTGGTTAAGCAGTTCAATTAATATCTCACGGTTGTGCAGCAAAATATCTTTCCACATTGAAGGACTGCTTGAAGCAATACGTGTAATATCCCTAAATCCACCTGCTGCGAGTCGGGGAATAAGACTTTCTGCCTCTGATAGTTTTTCAGTTTGCCGGACAATCGAGGCTGCAATAATATGTGGAAAATGACTGACAATCCCTGTGAGATAGTCATGATTTCCTGGTGTGATGGTTAAAAATTTGGCATTTGTTCCAACTAACCATTCTTTCAATATTTTAAGTTTTGTAGCCTCTATATGTTCTTCAGGCGTTAACAGGTAAAATGCATTTTCAAATAAAATTTCTTTAGCTGCAGAAACACCGCTTTTATGTGACCCTGCCATAGGATGTCCGCCTATAAACGTAATACCCTTCTGCTTTAAGCTGGTGGCACTTTCGACAATTCTGCTCTTGGTACTACCTGTATCTGTCACGATTACCTCTGGATTCAGCGGAAGTTCAGCCAACAGCTGGATAATTTCCTTCGTTTCATTTACAGGTGCTGCAATAATAATTAATTCCGCACCGACAGCACCATCATAAATATTTTCTGCTGTTACATCAATGACTCCCAGCATTTTCGCAAGTCTTGCCTGCTCAGTATTTATATCAAATCCTACTATTACGGCTTCATTATGTTCCTTCTTGATACATAATGCTAAGGAACCACCAATTAATCCTAAGCCAATTACAAAAACCCGGCCTTTCAATTTAAATCCCCCTAATTAGACAGAACTGCTCTCCTCAGTTCGCTTCTAGAAATTCGCTCAATGCCTTAAGGACACCTTCATTTTGTTCAGAAGAGCCAACCGTAATTCTTACCGCAGTCGGGAAACCAAGAGCTTTTCCGGAGCGTACGATATATCCTCGAGCTTGTAAATATTGAAATATCTCATCCCCATCAACTTTAAAATCAATTAAAATAAAATTAGTCTGGGTAGGGTAAAATTCAAGCTGATGCTGCTCACAGAATTCATAAAACTGCATCAGTCCCTGCCGATTTTTTTCTTTACAAGCTTCGATAAATTCCTGATCGTTGATCGCTTTACTTGCTACTAACTGACCTAAAGAATTCACATTAAACGGTTCTCTTGCAGGTTCAAGCGCTTTGATAATTGCGCGGTTGGCCACCCCATATCCTACCCGTAATGCAGCAAGTCCATATATTTTAGAAAATGTTCTAAGTACAATAAGGTTTTCATACTTACGTGTTAGACTGATGGAATCATAGTAATCTTCAGCGACTACATATTCATAGTATGCTTCATCAAGTACGACGAGGATATGTGATGGCACCTTTTCTAAAAAGGGAATTAATTTATTTTCCGGTATATATGTACCAGTAGGATTATTAGGACTACACACCCAAATGATATTCGTGGTCTCGTCAATCGCCTCAAGCATTGACTCTAAATTATGGTCTCCGTTGACAAGTGGGATCTCCTTAATGATTGCCCCTTCAATTACGGCATTGTGCTTGTATTGTGAAAATGTCGGGGTTGCCATAATGGTACTAGCCATCGGGTGCAGAAGCGCTCTTGATATAATTTGGATTAGATTATCTGAGCCATTCCCTAATATTAACTCGTCCTCATCAACCTGCAAAAATGTAGCAAGTGTCTCTCTTAAATGTGTGGCATAGCCATCCGGATAAAGAGCCAAACTTGTTTGATAGGATTGGAGAGCTGAGAGTGCCTGTTCGGAGCATCCAAACGGATTTTCATTTGATGCGAGCTTAACAATCCGATCCAATTTAAATTGTTTTTTGACAGCTTCAATTGATTTTCCTGGTTGATAGGGTGTCAGTGTTAATAACTGCTCTTTCCATCTCATTTTCCTCACTCCAGTCGTTCTGATTGTCATACCTTTTTTGGATTCAACTATTTTTATATTATACCAAACTACTGCCAAGGTCTGGTCTTAACACCTTCGCTTCTTTTAAGTATACATGAATGATTTCTTCCTGGGGCAGGTTTGTATTCACATGCATCATAACTCTAACACACATTTCCAAAGAATTAGGAACAGGTAATTCCCTCATACACATGACAGGTACATACGTCCATCCTGCAAATTTCCGCAATGCCTTTGCCGGAAAGGCGGCATTAATATCTTCTGTGGTTGAAATTAATACGGAGGCAACAGAATTAGGTTGAATTTGATTAACCTCAATTAATTTTGCCAAAAGCTCCTCTGTGGCAGAGACAATGGCTTCTTCACTATTTGTGCTAACCGTTGTTGCCCCCCTCACCCCTCTAATCATGATCAATCCCCCTTGTATTAAAAACTTTTAAGCTCTTTTAGTAATACGGATTCGTTTATTTTCTGAAGTCTTGGCTGTCCCACTTTATCAAGTAACACAAATCGAATAGACTCGCCGACTGATTTCTTATCCTGTTTCATTTTGCCAATCAGGCTCTCAAATGATAGCTGTTCAGGTATGTTTGTTTCATAACCTAATGTTGTCACCCAATCGATAAATTCGTTTAAATGAAACGATAGTCCCAGAAGTTCTTTACTTAACTTTAAAGCGAAAATCATCCCAATCATAACCGCTTCACCATGGGTGAAATTCCCATAGCCCAATTCTGATTCAATTGCATGTCCAAGCGTATGTCCTAAATTTAAATAAGCACGGATTCCGATTTCTCTTTCATCCTGTGAAACAAAATTGTTTTTAATTCTTATACCTTTTATCAAAGAATCCGATAATTGCTCTAATGTTAAACAATTCAGATCATGAACATTTGCCCTCAACCAATGATAAAAATTAGGGTCGGCAATTAATGCATGTTTAATAACCTCAGCAAACCCTGAACGAATTTCTTGGATTGGCAGCGTTTTTAACAGTTCTAGATCATAAAATACAGCTTCCGGCTGATAAAAAGCCCCAATCATATTCTTCCCAAGTGGGTGGTTGATGGCAACTTTACCTCCAACAGCACTATCATGGGCTAGGATTGTCGTGGGAACTTGAATAAAAGGAATTCCTCGCATAAAGGAAGCTGCAACAAAGCCCGACAAATCCCCCACCGCGCCGCCGCCAAATGAAAGAATGACAGAATGCCGATCCAAACGGTTCTCAAGTGCTGATGATAGGGCCTCATAAAACACATCAAAGGTTTTTGCCTTTTCACCGCTAGGTGCTGTAAAAACAATGGGATTCCACGGTTTTAGAACGAGAAGCAATTTGTTGAGATGAAGCTTAGCAACCGTTTCATCTGTAATAATTAATATTCTTGTGAGATTGGTAAAATGATTGGTTAAAAAAGTGCCAAGTTCATTTCTGACCCCTTCGCCTACAAAGACAGTATAATTTTTTGACTCTGTTTGGATTTGTACGGATTCCATTAAAACTCCCTCGCATATTCCCGCTGTCTATTTATTTCATCGGCAAAGGTTTCAAAGCGGTCACTGTAAAATTGTTCTACAAGTGCGCTCGCAAGCTCCCAAGCAACGACATTCTCAGCAACAACTGCTGCTGCAGGTACAGCACAGCTGTCAGATCGTTCCACGCTCGCAGCAAACGGCTCTTTCGTATCGATATCAACACTCATTAATGGTTTGTAAAGTGTTGGAATTGGTTTCATCACGCCTCTGACTACAATTGGCATCCCCGTCGTCATTCCGCCTTCAAACCCACCCAGACGGTTTGTCTTGCGGTAATACCCTCTCTCCTTGTCCCAGGCTATCTCATCATGTACTTCACTTCCAGGCTTCCTTGCCGCTTCAAAACCAATGCCAATTTCTACACCTTTAAATGCGTTTATGCTCATTATGGCCGCTGCTAATTTCCCATCTAATTTACGATCGTAATGGACGTAGCTACCCACACCAGCTGGCATTCCTGACGCAATAACCTCAACTACTCCGCCAATTGAGTCACCATTTTTCTTTGCTTCATCAATCACGTTCATCATTTCCTGCTCTACATTTGGGTCTGCCACCCTTACAGGAGAATTTTCTGTCCGTTCCTTTAAGACCTCTACCGTTAGGGAAGGGTCTAGATTGGCTTTAATTCCGCCAATTTCTACTACATGTGAAACTATTTCAATACCAACTAGAGATAAGAGCTTTTTGGCAACAGCACCAGCTGCCACTCTAACGGTTGTCTCTCGTGCTGAAGAGCGTTCTAGAACGTTTCTCATATCCCTGTGTCCATATTTAATGGCACCATTTAAATCGGCGTGTCCTGGTCTTGCTCGTGTTACCTTGCGTTTTATTTCTTCTTCTAGTGATTCCTCTATCGCTTCAATACCCATAATTTTTGTCCAATGCTTCCAGTCATTGTTTTTTACTACTAGGGCAATGGGCGACCCAAGTGTTTTCCCATGACGAACACCTGATACAATTTCTGCCGTATCTTTCTCGATTTGCATGCGCCTTCCTCGGCCATGGCCTTTTTGACGTCTAGCAAGCTCTTCATTTATTTCCGCAGCCTCCAGCGGCATACCCGCCGGCAGGCCTTCTAAAATTGTTGTCAGCTGCGGACCATGGGACTCTCCAGCTGTTAAATATCTCATTCCCATCTTCTTTCCCCCTTCAACTCATTAAAGAATTATGTATCAATATATCATATCACGCGCAATAAACATAGTATAATAATTCAGAAAATAGCATGTAAATTTTTGAATTCAATTACAAAAAAAGGCACTTGTATAGTAACATACAAGTGCCTTTTTTGTATAAGAAAGGGTAAATTTAGAACACGAGAAATATCCAGCTCCAGCGCCTAGGGGCTCGGGATCATAAGCCTCTATCAAGGAGCTTGTGCTTTTCTCTAATAAATCCATTCGTTTACTAATTTAGCATACTCAACTACACCAGAATCTTTAAAAAACAAGCCGATTTCCCGCTCTGCACTTGCAGGTGAATCAGAACCATGAATGACATTTTTTCCGACGGTTAAGCCAAAATCACCACGAATCGTACCAGGTGCAGCATCCTTTGGATTGGTAGAGCCCATCATTTGCCTAGCAGTTGCGATGACATTTTCTCCTTGCCATACCATTGCAAAAACAGGGCCGGAAGTAATGAAATCTACTAATTCACCAAAGAATGGTCGTTCCTTGTGCTCTCCATAATGTTCTTCAGCAAGTTCAGTTGGAATGCTCATTAATTTAGCCCCAACCAATTGAAAACCCTTTCTTTCAAATCGCGCAACGATTTCTCCAATTAAATTACGCTGTACGCCGTCCGGCTTTACCATTAAAAAAGTTTTTTCCATGAATTCCACTCCTATATGATTATGTATAATTGATTGTATCTTGAGAACAATCCATGGAAAATGGTATCACTTTTTCGAATATTTAGCAACATAGAAAAGTGTATGCTTCCTGTTCGAATGTTCAATGACATATGTAAGCTAGAATTTTCGTCTGCCAATATATTTTGCAATATCTCTAAGTGTTTTTCGGGCTTTATTATCTGGTAATTCTTCTAGTACAGCTAATGCTTTATCTAAATAGCGATCACTCAAAGCAAACGACTTTTCAATTGCACCTGACTGTTTGATTAGGGATGTTATGTTTAATATATCCTCAGGAGCCATATTCTCGTGAACCTTTTCAATTTCCATTCGAATTTCGTCATTTTCCATTGCATAAAGGGCTGGAGCCGTAATATTCCCTTGCAAAAGATCACTTCCTGCAGGCTTCCCAAGCTCCTTCTCGGTAGAGGTGAAATCCAAAATATCGTCGATAATTTGATAGGACATTCCCACAAAATACCCAAAACGGAAAAGCTTCTTATGGAAGGATTCTTCTACCCCGGCCGCAATTGCTCCTAATTGGCAACTGACAGCAATTAACAGTGCTGTTTTTCTTTTAATTCTACGAAGATAATCCCGAAGGCTTTGATTAAAACGGTATTTGTCTTTTATCTGCTGAATTTCTCCTATTGTTACTTCAACAATTGTATTTGCAAGAATTTTATGAGCAGCAGGTTTTTCAATATTAGTCATTAGTTCAAGTGCCAAGGCAAAAACAAAGTCACCGGTATACATAGCGATTTTATTATTCCATTTTGATTTCACTGTCGGCTGGCCTCTGCGAAGATCTGCATCATCAATTACATCATCATGGACAAGGGATGCCATATGAATAAGTTCGAGGGCAACGGCAACATTTTTCATCACATGTATATCATAATGACCGAATTTACCTGCAAGCAAAACAAAAACAGGACGAATTCTTTTTCCTCCGGCTTGTAATGTATGCATCGATGCTTGTTTCAAAAGAAGAGACTTAGGTTGGATTGTCTCTTCCAACGCTTTTTCGATTATGTTAATATCCGAATTCAAAAATGAATACGTCATTTTTAATTTCATTTGTATTCACCCAGCTTTTCATCCTGTCTTCAATTTCATGTATTAATTTTTTTGCCAAAATGAGCGGCGGCAGCACCACCACTATACGATTTGAACTTCACATCTTTGAAGCCGGCTTGTTCAAACATTTTGGCAAGCTCCCTCATTCCCGGAAAATCACGTGCTGATTCATGGAGCCAAGCATATTCACTATAGCTCTTTGCTAGCAATTTTCCAAACAACGGCATAATAAAACGGAAGTAAAAATAATAAATCTGTTTATACCCGATTAAGGTGGGTTGTGATGTATCAAGACAAACAGCAATACCACCAGGCTTTACTACCCGATTCATTTCTTTCAATACCTCCATGTAATCGGGGACATTCCTTAAGCCAAAGCCAATGGTAACATAATCAAAGCTATTATCAGGAAAGGGAAGTTCCATGGCATTGCCGTGAATTAATTTAACCTGCTGAAGACCCAAGTCTTTAACCTTTTCAATTCCGACATTCAACATATTCTGGCTAAAATCTAACCCTGTCACTTCACCTGTTGAACCTACTGCTTCAGCTAAGGCAATGGTCCAATCGGCCGTTCCGCAGCATACGTCGAGAGCTTTTAAACCATGCTGAACATTCATTCTTTTCATGGTGTCCTTTCGCCACTTGATGTGCTGCTGAAAACTAATAACTGAGTTCATTTTATCATAGTTATCAGAAATCTTTTCAAACACATTATGAACGCGCTGTTCTTTCGATTGCTGCATACTTTTACCCTTCTTCCACAAAAGTTTTAGCACTTGGCTGGTGTTGATTCAACAACAACGTAATCCTTCTTTCAAGTAAGTCATTTAAGTAAGGCAGCTGTTTTACTCCCTTTTCAATAACATTTTTTGAAAGGTCTAGATAGTGGTCGCAAATCTGTAATAAATGATTTTGTTGTTCACCTGTAAATTCTTCCAATGCTGCTTCATTTCCAGGAAAGAGAATAGTCTTCATGGATTCAAATAATACGGAGCTTTCTGAATGAAAATACTGTTTTTTTTCATTCAGTAATCGTTTAAACAATAACAAATGTGCAATGAAATCATTCCATAAATCTACTTTAAAATAATCAGAGAGCTTTGTAAGTAACGAACTTTCAATTCTCTTAATACTAATCATCAGTTTTTCTATTCCCTCAAGTTTACTTTGGTAAATAAAAATCTTATTTTCGTTGACTTCTTTTACCCCTTTTGAGAGTGATTTAATCATCATAATATCTTCTGAATCAGCAAGGTGTTTATAATATAAGCCGCTAAAATAATCTCCGGCTAGAACTGTTAATTGTCGATTTTTTTCATCTTTTGATGCATCGGAAATATGTTCATGGGTATCAAGGGCAATTTGTATTAACATGGTTGACATTGCATAGTTCTGGATATTATCAAAAGACAATTCGAGTCGATCCATTATTGAGATGAGGATAAGAAGCTTATCTTCGTCAATGATTGGGGTTTCAATATATTCGAGCAAATATGATTCAAAAACCTTTTTCTCAATCTGTTCCTTAATTATTGTAAATTTTTGTCGAATATCCAGCACTCTAATCACCCTTGCTTCCCCGAAGTAATATCCTTATGTATCTTTATCTTTTGGAAAGAAAAATCCATGCCCATGCAATAAAGAAAATCACAAACATTTTTTTATAACACAAGGCAGACACCATTATATCATAAAAGGCATCATATGGGCAGAATTTCACAAAATAATCATCACTATCCGATTTTGACTTATTTTGCTGATAAAGAAAGCCCTTATTATTTCTTCACTTCACTTTCTACTTCACCAAATTGGGTGAGAATCCTTGCGTCTCCTCTAATTTTGATTGCTGAAGTATGCTCCGTAAATTGAGCAATTAGTACCTCGCCCTTATCAAGCTTTTCTGAATGGTGGAATCTGGTATCCGTACCTCTAGTTAAGCCGATTACACTGACACCATCTTCAATGGCTTTTATAACCACATAATCGTTATTTTGTTGATTGCGTTTTTCCAATTTTATCACCCCAAATATGTTAGAAATAATCGACACAACTATTTTATTAAGGAAAGCACTTCAGATCGAGCAATTGCATCATCTGCAAAAACGCCGCGAACAGCAGTAGTAACTGTTTTTGAGCCCGGTTTTTTTACACCGCGCATCGTCATGCACATATGCTCTGCTTCGACCACGATCATTACTCCATGGGGCTCAAGATGCTCCATCATGCTATCTGCGATGGTCGAGGTAATCCGTTCTTGAAGCTGTGGACGTTTGGCCACAGCTTCAACAGCTCGCGCTAATTTACTTAAGCCCGTGACACGGCCGTTTTGTGGAATATATGCCACATGTGCTTTCCCAAAGAATGGGACGAGATGATGTTCACACATCGAATAAAAAGGAATATCTTTCACCAACACTAACTCTTCATGGTCCTCACTAAAAATAGTTTCAAAATGCTGCTTTGGATCCTCATTTAAGCCGCTAAACACTTCCTCATACATTTTTGCCACTCTTTTTGGCGTGTCAAGCAGGCCTTCACGATTTGGGTCTTCACCGATTGCTTCTAATATTAAACGCACCGCCTCTTCAATTTGGGCACGGTTCACTTCTGACATACTAAATACCTCCTAGAGTATACCTATCAAGTATAGACAACAAATACATATTAGCATAATCTTTTCTTTACAGGCAAAAAACAAAATATTTTCAAAAGAAAAAGGCCATGGGATTTTCCCATGACCTTTTTGCTTTAGCAAACGCTTAAAGCAATAATTTATGTAATTATTTTACTGCGTCTTTAAGCGCTTTTCCTGGTTTGAAAGCTGGAACCTTGCTTGCAGCGATTTCAATTTCATCACCTGTTTGAGGGTTACGTCCTTTACGTGCTGCACGCTCGCGTACTTCAAAGTTTCCAAAACCGATTAATTGTACTTTATCACCATTTTTTAAAGCATCTAAAATCGCATCAAAAACAGCATCAACTGCTTTTGTAGCGTCCTTTTTTGAAAGCTCGCTAGCTTCAGCAACTGCATTAATAAGTTCTGTCTTGTTCATGCCATTCACCTCCTCCCAAAGAATTATCAAGATTCGTAAATAAGATTACTTATCTACATTTCTAAACAATTTTTCTAATTTCTATACGTCATAGTGCATTTTTATTACCAAATTAATACATATCGACTTTTTTAGTGACATAATTCTATGTTTTAATAAAAACCCCTTTGAATATAAGGTTCCAAGCACTATAACGTAATTCTGTTAAAAGATTATCATAATCAATTCAGCATAGCAAGAAGATTTCATGAAATTATGGTAATCTTTTCTTTCATTAGACAAAATTCTACTATATTGGACTTTTTTGGATAGAATATTGTCACAAAAATAAAAAAAGACTCCAATCCGGAGTCCGAAAATCTATAGGATAATGGCAATTAAGCCACCTGACCCTTCGTTTATGATTCTCTCTAGAGTTTCTTTTAATTTATATCTTGCATTCTCCGGCATCAAGGATAGCTTGGCTTGGATCCCCTCACGGACAATAGAACTTAGGCTGCGTCCAAAGATATCAGAATTCCAAATCGATAATGGATCATCCTCGAAGTCCTGCATTAGGTAGCGGACAAGCTCTTCACTTTGTTTTTCCGTACCGATGATAGGGGCAAATTCCGATTCGACATCAACCTTAATCATGTGAATCGATGGCGCTACTGCTCTTAACCTAACTCCAAACCTTGCACCTTGGCGGATGATTTCCGGTTCCTCAAGGCTCATATCAGAAAGGGTTGGTGAGGCAATCCCGTAACCTGTCTGTTTCACCATTTTTAAGGCATCTGCAATGTGATCATATTCTGCTTTTGCATGGGCAAAATCCTGCATGAGTTCAAGAAGATGATCTTTCCCTCTAATTTCTACCCCAACAATTTCTTTTAAAATATCATCATATAATTCATCCGGCGCAAGCAAATCGATTTCTGCAACACCTGAACCCATCTCTATCCCTGCTAAGCCCGCTCGCTCAATAAATTCAAAATCACTAAACTGCTGGACAACACGATCAACATCTCGTAATCTCTTGATATCTTTTACTGTTTCCTTTACTGCCTCTTGATAGCTTTCACGGAGCCAATGGTTTTCTCTAAGCACCATTACCCAGCTTGGAAGGTTGACATTGACTTCAAGTACTGGGAACTCGTAAAGTGCCTCGCGGAGGACATTGAGCACATCACTGTCACGCATACTTTCAACACTCATTGCAATTACGGGAATATCATATTTTTCAGCTAAACTCGTTCTTAGTGTTTCGGTGCTAGGGTGGTATGGCTGTGCACTGTTAACAACCATGATAAATGGTTTGCCAACTTCCTTCAGCTCATCAATCACTCTTTCTTCCGCTTCAATATAGTTGCTTCGAGGAATCTCTCCGATTGTTCCATCCGTAGTGACGACTACCCCGATTGTAGAATGTTCCTGGATTACTTTTCTTGTGCCAATCTCAGCTGCTTCGTGAAACGGTATAGGCTCTTCGTACCAAGGTGTATTAATCATTCTCGGCCCATTTTCATCCTCATAGCCTTTAGCACCCGGGACAGTATACCCAACACAGTCAACCAGTCTGATATTAACATTAAGACCCTCATCGACATGAACAGTTGCTGCCTGATTTGGCACGAATTTCGGCTCGGTTGTCATGATTGTTTTTCCGGCTGCACTTTGCGGCAGCTCATCTTGTGCCCGTGATCTCTCCGCTTCACTGTTTATATTCGGTAAAACAACAAGCTCCATAAATTTTTTAATAAAAGTTGACTTTCCTGTTCGTACTGCTCCTACTACTCCTAGATAAATATCGCCGCCTGTTCTTTCGGCAATATCTTTAAAAATATCGACCTTTTCCAAGTGATCCCCTCCTGATCATAGAGTAAAGTGGGATAATATTATCCATATTAGGTATTTTTGGACAGTATATGTTTATGACGTTGTCCTATCTTGTTATGACACTTTTCTAAAATTTTTTACCCCCTTATTAAAAATTCGTTGGATGCACGGATATCTGTATTTTTCTGAATATTTGAATTTATGGAGGGTTTCTAACTATGGACACCGGTATAGAAACCCAAAAATGTCCATATCACGATATTATTTTTCAACATAAAAAACCCTTCTCCTACAATATATTTCTAAGGAGAAGGGTTATGACTAAAATTAAAAACGGAAGCATCCGTTTAGCGCAAGACAGGCCAGGGGCCCACTTCGACTGGGATAAAGGAAAATCGAAAAGCGCCTTGTCCAGGGGCGATATAGGGAGAATTATCGACTGGCAAGCATAGCGAAGCCAGAGATTAGTCTCCCTTAATGCGTACAGAGAGTGATACCTTTCTGTAGACAGGCATAAAACGATCTTTATTCTTCGAGAAAAACGGGTTCCTTACGTTTGGAATCGACCGTGTATGGTAAGGAATATGCAGGAACAAACATCGAGTCTTTCACTAAAATGGAGCGAATATCCTCGCCTGGTTTCAAAACTAAGTCCTTTTTCTTTAGTGCTTGATAAAGGTCTGGCCTGTAATCCACATATACCTCAGCATCCCCTGTTATGACCAAGGAGAGGTTTTGATTAGTAAAGGGACTAATAACATATGGAGGCTCTTTATATCCTAATTGTTTATAATCCAGCGAAAACACATTTTTGGAAATCTGTTTTTTATAAGGCGGAAAACCGTTTGATTTTATTCTTAATTTAATATCACGAATGGTTTCAGTCATCCGTAAGTCTAATAATTTTACAGTTGGATTGGTTTCCACATCAACAAGTACATATTGAAAAACCCCTCCGCTTTCAAAGGCATTTCCTGGAGGTTCAGCCATATACTTCGGAGCAATTTTTTTAAACTCAATCGGATATTTTTGATATATAGGCGTATCTGCCTCCTTAGTTTTGATCGGCAGAATGCCTCCATTGTCCTTCCTAAAGTCATCTACAGCAGTTTGCACTGCTTGTATTTGATCTTTATAAGGGATTTGATTCTGCGCCAATTCTTCTTTAGGGTACATACATCCCGATAACAGCACAACTGTTATAACAAGAAAAAAGCCCAGCATGTTTCTTTTCATAAAATCACCTTTTTATCTATGTAATTAATCCTGTTATCCAAGGAATACAATCAGCAGAGTCAATCCTGCAACAATCAAAAAAATATAAGCGATAATTGCTGTCATAACCCGGAAAACCCCTTTTAATTTATACCTGCTTAAATAAATGGTTATGATTGCAAGAAACATAAGAGCCATGCCGGCAATTGATATCCACATTTTTAACATACCTGGTGACAAACATCATTCCCCCTTTTTCGACTGCTATTATACCATAGGTTAATGTTGTAAAAAAAATAAAAAAACTCTCCCATTGGCAAGCCCCTTAAGGGGAAGACAGATGCGTAGTTGCTCTTATGCATGAAAAGGAAGTTATACTTTCCATTGGGCCAAAAAAAACTGAAGTAAAGAGGGGCGAATTCTCTACTTCAGTAAGTTGGACTAAATAACCCATTCTCCAGCGTCATACTACCAAGATGCTTCGTTGCATTGTATGCAATTTAGATAAAAAGCGCATCATATGAACGCCCAATTTATTATTGATAAATCACATTTTTAGTCTTCAGCATTTTTTTCATCCAGCACATTTACTAAATCTTCCATCTCATGAGTTTTCCCTCGAGCCATTAACACATCAACTGCATCTTTTGGGTTCTTACCGTCAAATAAAACGTTATACAGCGCAGAGGTAATAGGCATAGTTACGTCATACTTTTTAGCAAGCTGATAAGCCGCTTTGGTTGTCCTTACACCCTCAACGACCATTCCCATATTATCAAGAACTTCATCAAGTGTTTTCCCCTTACCAAGCAAATTGCCAGCTCTCCAGTTCCTTGAATGGACACTAGTACAAGTAACAATTAAATCGCCTATTCCTGTTAATCCGGAAAATGTTAACGGATTTGCACCCATTTTTGTGCCGAGACGCGCTATTTCCGCTAATCCGCGAGTCATCAAGGCCGCCTTAGCATTATCCCCATAGCCAAGCCCATCTGTTATACCTGCAGCTAATGCAATAATATTCTTTAATGCACCGCCAATTTCAACACCAATTACATCAGAATTCGTGTATACGCGAAAATTATGGTTGATGAATAAGTCCTGAATCTTTTCAGCAGCTTCCATATTGTCTGAAGCAACCGTCACTGTTGTTGGATGCCTGAGGCTAACCTCTTCAGCATGACTTGGGCCGGAAAGGACAACAACGTCTTTTAAGAGCTCTTTTGGCATTTCTTCTTTAATCATTTCGGTTATTCGTAACAAGGTATCAGGCTCAATTCCTTTACTAACATGTGCAATCGTAATAGGAACTGCTTGTACTGCACGGATTTTCCTAAGAACTTCGCGAATGGCCTTTGTAGGTACAGCTAAAATAACAGTTTCCGCTCCGGCTAAAGCATCACTTAATGAAGCATAGCCAACAATTAATTCTGGCAAAATAATTTCAGGTAAATATTTTTTATTTGTATGATATTCATTGATTTCCTTTACTTGGTCTTCATTATGGCTCCATAGACGAACCTCATGAGCATTATCTGCTAGCACAATCGCTAGTGCTGTTCCCCAGCTTCCAGCTCCTACAACGGCTATAGCCGCTTTTTTATCCTGCATTATAGTACACCCGCCTCATCTTATTTTCTTTCTCTGGCATAAATTTTGATAGGGGTTCCCTCAAATCCAAATGCGTCTCTAATTCGATTCTCAAGAAACCGCTCATAGGAGAAATGCAATAATTCAGGTTCATTGACAAAAACAACAAATGTAGGAGGTTTAACTGCTACTTGTGTAGCATAATAAATTTTCAAGCGTTTCCCTTTGTCAGTTGGTGTCGGATTCATGGCGACCGCATCCATAATTACATCATTTAACACACTTGTTTCAACCCGCATAGAATGGTTTTCACTTGCGGTATTGATCATTGGCAGCAGGGTATGAATCCGCTTTTTCGTTTTTGCAGATAAAAACACAATTGGAGCATAACTAAGAAATAAGAAATGTTCCCTAATCTTTTGTTCCAGCTCTTTCATTGTTTTCTCATCTTTTTCAATTGCATCCCACTTATTGACCACAATAACGACGGCACGGCCTGCCTCATGGGCATATCCAGCAATCTTCTTATCCTGCTCAATGATTCCTTCTTCGGCGTTAATGACCACTAGGACGACATCGGAACGTTCAATCGCCCTTAGCGCACGGAGAACACTATATTTTTCTGTACTCTCATAGACTTTTCCTTTTTTTCTTATTCCTGCTGTATCAATGATGACATATTTTTGCCCATTATACGTATATGGTGAATCGACTGCATCACGTGTTGTTCCGGCAATATTACTGACGATTACCCGATCCTCACCTAAGATTGCATTAACAAGTGATGACTTCCCGACATTTGGCCGGCCAATTAAGGAAAACTTGACCACATCATCATCATATTCTAATGGCTTGGTTTTTGGAAAGTGTTTTGCTGCCTCGTCTAATAGATCTCCAAGGCCAAGTCCGTGTGAACCGGAAACGGGGATGGGTTCACCAAAGCCCAGTGAATAAAAATCAAAAATTTGCTCCCGCATCTCAGGATTATCGATTTTATTAACCCCTAATACTATTGGTTTTTTGGACTTATATAAAATTTTTGCTACTTCTTCATCTGCAGCGGTTACCCCTTCTCGTCCATTTGTTAAGAAGATAATCACATCTGCTTCATCAATCGCGACTTCTGCCTGCTGACGAATTTGTTCTAAAAACGGTTCATCACCAATATCAATTCCACCTGTATCAATTACATTAAAATCATGTGTCAGCCATTCACCTGAACTATAAATACGATCTCTTGTTACTCCCGGAATATCTTCGACGATGGAAATACGTTCACCGACAATTCGATTAAAAATCGTTGATTTCCCAACGTTAGGTCTTCCAACAATGGCAATAACTGGTTTTACCATTATGATCGCCATCCTTTCTCTAATATTAAACAAACATAATGTTATGTTAGCATTATTTCATTAAAGTTCTTAATAAGTAAAGAAACCCTTCTGTCTATATAGAAGGGCCTAACTATGCTATTTTATCAATGTTAACCCTTTCCCGCAATGGCAAGCTTAATAAGAATTTATTTCAGGTTGATTTTTGTTTTCCTTTTTCAAAAAAATGAAAGTGATTTTGTACTATTACCCCTGCATTTTCTAAAAAGCTCCATCCCACAAGTAAGGCAGTAATTAAGGAACACACATCAAGGTATTCAAAAGCGCCAATCGGATGGGGAAATGGAAATTTATTTAAGATAAAGGCATATAAAAATTCACCCTGCATGGTTCCACAAATCATAATTAGCAGTCGACCTTTTAATGTCTTTTGCAAAAGAATGGCTAAATACCCAAAGACAATACACATCATCCATTCTTTTTTAAAGATAATCCAAACGGGGTCAAAGATTTCGAATAAATGGAAAGTCACATATGCAATTGACATAATAAATGAACAAATAAAGTAATAGATAATAGCTCCTCGTTTTTCTTGGCTAATAAATAAATAAGCTGTGACTAATAAAAATAAACCACCACCATGTATTTCAAAGTTTCCAGCTATGAAATGAAAATTAGCTAGAAAGATCAAAATTAGAATGATTGCTGATATTATTAAGCGATATGGATTCTTTTTATGAAGCAAAAATGTAAGGTACACCCAAAAAAACCAACAAATCCAATAAAACATTATCCCTTCCATTTCACTCACCTCCTATTATCATTATTGGTAATCTTTATGTACTTTCATACTTACTTGAATAATATTTCGGGTGTGATTCATCTTATTAAGAGGAGGTGTAGATGAATGGGAAAAGACCGCCAAGAAAAAAAATTAAAAGCAAGCAGGAGAGTAGAATCAGACCGTGATCAGGCATTGCACTACCCAGGCGCGACCAAGCTTTCAAACCCTGAAGAAGCACGGGGATTAAACGACGGAAAAAGGTAATCAATAACGTATACAACAAAAAGCTCTCGCAGGTGCGAGAGCTTTATTCTATCTTGCGCTGACTATATTGTTTCGTATCGATTCCTCTTTGATTTAACCAATGATAGGTTTCTCCGGAAATGATCAGTGGCGCTTTTTTTAAATCAGCAATGGTATTTGCTCCTAATGCAGTCATAATCATAATTAACTCATTGTGCAGTGTTTCAATTTCCTTCTGCAACGCTTCTAATCCGTTTTCAACAAGAATCCGTAAGAAAACACCTGCCATACCAATTGCATTTGCCCCCATGGCGATACCCTTTGCAATGTCATGTCCTGTTAAAAAACCGCCTGAGCCGACGATGGAAATTTTTTCAGAAATAAATGCTGCTTCAATAATAGAAATCGGTGTAGGAATGCCCCATTCATTAAAGAACGAGAAAGTTTTCTCTCGCCGCTTATTTTCAATTTCTGCAAAATTAGTTCCTCCCGCACCCCCAATATCAACTGCGGCGACGCCGACTTGTGAAAGAGCCTTAACTGTTTCTTTTGTCATCCCGAACCCTACTTCTTTAACAATAACAGGAACATCTACCGCTTTGACAATCGTCTCGATTCTTCTTAACGCACCAGAAAAATCTCGATCCCCCTCAGGCATTGTTAGTTCTTGTATTACATTTAAATGAATCTGCAGGGCATTGGCCTCAATCATATCAATTGCGATTTTGGCAATATCTGATGTTGCCTCACTGCCTAAATTGGCTATTAATATCCCTTGTGGATTCTCTTTTCGGACTATTTCATATGTATATCTTTCACTTTTATCCTTTATAGCAGACATTTGAGACCCTACGGCCATAGCTAGCCCAGTCAATTTTGCAGCCATTGCCAGTTCTTTGTTAATCTGATACGTCTTTTCACCGCCACCGCCAGTCATCGCATTGATAAAAATTGGCGAACTTAAATAAAGTTCGCCAATTGAGTGGTCTAATCGAACATCGGTTACACTGATATTCGGCAAGCTCTGGTGAATAAATTTGATATCATCGAAAACTGTTGAACGGTTTTGCCTATTTTGCAGGGCAAATCGAATGTGATCCCATTTACGTTCAGATCTAGACACTTATATCACCATTATTTTCTTAGATTCTTTAATTTATCTCCAATAACTTCGCCAAGCTGGAAGCCTTTTGACTCTTCAGGAAGCTCATAATCAAGGTCTTCCTCAACCTCTTTCTCAAGCAATTCTTTTATGCTTAATGATAGACGTTGATCTTGTTCATTCGCTTCAAGAACTTTTACTTTTACATCTTGCCCTTCTTTCAAAACTTCATGCGGTGTTCCAATGTGCTTATGGGCAATTTGAGAAATATGAACAAGGCCTTCTACACCTGGGAAAACTTCCACAAATGCACCATAGGAGACTAATCTTTTTACTGTACCATCTAATATACTTCCCTTAGGTGCTCTTTCAGTAATATTGGACCATGGTCCTGGAAGTGTTTCTTTTATTGATAAAGAAATCCTTTCATTATCGCGATCCACACTTAATACTTTTACTTGGACCTGTTGACCTTCCTGAACAACATCTGATGGCTTATCGATATGCTCATAGGATAATTGTGATATATGAACGAGACCATCGATTCCACCGATATCTACGAATGCTCCAAAATCAGTAATTCTTTGAACTGTACCATCAATTACTTGGCCCACTTTCAGTGCTCCAAGTAGATTTTGTTTTTGCTTACCTTTTTCTTGTTCCACAACTGCTCGATGCGAAAGGATTAAACGGTTCTTTTCTTTATCAAGTTCAACAATTTTAAAAGAGAGTGTCCGTCCTTTGTAATCGCTGAAATCCTCGACAAAATGTGCTTCTACCAGCGATGCTGGAACAAAACCACGGACGCCAAGATCCACAACAAGACCGCCTTTTACGACATCCTTTACCTCTGTCTCAAAAACCTCTCCATTTTGGAATTGTTGTTCTAAGCTCTCCCAAGCCTTTTCTGCATCAACTTTCCTTTTTGAAAGAATCAATGCTTCTTCCTCTACTTTTAATACTTCAAGCTCTAACTCATCACCTTCTACAGCTGCATCGGATGCTTTTTCAATATGCAGGCTTGATAGTTCACTTATAGGAATAATTCCATCTAGTTTACTTCCTTGAACAGCCACAAGCACCTGTTTTTCTTCTACTTTAGTAACTTGTCCAGTTACTTTGTCTCCAATTTCAAAGCTTTTTACTTCTACTTGATTTAATTCTTCCGACATATGTATTCCTCCTTAATCCATTTACTCCTAAAATCTATATATGATTTGATGAATGCCACGCAGCAATCACCACATATAAAACAAACTTTAAAAGCAAAGAATATTCAAAAAAAATCCCTTTTAATTAACTTCTTACAAATAGCCTATTTTGTCAAGCAGAACCTATTGATGCTCTATTATAAGTTTATGAATTTCAGACATAATTAATTCAGTAACATCTTCCGCAGATGCCTTAGCTTTTCTCATTTCATCCAAAGCAATTGGTTTTCCATAAACCACTTTTAATCTCTTGAAACTTTTATATGGACCAATAACTGCACAAGGTACAACATTTGCCTCTGTTCTTAAAGCGAAAAATCCTGCTCCCGACAGCCCTTTCCCTAACTCCCCATTCTTACTTCTCGTTCCTTCTGGAAAAAGTCCGAAGACGTTGCCTTCTTTAAGAATCTTCAAGCCTGTTCTAAGTGCCTCCCGGTCGCTAAAGCCCCTTTTTACAGGAAAGGCATTGCATTTTTTAACGATGCCGCCCAGCACTGGGACACGAAAAATCTCTTCCTTGGCCATATAGTGAACTGGCCGAGGTGCCATGATTCCTACAACTATTGGGTCAAAATTATGGATATGATTTGCACAAAGAAGAACTCCGCCTTCTTTCGGGAAATTTTCTACACCAATAGCCTCAATTCTGTACCATGGTTTAAAAATAGTATAAACCACTGACTTTGCAAATGCATAAAACGTCACACTTATCCAATCCTTTCGTGCACCAAAGCCATTATTTTCTCTACAACTTCAGGAATGGTCAAAGAGGTTGTGTCAATTTCAAATGCATCATCGGCTTTTTTCAATGGAGCAACTTCTCTCTCTGAGTCTATTTTATCTCTCCGTGCAATTTCTTCTTTTAATTTTTCCAAATCAGAAGGGAATCCTTTTTGTATGTTTTCAATATGGCGCCTTTCAGCTCTTTCCTCAACACTGGCAAGTAAAAATACCTTTACTTCTGCTTCCGGTAATACATGTGTTCCGATATCCCGTCCGTCCATCACCACACCACCTTCTGTGGCAAAAGCCTGCTGCCTTCTGACCATTTCTTCACGAACCTTTTGATGGATAGAAACAATCGAAACATTATTGGTAACATTCGATGAGCGAATCTCTTTTGTTACATCTTTATTGTCTAGGTAAACTAATTGACCATTATCAGAAGGCAACAGTTTAATTTCAGTAGATAATAGCATGTCTAAAAGAAGTGCTTCATCCTCTAAATTAAGCTGGTTTACAATTGCCTTATATGTCAAAGCCCGGTACATCGCACCAGTATCGATATACACATAAGAAAGCTTTTCTGCCACAATTTTTGCCACTGTACTCTTTCCGGCTGCAGCAGGGCCGTCAATTGCGATTGATAATTTCTTTTCCATAAATCCTCCTAATACAATCATGGTTGTCTCATTTGTAGTCTTCTATTATTTTACCACAAGATAAAGAAATGCCTCTTTTTTTTAACTTTTTTGATGAATAAAAAATAAAGCAGGAACTCCTGCTTTATTTTGGCATTATTTTCCTCCATCTTGAAAGGTCTGGAGAATTTCAGTAAATGTATTTTCATTAACCCCTTCGTATCTTGTCAGTTGTTTTATTTGCGGGAAGATATCTATTTGATGAAAAAATAATTGGGATAAAAATAAAAATACAAACTGTATAATGATTACCTTAATTAAAAACCTTTCTACACTTTTCAAACCCATCACTCCAACTACCATATATCGGCAAATAAAAGGAAAAGCAGCTGCTTTTCCTTTATAGAACATCTTCATATATGGCCTCAGCATTTTTCAGTTTATCAACTTCTTCTTCATAACCATTTTTTGCGTTAATAAAAATTCGATAGGTATCATCACCAATTGTCCCAAGGAATTCATAACATAATACCTCTTCATTTAAATCATTAACAATCATGGCTTGGCGGTCTTCCATCACCTTTAAATTAGGATTTACTTTTGAACGTGCTTGCTCCATTGTAATGGCCGGTTTTTCAATAGTTCTGGTCTGGAAGGATTTTAAATACTCCTCTGCCGAGACTCCAATAATATCTCCATTGTCAAGTGCTACTTTTACTTTCACTGCTTCAGGATAAATTCTTACACCATTACTATTCGTTACAAAATTGAATACGCCAATATTATCAAACTGTGTGCTTTCAAATACCTCTAAATCCTTAAATCCATTTTCCTTTAAAAATGCTGCAGCCTTGCTATCTGCTTCATTTAGACTTAAAACTTGTTCCTTTACATCCCTGTTATTAATAAACCAAATGGGATGTCCGGCCTTTTTGGTAATATCCATGCTTGCTTCTTGGCTGGTTTGCTTATTTTTAATAGACACACTATAAAACCCATAGTCGGAGCCTTTTCCGTTTTCAGTTACCTTTACCTCAGCGTTGCCATCAAACTTCATATATTTTTTGGCTATCTGGATGGCCTCTTGCTTTGAAATGGTTCTTCCTTTTATTTTCTTGAAATTTTCATCCTTTTTTTGCATATTAGCAAAAGTTGGTCCAAGGTCGCTTTCCTCAAAGCCAGAAACGGTTTTTTCAACCGTTTTGAAGCCATCTATGATCGTGTTGTCCGTTGATTCTTTGCCAGATGCAAGTGCTAACTCAACATCCATCCAGCGCAGGTTATTTTTCAATACCATGTGCTGAACATTTCGAAGCTCATTCTGAATATCTCCAGCCTGCTTATAAAGTACCTTTAATGTATCATATTCCTTATCTGTCAAAGGTTCTTTTGATAAGTCTCTAACGGCAGTCCTGTAGGAAAAGTTGCCGATATTCGCTAAAAACTCCTCTGTTTTATTAAACGGTAATAATGTTAGCGGAAGCTGTCCAACATCACCATGTGCCTGCGAGGTAAGTCTCCACACTTCAATTAATGATGGTGATAGAGTGTCCTTAGAATTCATGGCAAGCGTCGTGCCAATTTTATCGTGTAATATATCCATCCGGTAGGAAAGGTTATGGAAAGCCCGCTGATAATTATTTTCTGCGTTTAAAAGAACTGCATTTTTTTCTTGGTGTTCTTGGTAGCCCCAATAAGCTGTTCCGGCAACACCAATTGCAAGAACACCTATTAATATACCTCTAATCATTTCTATTCACCCCTCTACTTGCAAAAAATATGCTGACCAATTCGCTTGATTTGCGGTCTGCCCCATATCCAGCCGCTAGTCGCTGTTGCAGGATTGAAGTAGTATAAAGCTTCACCTGTTGGATCCCATCCATTGATTGCATCGATTACCGCTTTTTTTGATGTTTCATTTGGTGTCAGCCAAATCTGGCCATCTGCAACAGCAGTAAATGCTCCCGGTTCAAAAATAACTCCAGAAACCGTGTTAGGAAATGAAGCACTGTTTACTCGGTTTAGGATAACTGCTGCGACCGCAACCTGGCCAGTATACGGTTCACCTCTTGATTCTCCATGAACAGCGTTCGCCATTAAGCGGATATCATTTTGCGAAAAACCGTTTGGCGTGTTTGCTGCCGTTGGTTTTTTTGGTGCTGCTGGTTTTGGTGCTGCTTGGTTTGTTGGCGCTTTTTTTGCAGGCGCTTTTTTTGTTGGTGCTTGGTTTGTTGGTGCTTTTTTTGCTGGTGCTTTGGGACTTGGAGCGCTCTGCTTGCTTTGATCAACACCGCCGTAATGAGTAAACCTCTTGCCGGATTTCAATTGCTGTTTTACAAATTGCTCATTGTATTTGGTTGCCTTGGCAAGTTTAGCTTTGGTAGTTGCCCCTGCCAACCCGTCAATTGGCAGCCCGTATTCATATTGAAAGTTTCTAAGCGCCCAATATGTCCCCCACCCAAAAACTCCATCAATTTTCCCATTGTAATAGCCGATATATTGGAGCCTTGATTGCAGCTCAATGACATCATCGCCCACAGCACCTTTTTGAATTACCTGATTAGAGAAGGCATGGACCACTCGGTTATCCATAAAGGATAATGGCACAGTGAAGAAAAAGATTAGGATAAAGTATTTGATTAGGATGTTTTTCTTTTTCATGGAATTATAACCCCCATATGAATCATTTAGCATTAAACCTATTTTTTGTTTATTTGGTGTTTTTATTCCATTTAATGAAGATAAATAAAAAAAACCGTTCATTAGGAATGAATGGTTTTTTTTAATGGATATTTTTTTTTGAAATGATTGGCGCTCAAGATTTTCGCTTTTTTGACTTTTCGTAAGCCAAACCACCATAGGAATATCATAAAAGGAAAAATAATATATAGCCAATGTTCTAGTGAAATTAAAATAAAATCATATGATCCATGTAATATAAATGGCAAAAGCAACGAGAATAATACCCACTTCGCTTTATTTCCCTCGGTAAACTTTGCTTTTCCAATATAAAAGCCCATAATAACCCCAAATAGGGCATGGCTTGATACCGGCAGTAAGGCCCGTGACATCGCATGTTCAATCCCATTTGCAATTAAATAAAAAATATTTTCAACTGTAGCAAACCCAAGGGAAACGGCTACTCCATAAACAATTCCATCAAATGGTTCATCAAACTCAACATGCTGATAAACTACATAAAAAAGTATAAACCATTTAAAAAATTCTTCTAGAAGGCTTGAACTTAGAAATGCATTGATAAGATCGGATTTAAGCAGGTGCTCTATTTCAAGGACATGCTGGATAAACATGATTGGAAAAACCAAAAGCGCTCCGTATACAAATGTCCGAAGTACAAAAGAAATTGGTTCTGGCTCATATTCATCTCTTAAATAAAAATAACTAAGTAAAGCCAGACCAGGAGCAACTCCGGCAGATAAAATTCCCAGCATGATGAACCTCATTTCCAATCCTTTTTCTTTAGCTGATAGGAAAGTTTCACTTTCCTATCAGGCATAAGTGCAACTACGCCTCTGTCTTCGCCTAACGGCTCGCCAATCAGCCTGTTTTCTTTATCGTAACATGGAAACAGCCTAAAGAAAATGAAAGAATCACTTCAATTTAGGTGTTGACTAAATCAAAAAACATCCAAAATACTTGATTGAAATTAAAAATTAATTGTCTCGATGCCGCTTGCCATTGCAACAGCCAATTTAATCCGTGCCTTTTTTGAGTCATTATCGCTCCCAAGGATTACTCCCTGTTTATAAAGGTCAAAAGCACTTCCCTCATAATCATAGGTTGTATATACAGATCCCTCTTCTGCACTGGTTGTAATTACCAATTTAATTCCATCTTTAATGGCCTTTTCAATTTCTTCCATCATCATAGGAGCAACCTGTCCTCTTCCTACACCTTCTAGGACAATACCACCTACACCTGCCTCACGAGCGGCCTTGATAAATTTCCCATCTGCACCAATATAGCACTTTATTATTTCTACTTGTGGGATTGATGATTTAATTTCATACCATTCCCTCTTAATGGGTTTCTGAAAGACATGAACCTGATCATTGTCAATAATACCGAGATAGCCAAATCCAAACGCATTAAAGCCTTGAATATTAGAGGCATGTTCTTTTTTTACATATCTCGCTGCAAATATTCGTTCATTAAAAACGACAACTGTACCGGACATCTGTAAATCACTCGAACAAGCCGAATAAATAGCATGCCTTAAGTTAATGTAAACATCACTACCTAAATCATCAGGAGAACGCTGTGAGCCCGTTACTACCACTGGTCTGTAATCATTAACCGTCAAATCCAAAAAA
>Ga0213822_1000502_pt1 | contig 29969 bp, 20 predicted proteins | sample MC6MC0908MG_FD_179872 | JGI IMG/M metagenome (GOLD analysis project Ga0213822, IMG submission 179872) | Enriched soil aggregate microbial communities from Iowa State University, Ames, United States - MC6-MC0908-MG | ecosystem: Environmental > Terrestrial > Soil > Unclassified | place: USA: Iowa...
GGCCCAGATCGCAAATGAAACGAACCGCGTTCTTTATCTCCGATGGCACCGGCATCACAGCCGAAACCCTGGGCCAAAGCCTGCTCGCGCAATTCGATAGCATTCCGTTCAACAAATTCACCCGCCCGTACATCGATACGCCGGACAAGGCGCGGACCATGGTGCAGCAGATCAATGCGGCCGCCGAACGCGACGGCATGCGCCCGATCATCTTCGACACCATCGTCAACCAGGACATCCGCGAGATCCTGGCGACGTCGAACGGCTTCATGATCGACATCTTTTCGACGTTTTTATCCCCGCTTGAGCAGGAATTGACCGCCCATTCGTCGTATTCCGTCGGCAAATCGCATTCGATCGGCGGCAATTCCAACTACATGGAGCGCATCGAGGCGGTGAATTTCGCCCTCGATAACGACGATGGCGCGCGCACCCACTACTACGACAAGGCCGACCTGATCCTGGTGGGCGTGTCACGTTGCGGCAAGACCCCGACATGCCTGTACATGGCCATGCAGTTCGGCATCCGGGCGGCCAACTACCCGTTGACCGAAGACGACATGGAGCGCCTGCAGTTGCCGGCGGTGCTTAAAAAACACCATAACAAGCTGTTCGGCCTGACCATCGACCCCGACCGCCTGACCGCCATCCGCCACGAGCGCAAGCCCAACAGCCGCTATTCGAGCTTTGCCCAGTGCGAGTTCGAGGTACGTGAGGTCGAGAGCCTGTTCCGCCGGGAGAACATTCCCAACATCAATTCCACGCATTTTTCGGTGGAAGAGATTTCGGCGAAGATCCTGGTGGAGAAAGGTGTGGAGCGGCGCTTCAAGTAGCCCCCGACAGTACACGCCCGTCAAAGCGCCCGTGAATGAGTCACGGCCTGAGCATGGCCGCGCCTGACAGAGGCCCGGCAAGCGTAATAGAATCGCCCGCGAATCAATCTCACAAGGAGGTGTTGTATGTCGCGTCTCATGAAAGGTGCCGCAGTTGGCGCCCTGGCCGGCCTGGCCATTCCGGTGGCCGGGCTTTCCGGCCTGGCAACTGCTGGGCTGGGCTTGTCGATGCTGTTGGCGCTGTTCGATGTCGGCCCCGCGAAAATGCCGCATGCCTCACTGTGGCAGTTGCTGACCAGTGGGACCATGCTGGCGCTACTGATCGCCGCAGCGATCTTCACGGTATCGTTCAGGTTCCTTGCCCAGTTGCAGGTGCAAAGCAAGGCGCTGGTGGCTCGAATCAACGCCAGCGAAGGGCTTGCTCTCGATGCCGGACACCTGCTGGGCTACCCGTCACCGGGTTTCCTGGTATTCGATCCGAAAAACCGCAAGGTGGCGGTCTGCTCGCTGATCGATGACAGTTACCGCATCCATGATTATTCCTGGGTCATCGGTTGGCAGGTGACCTGGCGCGCGTCCGAGAGCATGGAAATGGGTGGCGGCACCCGTCAGGTCAATGCCTCCGGCATGAGCGCCCCGACGTTCGAGCGCACGGTCAGGCTCAAGGATTTCGCCATCGAGCTGACGGTGGCTGACCCTGACCGGCCGATACTCAAATTCCCGATGAGCCGCAAAGCCACGCATACCTGGACGGCACGCCTGGCGGCGTTCTTCAACTGACGCCTCATGCCCTCGGGCAAATGAAAAAGCCCCGGCATCACTGCCGGGGCTTTTTCCATTTCAGCTAAAGGATCAGGAAGGCACCACCGCCGCCTGCCCACTCATCGCCAGGTCGACCAGCTCGCGGTTGGCCACCGCGTACATCGCATAGTCAGTCCCCGTGGCATTGCGCAGGTCGTCCAGCATCGCGCGCCAGCGCTCGACCATCACCCGGTGCTGCTCTGCCCACAGCGCCACCCGGGCGTCCATGTCTTCCGGCGCATCGGCCATCTGCAACACGGAAATGGTGATCGCCCGCTGCTGCAGGTCGATGTCGTCGCGGAACGCCTCGCGGGCCAGGGCCTGCCAGTTGTTTTCCACCGGCAGGTTGCTGATTTCCTGCAGGTACCAGGTGAGGTCCAGCGAGCTGCCGACGGCAAAGAACGCCTTGGCCACCTGGGCAGGATCATGCCCGGTAACGTCGGCCGCCTCGATGATCGGCAGCAGCGTGTACAAGTGGCTGGTACCGGCCACCATACGCGCCAGCAACTCCGGCACACCGGCGTCGACGAAACTCTGGTAGCGGACCATCCAGCGCTCGCGGGTCGGGCCTTCCAGCAGCTCGTCGAGCTTCAGGCCGAGTTGCGCGATCTTCGGCCCGAAGTGCGCAGTGTCACGCCCGGCATCCTGCTCGTTGCGCCGGCTGCGCAGGAACCAGCGCGTAGCGCGACGGCCCAGGCGCATCAACTCGTCCATCAGCGTCAGCTGGATTTCCGCCGGCACCTGGTAGTCGAGCGCCTCGATCTGGCGGAACCAGTGCGGCAGGTGGAAGATATCGCGCACGATCACATAGGCCCCGGCGACGTTGGCCGGGCTCATGCCAGTGGACTCTTTGAGCCGCTGCACGAAGGTGATGCCCATGTTGTTGACCAGGTCGTTGGCGATCTGGGTGCTGACGATTTCGCGCTTCAAGCGGTGGCGACGCATGGCTTCGGCGAACTTGCTGACCAACGACGGCGGGAAGGCGGTTTCCATGTCGCGGGTCAGGTAGTCGTCGTCCGGCACCAGCGACTTGAGCAACTGCTCCTTGAGGTCGATCTTGCTGTAGGAGATCAGCACCGACAGCTCGGCACGGGTCAGGCCCTGGCCGGCCGCCAGGCGCTCGGCCAGTTGCTCCTCGGACGGCAGGAACTCGATGGCCCGGTCCAGCTTGCCGCGGCCTTCCAGGTCGGCCATCAGGCGCTTGTATTCGGCGATGCGTTCGCGGGCGCGACGGGCCGCCAGCGACAGCGCCTGGGTCTGCTTGTAGTTGTTGCCGAGCACCAGGCCGGCAACTTCATCGGTCATGCTGCCGAGCAGCTGGTTGCGCTGCTTCTCGGTCATATCGCCACCCTGCACCACTTCGTTGAGCAGGATCTTGATGTTGACCTCGTGGTCGGAGCAGTCCACGCCGCCAGCGTTGTCGATGAAGTCGGTGTTGGTAGCGCCGCCATGGAGGCCGAACTCGACGCGGCCGAGCTGGGTCATGCCGAGGTTGCCGCCCTCACCCACTACCTTGCAGCGCAACTCGTTGCCGTTGACCCGCAGCGCGTCGTTGGCCTTGTCGCCGACATCGGCGTGGCTTTCGGTGCTGGCCTTGACATAGGTACCGATACCGCCGTTCCACAGCAGGTCCACCGGCGCCTTCAGCAGCGCATGCAGCAGCTCGGTCGGGGTCAAGCGGTCGGCTTCGATGGCGAAGCGTTCTTTCATCTGCGGGCTGATGGCGATGCTCTTGGCACTGCGCGGGAAGATCCCGCCGCCTTCGGACATGATGCTGGTGTTGTAATCGCTCCAGGCCGAACGCGGCAAGTCGAACAGGCGTTGGCGCTCAACGAAGCTGGTGGCTGGGTCCGGGTTCGGGTCGATGAAGATGTGCAGGTGGTTGAACGCTGCCACCAGCTGCAGTTTGTCGGACATCAGCAGGCCGTTGCCGAACACATCGCCGGCCATGTCGCCGACGCCGATTACAGTGATCGGGTCCTGCTGCACGTTGATGCCGCGCTCGCGGAAGTGGCGCTGCACGCCCACCCACGCGCCGCGGGCAGTGATGCCCATCTTCTTGTGGTCGTAACCGGCCGAGCCGCCCGAGGCGAAGGCGTCGCCCAGCCAGAAGCCGTAGTCGATGGCGATGCCGTTGGCAATGTCGGAGAAGGTTGCGGTGCCTTTGTCGGCCGCCACGACCAGGTACGGGTCATCGTCATCGTGGCGCACCACGTTGGCCGGTGGCAGCACGCCGCCGTCCTTGAGGTTGTCGGTGATGTCGAGCAGGCCCGAGATGAAGATGCGGTAGCAGGCCACGCCTTCAGCCGCGATTTCATCGCGCGTGCCGCCCAACGGCAGGCGCCGGGGCAGGAAGCCACCCTTGGCGCCAACCGGCACGATCACCGAGTTCTTCACCTGCTGGGCCTTGACCAGGCCGAGCACCTCGGTGCGGTAGTCTTCTTCCCGGTCCGACCAGCGCAGCCCGCCGCGGGCGACGTTGCCAAAGCGCAGGTGCACGCCCTCGACCCGAGGCGAATAGACGAAAATCTCGAACTTCGGCACGGGCTTGGGCAGTTCGGGGATCAGCTTGGGGTTGAACTTGAAGCTGAAGTACGGCTTGTTCTGGCCGTTGGCATCCGGCTGGTAGAAGTTGGTGCGCAGGGTGGCCTTGATCAGGTCCAGGTAGCGGCGCAGGATGCGGTCTTCGTTGAGCACCTGCACGTCGTCCAGGGCGGTGAGGATGGCCTGCTCAAGGCGCTGCTGCTTGTCGTCAAGGTCATCAAGGGTGAGCTTGCGCGCCAGGTAGAAGCGGGTCTTGAACAGCCGCGTCAGCTCGCGGGCGATGTCGGTGTGGTTGTTCAGGGTGCTGGCGATGTAACCGAGGTCGAAGCCCAGGCGGATCTGCTTGAGGTAGCGGGCATAGGCGCGCAGCAGCGCCACGTCGCGCCATGGCAGGCCGGCGGTGAGTACCAGGCGGTTGAAGGCATCGTTTTCGGCATCGCCCTGGACGATATGGATGAACGCGTCCTGGAGCACGTCGTTGAGCTGCTGGATGTCCAGGCTCAAGCCTTCGCTGTAGGTGAAGGCAAAGTCGTGGATCCAGTACTCACGGCCACTGGCGTGGCGCAGGCGATAGGGGAATTCGCCGAGCACGCGCAGGCCGAGGTTCTCGAGGATCGGCAGCACGTCCGACAGCGCCAGCGGGGTGTCGGCGTGGTACAGCTTGCAGTGCAGCAGGCGGTCGCCCAGGCGCGTCAGCGGCTGGTAGAAGCTCATCGCCAGCGGCTTGCTCTCGGACAGCGCCAGCACATGCTGCAGGTCGACCACCGCCGAGTGCGCGGCAAAGCGCTCGCGGTAGCCGGCCGGGAAGCCTTTGGGGAAATCGGCGAGGATATTGGTGCCCTGGGCTTCGCCGAAGTTCTCGACCACCAGCGCCGAGTAATCGTCATGCCACGAGCGGCAGGCCTGGATCACTTCGTTTTCCAGCTGCTGCGGGTCGATGTCGATGCGGTTCTTCGGGTCCACGCGCAGAATCAGTTGCACACGCGCCAGCACCGACTCGGAGAAGAACGTCCAGAACTCGCAGTCGCTGGCCTTGAGGCGCTCCATGAGCACCTGCTGGATCTTCTGGCGTACTTCAGTGGAATAGATTTCCCGCGGCACGTAGGCCAGGCAGTAGCAGAAGCGCCCGTACGGGTCCTTGCGCAGGAACACGCGGATCTTGTTGCGTTCCTGGATCTGCACGATCGACATCACGGTGCTGAACAGCTCGTCGATCGGGGTCTGGAACAGGTCGTCGCGCGGCAGCACTTCGAGCACCTGCGCCAGCTCCTTGCCCAGGTGCGCCTTGGGGTCGAAGCCGGAGCGGCGTTCCACTTCAGCGACCTTGACCCGAATGTAGGGGATGGCATGCACGCTCTCGCCATACACCGAAGAGGTGTACAGGCCCATGAAGCGGTGCTCCTTGACCACCTTGCCGTCGGCGTCCAACTGGCGGATCGACACGTAGTCCGGGTAGGCCGGGCGGTGCACGCGGCTGGGCAGCGCGGCTTTGGCGAACGACAGCAGCAGCGGCTCGGCGAGGTAGGCCACGGCGTAGTCTTCGATGCGCAGCTCTTCGGCCGTCAGGCCCACGCGCAGGCGACGCGGCAAGCCGAGGAACGACTGCTCGTCGTAGACCATCTGGCCGCCGTCACTGCCGGCCTGCACGGTGAATTCTTCATAGCCGAGGAAGGTGAAATGGTTGTCCAGCAGCCATTCGAGGAACGCCTTGACCTCACCCTTTTCATGTTGCGCCGGGGCAAAGGCGGTTTGCTCCACCTGCGCCACCACTTCCCGCAGCTTGGCTTTCATCGGCTCGAAATCGGCCACCGCCACCCGCACCTCGGCCAACACCTGCTCGATTTCGCGGGTCAGCACGTTCAGTTCGGCGGCATTGGCGCAGCGGTCGATTTCCAGGTACATCAGCGACTCATGGCGCACCCCTTCGCCCTGGCTGCCCTTGGGCAGCAGTTCCAGCAGCTGCCCCTTGGCGTCCCGGCGCACACTCAGCACCGTGGTCTGCAGGGTGTGGATGCTGTAGCCACGGCGGTTGAGTTCGGTACGCACCGAGTCGACCAGGAATGGCAGGTCGTGGTGCAGCACCTCGACCACGGTGTGGGTCGATTGCCAGCCATTGCGTTCGTAATCGGGGTTGTATACCCGCACCTGCGGTTGCTCGGGGTCAAAGCGCTCGATGATGCGCCAGGCAGACAGGGTGCAGCCGGCCAGGTCCGACAGCCTGCGCTGGGTCAGCTCGTCCATGGAAATGATGCCGAAGAACTGCTCGGCGAACAGCGCCACTTGTGGCAGTGACTGCTCGCCGATGTGCTGCGCCAGGGCCGCTTGCAGTTGATGCTGGAAGTCGGCTTTGCTGGCTGCGGTGAAGAACGCCATCTGTGGTACTCCGCTTGGGCTTTGTAATAATTGAAGCGTCGCGTGCGTCCGACGATTACCGATCAACGATAGCCAACCTCTGGCAAGCCGGACGCCAATGTTCAGGGCTCGCGGAAGCTTAACGACTGATGGGTCATCGACGCTTGCGGCGCTGCGACAATTTCGGTCAAGGGGGGGTAACTTTACGTTTATGGATGCGCCCAAGGCTGTCAGAATTCACTTTCGTTTCCATTGACCCGAGCCGCCCCCCATGCAAATCAACACTGCCCTGCTGTTCGCCACCCCTTGCGACGACGAGGAAGACAACATGGCGACCCTGTGTTGCCACAGCGACAAGGGGCAGATGTTCTTGCTGACCCGTTATCCGGATGAGGACACCGTCGACCTGACCCTGGACGATGAGCCGTCGACGCTGGATGGCCTGAAGGTGACCTTGAGCGCCCAGCGTTTGCTGATCGAGGTGGCTGCGGGTGATCGCGATGCGTTGAAGGGGGATGAAACGCTGGAGATCGTGCTGACTTCGGCGGGGACGGACCTGGAAGAGGTTGCGCTGACCTTGCAGAACATCCTCGAAGGCACGGGCACCTTCGTCAGCGAGCTCTGAGGTTTTCAGTTCCGGCCCTTTCGCCGGCAAGCCGGCTTCCACCTTGACGGCGGCGCTGCCTCAACCCTGTGGGAGCCGGCTTGCCGGCGATGGGGCCATCACAGGCAATGCATCACGGACTGAAAACATTGACAGCCGACAGCCACCACAGGCATTGTCTGACAACCTGACCACTAGGCAACCGTTTCCATGCTAGAGCTCCAGCGCCCCGATACCTTGGTCGAACGGGTTGTCAGCGCCATCCGCGCAGAGATCGATTCCGGCCGCCTGGCCGCCGAAGCGCGCTTGCCCACCGAACAGCAACTGGCCGAACAGCTGAACGTCAGCCGCTCGGTGGTGCGCGAGGCCGTGGCGCAGCTCAAGGCCGATGGCGTGCTGATTGCCCGCCGCGGGCTCGGCTCGTACATCTCGAAAACGCCCAGTGGCACGGTGTTCCGCTTCCCCGGCAGCAACGGGCGCAAGCCTGACCTGGTGCAGATGTTCGAGATGCGCCTGTGGATCGAAACCCAGGCCGCCGCCATCGCCGCGCGCCGCCGCGACGAACAGGACCTGGCGAACATGGCCAAGGCCCTGCAGGAAATGCTCGACAAGCGCAGCGACTTCGCCACCGCTTCGGCCGCCGACGTGTCCTTCCACCGTGCCATTGCCGAAGCCAGCAAGAACGATTACTTCGTGGCCTTCCATGACTTTCTCGGTGGCCAGCTGGCCAGCGCGCGGCGCAACGCCTGGGAAAACTCTGCCGCGCATTCGGTGGGTGGTTCGGCCGATGCCAACCGTGAACACCGGGCGCTGTACCAGGCCATTGCCAACGGTGACCGCCAAGGCGCCGCAGCGTGCGCCGAAGCGCACCTGCGCGCCTCGGCCAAACGCCTGAAAATCGACCTCCCCACCCTCGACTGACAGCGCAGAACCCACCGCGGCCTGACGCGGCCTTTTTCACGCATTACTTAGTCTGACAACCTGATAAGCAGATCAACCGACAAGAACATCAAGGTACCCTGCATGACTTACGATTACTGCATCATCGGCGGCGGCATCGTCGGCCTGGCCACCGCGATGGCCCTGCTCCAGCAGCGCCCGGGCGCGTCATTGCTGATTCTGGAAAAGGAAGCCAGCCTCGGCCGCCACCAGACCGGCCACAACAGCGGCGTTATCCATGCGGGCATCTACTACGCCCCAGGCAGCCTCAAGGCCGAGCTGTGCAAGCGCGGCGCCCAGGCGACCAAAGACTTCTGCACCGAGCACGGCATCGCTTTCGACGTCTGCGGCAAGCTGCTGGTGGCGTCCAACCCGCTGGAGATGCAGCGCATGCAGGCGCTGCATGAACGCTCGCAGCAGAACGGCCTGAAGGTCGAACGCCTCGACGCCACCGAGCTGAAGCACCGCGAGCCCAACATTGCCGGCCTTGGCGCACTGTTCGTCGATGCCACCGGCATCGTCGACTACAAGCACGTGTGTGATGCCATGGCCAAGGTCATCGAACAGGCGGGCGGCGAAGTGCGCCTGTCTACCACCGTGCGGGGCATCCGCGAGCTGGGCGAGCATGTTGAAATTCGCGACGACGGTCACACCTGGCGAGCCCGCCAGCTGGTCGCCTGCGCCGGCCTGCAGTCCGACCGGCTGGCACGCCTAGCCGGCGTGAAGATCGACCATCAGATCATCCCCTTTCGCGGCGAGTATTACCGCCTGCCGGCCAGCAAGAACCAGATCGTCAACCACCTGATCTACCCGATCCCCGACCCGGAACTGCCGTTCCTCGGCGTGCACCTGACCCGCATGATTGACGGCAGCGTTACCGTCGGCCCCAACGCGGTGCTGGGCTTCGGCCGGGAAAACTACCGCAAGTTCGCAGTGAACTGGCGCGATGTGGCCGAGTACGCACGCTTCCCAGGGTTCTGGAAAACCATCTGGAACAACCTGGGCTCGGGCACCACCGAGATGAAGAACTCGTTGTTCAAACGCGGCTACCTGGAGCAATGCCGCAAGTACTGCCCATCGCTGCAGGTCGAGGACCTGCTGCCCTATGAAGCTGGCATCCGCGCCCAGGCTGTAATGCGCGACGGCACCTTGGTGCACGATTTCCTGTTCGCCGAAACCCCGCGCATGGTGCATGTCTGCAATGCCCCGTCGCCGGCTGCCACTTCGGCTATCCCGATCGGCCAGATGATCGCCGAAAAGATCCTCAAGGCCCGCTGAACCCTGCTGCACCTCACTATAAAGACAATAAGGAAAACCCCATGTCGGTACACGAGGCGGCCCCGGCCGCGAGCGAGACCCCGCAACAGCAACGCAAACGCCTGCGCAAGGTGGCTGCGGCGACCATCTTCGGCTCCATGCTGGAGTGGTACGACTTCTACCTCTACGCGACCATGGCGGCGATCGTGTTCTCGAAGATCTTCTTCGATGCCAGCAACCCGGCGGTGGCCTCGCTGCTGGCCTTCTCCACGTTCGCCATCGGCTTTGTCGCGCGCCCGTTCGGCGGCATCCTGTTCGGTTACCTGGGCGACCGCTTCGGCCGCAAGCATGTACTGGTGATCACGTTCTGCATGATGGGCATCTGCACCGCGCTGATCGGCCTGATCCCGAGCTATGCCGCGATCGGCATCTGGGCGCCGATCCTGCTGGTTGTGATCCGCATCATCCAGGGCCTCGGCGCCGGTGCCGAGCTGTCTGGTGCGGCGGTCACCTCTTACGAACATGCCAGCGAAGGCAAACGCGGCAGCCAAGGCGCCTGGCCGGCATTGGGGCTCAACCTGGGCTTGCTGCTGTCGTCGCTGACCGTGTACCTGCTGACCATGAATGGCAACGAATTCCTCCTGGCCGGTGGCTGGCGCATCCCGTTCATCGCCAGCATCGCCTTGGTGGCGATCGGCTTGTGGGTGCGCAAGAGCATCCCAGAAACGCCTGACTTCAAGGAACTCGACAAGGCCGACGACAAGCCGCAGATATCGCCTTTGAAGCTGTTGTTCAAAAATGACCTCAAGGGGCTGGCCGTGGTGTTTTTCGTGGCCATCGGCTACAACGCACTCAGCTACATCTTCAAGACGTTCTCGCTGGCCTACCTGACCCAGTTCAAAGGCGTTGAAGCGCATGTGACATCGCTGTCGGTGACCATCGCCAGCTTGGTGGCGATCTTCGCCGTGCCGTTCTTCGGCTGGCTGTGCGACCGCTGGAGCAGCAAGACCGTACTGATGCTTGGCGGGGCGCTGTCGGTGCTGTTCGCCTACCCGTTCCTGCAATTGCTGAGCACCGCAGAGCCCATGCTGATCTATGTGGCCATTGCCATCGGCACCGGTATCCTGGCGCCGATGATGTTCGCTCCGCAGGGCTCGTTCCTCAGCCGCCAGTTCCCGACCCAGACCCGCTCGTCGGGCTTTGGCACCGGGCGCGAGATCGGCACGGCGGTGGCCGGCGGCCTGGCGCCGCTGGGCGGGCTGGCATTGGTGGCGAGTTCGGCGACGCATTCCACCGATGGCGTGGCGGTGATCCTGGCGATCGCCGGGGTGCTGGTGGTGGTGTTCGCCCTCTGCGATCAGGGGCGCAAGCATTCCCGTTCGAAGAACTGATCAGTTCAGGCAGTGTCGGCGCCCCCACGGATAGATTAAAGTATCCCCCCCTGCCAGGTCGGTTGCCTTTCGTGCCCGCCCTGGCGCTATTCCAGGAACCGCCACCGATGGAACACCGTGAAGCGCTGATCGCGCTACGCACCTTTCTTTCCTCCCAGATCCTAGGCCAGGAGAAGCTGGTCGAGCGGCTGTTGATCGTGCTTTTGGCCGACGGCCACATGTTGGTCGAGGGTGCGCCGGGCCTGGCCAAGACCAAGGCCATCAAAGAGCTGGCCGAAGGCGTCGAGGCGCAGTTCCATCGTATCCAGTTCACCCCCGACCTACTGCCTGCCGACATCACCGGTACCGAAATCTATCGCCCGGAAACCGGCAGCTTCGTGTTCCAGCAGGGGCCGATCTTCCACAACCTGGTGCTGGCCGACGAAATCAACCGCGCGCCTGCCAAGGTGCAGTCGGCGCTGCTCGAGGCCATGGCCGAGCGCCAGGTCAGCGTGGGCCGCAGCACTTACGACCTGTCGCCGCTGTTCCTGGTGATGGCCACGCAGAACCCGATCGAGCAGGAAGGTACCTACCCGCTGCCTGAAGCCCAGCTCGACCGCTTCCTGATGCACGTCAAAATAGGGTTCCCCGATGCCGCCGTGGAGCGGCGCATCCTCGCCCAGGCCCGCGGCGAAGCCCTGGGTGGTGAGGTCAAGCCCGAGCGGCGGGTCAGCCAGCAGGCGATCTTTGCCGCACGCAAAGAGATCCTCGGCCTGTACATGGCCGACGCGGTAGAGGAATACCTGGTGCAGCTGGTCATGGCCACGCGCACCCCGGCCAAGTTCGATGCCGAGCTGGCCGACTGGATCGCCTACGGCGCCAGCCCGCGTGGCTCCATCGCCCTGGATCGCTGCGCACGGGCCCATGCCTGGCTGGCCGGGCGCGACTTCGTCAGCCCCGAGGATATCCAGGCCGTGCTGTTCGACGTACTGCGCCACCGCATCATCCTGTCCTTCGAAGCCGAGGCGGCGGGGGTCGACCAGGACCGCGTGGTTCAGCGTATCCTCGACGTCGTCGCCGTTGCCTGAGCCCATGCCCACTGCGCAGCAGGCCGAACCCGGCATCCGCATCGGCCTCGCCGAGCTGATCGACATGCGCCACCGTGTGCGCGAAATCCAGCTGTTCTCCCGGCCCGGCCAACGCAGCCCACTGGTGGGTCTGCACCACTCCAAGCTGCGTGGCCGCGGTGTGGACTTCGACCAGGTGCGCGTGTACCAGGCCGGCGACGATGTGCGCAACATCGACTGGCGCGTCACCGCCCGCACCCAGGAACCGCACACCAAGCTGTTCCATGAAGAGCGCGAGCGGCCGATCTTCATCCTCGTCGAACAAAGCCAGCGCCTGTTCTTCGGCTCGGGCCTGCTATTCAAATCGGTACTCGCGGCCCAGGCGGCGGCGCTGTTCGGCTGGGCCGCACTGGGCCACAACGACCGCATCGGCGGGCTGGTGTTCGGCGACAACGAGCATCACGAAATCAAGCCACGGCGCAGCAAGCAGAGCCTGCTGCAGTTGCTCAACCGCATGGCCAAGGTCAACCAGGCCCTGCACACCGAAGCCGTGCCGAACGCCGACAGCCTGGGCCTGGCCCTGCGCCGCGCGCGTGAAGTGCTGCGCCCCGGCAGCCTGGCCATCGTCATTTGCGACGAGCGCTCGCTCAGCGCCCAGGCCGAACAGCACCTGGCAATGCTCTCGCGTCATTGCGACCTGCTGTTGCTGCCGGTGTCCGACCCGCTCGACCATGCCCTGCCCGCCGCCGGCCTGCTGCGGTTCGCCCAGCGCGGGGCGCAGCTGGAGCTCGACACCCTGGACGCCAACCTGCGCCAGGCTTACCGTCAACAGGCCGAGACACGCATCGAGCGCTGGGAGCTGATGGCGCAAAAGCTGCGCGTGCTGCTGATGCCGCTGAGCACCCAGAGCGAAATGATCGAACAGCTGCGCGAGTACCTGAATGCCCAGCGCCCTGGGAGCAGTCGATGAACCCACTGGATCAGCTGCAACCGCTGATCGCACCCGCGGCGATCGGCCTTTGGCCACCGGCGCCCGGCTGGTGGTTGCTGCTTGCCGTGCTGCCGCTGTTGGCCTGGGGCCTGTGGCGGCTGCGCCGTTGGCGGCCGGGCAAGCGCCGAGTAGTGCGTGCCGAGCAACCGCTCGACCCCGTGCGCGTGGAGGCCCTGGCCGAACTCGCCCGCCTGCCCCGCCCCTACGACAGCGCGCCAGCCGGCGCCTGGCTGCAGCAGATCAACGCACTGCTCAAACGCCTGTGCCGCAACCATTACCCAGGGGCCAACAGCCATACCCTCAACGGCCGCCAGTGGCTGGCGTTTCTTGACAACCGTTGCCCCGCCGCCGGCCTGACCCGCTGGATGGTCCTGGTCGAAGGCGCCTACAAGCCCGAGTGCAAGCTTGATGACAAGGCCATCGTCGGCTTGAGCCAGGCCGTCGAAACCTGGATTCGCAAACATGTTTGAACTGGCCTGGCCGTGGATTTTCCTGCTGCTGCCGCTGCCGTGGCTGGCGCGCCTGGTGCTGCCCGCCGCCGACAGCGGCGAGCCGGTGCTCAAGGTCGGCTTCCTCGACGAGCTGGAAGGACTGGCCGGCCGGCGTGCACGCCTGAACCTGCCAACCTGGCGCCAACAGGCGCCGTTCGTGCTGATCTGGCTGTTGCTGCTGCTTGCCGCCGCCCGCCCGCAATGGCTTGGCGAGCCGGTGCCAGTGGCCGCCAGTGGCCGTGACCTGCTGGTGGCCGTGGATGTGTCCGGTTCCATGGACTTCCCCGACATGCAGTGGAAGGACGAAGAAGTCAGCCGCCTCGACCTGGTCAAGGCGCTGCTCGGTGATTTCCTGCAAGACCGCAAGGGCGACCGCGTCGGCCTGATCCTGTTCGGCAGCCAGGCCTACCTGCAGGCACCGTTGACCTTCGACCGGCGCACCGTGCGCACCTTCCTCGACGAGGCGCAGATCGGCATCGCCGGCAAGAACACCGCCATCGGCGACGCCATCGGCCTGGCGGTCAAGCGCCTGCGCCAGCGCCCGGCACACAGCCGGGTGCTGGTGCTGATCACCGACGGCGCCAACAACGGCGGCCAGATCCACCCGCTGACCGCCGCCCGCCTGGCCGCCCAGGAAGGCGTGCGCATCTACACCATCGGTATCGGTGCCAACCCCGAGGCCAGCGGCACCCCTGGCCTGCTCGGCCTCAACCCGAGCCTGGACCTCGACGAAGCCTCGCTCAAGGAAATCGCCGACCTGACCCGCGGCGCCTACTTCCGCGCCCATGACGGCGCCGAGCTGGATGCCATCGGCGATACCCTCGACCAACTGGAACCTGTCGCCCAGCAGCCGACCCAGGCGCGCACGGCCAAGGCCTTGTACGCCTGGCCATTGGCCCTGGCGTTGCTGCTCAGCGTGCTGCTGGTGGTGGCGGTGCAATGGCCCGACAACCTGCTGCAACGGGCGCTGCGCAGGCCGCGCTTCCTGCAACCCCACCCGGAATGGCGTGACCGCTTGAAACGGCTGCGCCTTAGGAAGCGGCGATGATCGATCTCTGGCCGCAATGGTTGCGCCCGCTCTGGCTGCTGGTTGTGCCGCTGCTCGCCTGGCTGTTGTTCAAGCTGTGGCACCGGCGCAGGCGCGCCGGGCGCTGGCAGATGATCCTGCCGCAGGCGTTCCATCCGGTACTGCTCGGTGGCGGCAGCGGCAGCAACAGCAAGCTGCCGTGGATTGCCCTGGGCCTGGCTTGGTTGCTGGTTGTTCTGGCTTTGCTCGGACCAAGCTGGCAGCGCCTGGAAGAAACCCGCCAGCGCCCGGCCGACCCGCTGGTGATCCTGCTCGAACTGACCCCGCAGATGCTCGCCGAGGACACGCCGCCCAACCGCCTGCAGCAGGCCCGGCGCAAGGTGCTCGACCTGCTCGAGCATCGCCACGACAGCCAGACCGCGCTGATCGTCTACGCAGGCAGCGCCCACACCCTGGTACCGCTGTCCGACGACCTCGGCACCACGCGCAACCTGCTTGAGGCGATTGACCCATCGATCATGCCGCAACCTGGCCAGCGCGCCGACCTGGCGGTACAGAAAGGCCTTGCCCTGCTGGCGCAGAGTGGCCTGGGCCAGGGCCGCCTGTTGCTGGTCGGTTCAGCGCTGAGCGCCGCGGAACGCCAGGGTATCGCCCAGGCCCTCGGCCGCCAGGGCCCAAGCCTGCTGATGCTGGGCATCGGCACCCGCGACGGCGCGCCAGTACGCCAGGCCAACGGCGAATTCCTCAAGGACGACCAGGGCGGCATCCTCGTACCGCGCCTGGACAGCGCCGGCCTCAAGGCCTTCATCAACGGCACCGGCGGGCGCTACCGCCATGCCCGCATCGACGACCTCGACCTGCGTGGCCTCGGCCTGTTCGACAACCCGCGCATCCTGCGCAACGACGGCCAGAACGTGCAGCTCGACAGCTGGGCCGACCAAGGCTACTGGCTGCTGATTCCGCTGTTGCTGCTGGCTGCCTGTGCCGGCCGGCGCGGCTGGCTGTTCTGCTTGCCGCTGCTACTGGCGCTGCCGCAACCGAGCCAGGCCTTCGAGCTCAATGACCTGTGGCTGCGCCCCGACCAGCAAGGCCAACGCCTGCTGGAACGCAACCAGCCGGCGGACGCAGCCCGGCACTTTCAGGACCCGCAATGGCGTGGCATGGCCCTGTATCAGGCCGGCGACTACGCCGAAGCTGCCAAGGCCTTCGCCCAGGGCAATAGCGCGGCGGCCCACTACAATCGAGGCAACGCGCTGGCGCGCAGCGGTGAGCTGGAAGCTGCCCTGGACGCCTATGAGCAGGCACTGGAGCGCCAGCCCGACCTGAAACCGGCGCTGGACAACCAGGCGCTGATCCAGCAACTGTTGCAGCAACGTGAAGCCCAGGCCGAGGAACAACCGGCCAAGGACGATGCCCAAGGCACGCCCGGCAGCGAAACCGAGGGCAACAGCAGCTCGGCCAGCAACCCAGCGCAGGGCGCGCCCGGCGACGATGAACAGGCCAACCCCGGACAACCCGGCGAAGGCAACAGCAACAACCAGGCCACCCCGGGTAACCAGGGCGGCGATGACGACGGCGTGACCCAGCCGCCCCAGCGGCCGGTCTCGACCAGCCTCGACGCCGAGCAACGCCAAGCCCTGGAACAATGGCTGCGGGAGATCCCCGATAATCCGGCGGAGCTGCTGCGGCGCAAATTCTGGTATGAACAGCAATTGCATCAGGAAACCCCACGATGAGTCGCCTCGGCGTCTTTCTCCTCGGCCTTTTATGGGCCGTACTGGTCCAGGCCGAACCGACACTGCAGGCCAGCGTCGACCGCACCCGCCTGGAAGCTGGCGAAACCCTGGAGCTGACCCTCGAAAGCCAGGACGTGACCCAGTTCGGCAAGCCCGACCTGCGCGCCCTTGACGGCGACTTTGAAGTGCGTGGCACACGCCAGCTGAACAGCCTGCACACCCTCGACGGCGAAACCCGCGCCAGCACCCGCTGGATCATCACCCTGCTGCCACGGCGCAGCGGCAGCCTGCGCATCCCCGAGCTGCAACTGGGCCAGTCACGCAGCCAGGCCATCGACCTGCAGGTGCTGCAGGCCGACGCCAGCCGCCCGGACAGCGCCTCGCAGGTGTTCGTCGAGGCCACCTTGGACACCAACGAGGTGTACGTCCAGGCGCAGGCCGTGCTGACTTTGCGTATCTACCATTCGGTGTCGCTGTACGACGACAGCAGCCTCAGCCCGCTGCAGCTGGAAAACGCCAAGGTCGAACCGCTGGGCGAGTCGCGCACCTATGAAAAGGAAATCAACGGCGTGCGCCACGGGGTGATCGAGACGCGCTACGCACTCTACCCACAGCAAAGCGGCGACCTGGATATTCCACCGCTGACCTTCACCGCCACCGCCGCCGACAACGCGCAGCAGCCCCCCGGCAGCATGCGAGTTGGCCGCCAGGTACAAGTCAGCTCACTGCCACTGCGCCTGACCGTACGCCCTATCCCCGCTGCCTGGCCCGCCAATGCGCCGTGGCTGCCCGCCCGCAGCCTGAGCCTGGAAGAGCACTGGAACCCCGACCCCGGCAGCCAGCAGACGCAGATTGGCGACTCGCTGACCCGCAGCATCACCCTGCGTGCCGAAGGGCTCTCCAGCACCCAGTTGCCGCAACTGCCGGCCACCGAAATCGTCGGTTTGCGCCGCTACCCGGACCAACCGCTGCTGCGCAATGAAATCAACGAACGCGGCATGACCGCCAACCGCGAGGAGCGTGAAGCGTTGGTGCCGACCCACAGTGGCGAACTAGCCCTGCCAGCGCTGGAAGTCACCTGGTGGAACACCCGCGAGGACCATCTGGAGCATTCCAGCCTGCCTGCGCGCATGCTGAACGTGCAGGACAACCCGGCCTTGAGCGCCGAAACCCCGGTCGGCGACACGGGCAGCGCCAGCCACCTGCTCTGGCCCTGGCAGCTCGCCACCCTGGTGTTCGCCCTGACCACGCTGCTCGGTTTCACCCTGTGGTGGCGCGCCCGCTCGCAGCCGGCGGTGCTGCGCGCCGCGCAGGCAGGCCCAAGCCCACGCACCCTGCTGGACGACCTCAAGCGTGCCTGCCTGGCCAACGACCCGCAGGCTACCCGCCAGGCGCTCGATGCCTGGGCGCGCCAACAGCCGCAGACCCTGGCCGAAATGGCCGCGCGCTTCGTACCCTTGTCGGATGCGCTGGATGGGTTGAACGGGGCGTTGTACAGCGAGAGTGGCCAGTATTGGCAAGGCGAGGACCTGTGGCGGGCGATCGGCACCATCCCCCCGGCCGAGCAGGTGTTGTTGCCTGCGGGTGAAAACGGCAGTTTGCCGCCGCTCTACCCCAAGTAGAACAGCCCCCAGTTGAGTTACCATACCGCCCCTTCAAAGAGCCCATTCAAGCCAAGCACCCTGCTTGGCTGAATCGACACCGACAGGTCATCCATGCGTCTGTTTCACACCTCCGACTGGCACCTGGGCCAAAGCCTGCATGGCCAGGAACGCGACTTCGAACACGCCTGCTTCCTTGATTGGCTGCTCGGCCAGCTGCACCTGCGCCAGCCCGACGCGCTGCTGATCGCCGGCGATATCTTCGACACGGTCAACCCACCGGTCAAAGCCCAGGAGCGGCTCTACGACTTCATCGTGCAGGCCCACGAGCAACAGCCGAAGCTGGACATCGTGATGATCGCCGGCAACCATGACTCCGGCTCGCGCATCGAGCTGCCCGCCGCGCTCATGCGCCGTTTGCGCACCCACGCGCTGGGCCGCGTGCACTGGCTCGACGAAGGCCAGCTGGATGCCGAGCGCCTGCTGATCCCGCTGACCAATGGCCGTGGCAAGGTCGCCGCCTGGTGCCTGGCCCTGCCCTTCCTGCGCCCGGCCGAAGTCACCGGCCCGCAGCTGGGCGAGGACTACCTGCAGGGCATCACCCAGGTGCACCAGCAACTGATCGCCGCCGCGCAGAAAAAACGCAAGAAAGACCAGGCACTGGTCGCCATCAGCCACGCGCACATGGCCGGCGGCTCGGTGTCCGAGGACTCCGAGCGCAGCCTGATCATCGGCAATGCCGAAGCCCTGCCGGCCAAGCTGTTCGACAAGGCCATCAGCTACGTCGCTCTGGGCCACTTGCACAAGCCGCAGAAGGTCAACCGCGAAACCCGCATCCGCTACAGCGGCTCGCCGATCCCGCTGTCGTTCGCCGAAATCAATTACCCGCACCAGGTGCTGGAAGTCGAGCTGGACGGCGCCGAGCTGGTCAGCGTCGAAGCGCGCCCAGTGCCGCGCGCCGTGGCCCTGCAACGCATCGGCCCGGCACCGTTGGGCGAACTGCTGGAGCAACTCGCCGAGCTGCCGGTGATCGACCTGCTCGAAGACCCCAACCGCCAGCCCTGGCTGGAGGTGCGCGTGCGCCTGGACGAGCCGCAGCCCGACTTGCGCCAGCAAATCGAAAGCGCCCTGCACGGCAAGGCGGTGCGGCTGATACGCATCAGCGCCGAATATGCCGGCCACGGCAACGAGGATGACAGCGAGCTGGCGTTCGTCGAGTTGTCGCAAATGACCCCGCAGGACCTGTTCAGCCGCGCCTGGGAACAAGCCTACGGCAACCCCGTCGACGAACAGGCCCTGGCCGACTTTGCCTTGCTGCTGCAGGACGTCCAGCTGGAAGAGGAGCAGCCATGAAGATTCTCGCCATTCGCCTGAAGAACCTGGCATCCCTGGCCGGCCCTGTGGAGATCGACTTCACCGCCGAACCGCTGGCCAGCGCCGGCCTGTTCGCCATCACCGGGCCGACCGGCGCCGGCAAGAGCACCCTGCTCGACGCCCTGTGCCTTGCCCTGTTCGGCACCGTGCCACGGCTCAACGACATCGGCCGCGAAGCCAAGGTTCCGGACGCTGACGGCGAAATCCCCACCTCCGACCCGCGGAACCTGCTGCGCCGCGGCACCGGCAGTGGTTTTGCCGAGGTCGACTTCGTCGGCATCGACGGCCACCGCTACCGCGCGCGCTGGGAGGCCAACCGCGCCCGCGACAAGGCCAACGGCAAGCTGCAGCACAGCCGCCAGAGCCTCTATGACCTGAACAGCGAGCAGGTACTGGGCAGCGGCAAGAACGAATACAAGCAGCTGATCGAGGCCCGTCTGGGCCTGAATTTCGAGCAGTTCACCCGCGCGGTGATGCTGGCCCAGAGCGAGTTCAGCGCCTTCCTCAAGGCCGACGACAAAGAACGCAGCGAGCTGCTGGAAAAGCTCACCAACACCGCCATCTACACCCGCCTAGGCCAGCGTGCTTTCAGCAAGGCACGAGAAACGGGTGAAGTACACAATGCACTGAAAGAGCGCGCCAGCCACCTGCTGCCGATGGCCGCCGAAGCCCGCGCCGAACTCGACCAGCGCCTGGAGCAGGCGCAGCAGCAGTTCAAGGCCGAGCAGGCGCACCAGCGCCAGCTGGAGCAGCAGCGCACCTGGCTCAACGAACAACGCCAACTGCAGGCCCAGCACAGCGAAGCCGGTGCGGCCTTGCGCACGGCCGAACAACACTGGCAAGCACTGGCCGAGCAACGCCTCGACCTGCAACGCCTGGAGCGCCTGGCACCTCAGCGCCACCAGTTCAACCGCCAGCAAGTGCTGGCCGCGCAACTGGCGCCATTGGCGGCGCAGATCGCCGAGCAGCAACACCAGCAAGGCGAGTTGCAAACGCGCACCGACGAACTGCAACAGGCGTTGCTCGCGGCTCGCCAGTCACTCGCTGACAGCCAGGCCCAGCACAGCGAAAACACGCCTCGCCTGCGCCAGGCCTTCGCCGGCCAGGACAGCCTGGCACGGCTGGACAGTGAGCTGACAGCACAACGCACGGCCAACCAGCAGGCCGAACAGCACGTTGCCGAAGGCCAGCAGCACCTGCAGCAGCTGGAAGAAAACCAGCAACGCAGCCTGCAACAGCTGGCACAGATTGATGAGGCGTTGACCGATAGCCAACACCTGGCGGGGCTGGCCAACGCCTGGCAGGCCTACCTGCCGCAGCTCAAGCAAGTGATGCTGATCGGCGGGCGTTTGACCAAGGGTCGCGAAGAGTTGCCAGGCCTGCAGGCTCAAGCCAGCCAAGCCAATGCTCAGTTGCAGGGCCAACGCGAGCATTACGCGCTGCTGTTCCGCGAAGCCAATGCCGAACCGCAAGCGCTGGCCGAGCAGATCGACCTGCTCGGCGGCATGCTCCAGGACAACCGCAAGCAGCAGCGTGCCGTCGAGGACGTATCGCGCCTGCATGGCCGCGAGCGGGAGCTGCGCCAGCAACTCGAAGCCGTGCGTGAGCGCCAACAGCACGCCATGCAGCAACGCCAGCAACTGATCGGCGAAGGCACTGCGGCCAAGGCCGAGCTGGAGGCGGCCGAGCAGGCGCTGAACCTTACCCGCCAACTGCTTGAACGCCAGCGCCTGGCACGCAACACCAGCGTCGAAGAGCTGCGTGCCCAGTTGCGCGACGGCGAATCGTGCCCGGTCTGTGGCAGCGCCGAGCACCCTTTCCATCAACCCGAAGCCCTGTTGCAGAGCCTGGGCCGACAGGATCAGGCCGAAGAGGACGCGGCGCAGAAGCAGGTCGAAAGCCTCAACGGCAAACTGGTGGAACTGCGCACCCAGCTAGGTGTGGTCAACGCCCAGCTCAAAGACTACCAGCAGCAACAGGTGCAGCTGGGCGAGCAGTTGCAGCCGTTGGTGGCGCAGGTGCAGGCACACAGCCTCTGGCCCGCCCTCGCGCCCCAGGACGACAAGGCCCGCACCGCCTGGCTGGCCAGCCAACTGCAGCGCCTGGACGATGAAATCGGCAAGGACGAAAAACGCCAGAGCGCCCTGCTCGCCCTGCAAAAGGATGCTGCCCGCCTCAACCAGCAATTGCAGGCGGCGCAAGAGGCGCAACAGCAGGCGCAGCGCCACCTGGACCAGCAGCACCAAGCCCTGGCCAACGATGAACAGCAGTTGCAGCAAGGCCTCGATGACCTGGCCAGCGTGTTGCCGGTCGATGTCCTCAAGGCCCTGAGCGACGACCCGGCCAACGCCTTCCTCGCCCTCGACCAGCAGATCGCCCAGCGCTTGCAACAGCTGGAACAGCGCAAAGACGAGCAGGAAGAACAACACGCACGCCAGGTGCAGTTGGACAAGCTGCGCGACCAGCAGCAAACACGCCTGCAGGCTCAGCAACAGTTGCAGCTCACCCTTGCCAGCCTCGAGGAGCAGCGCCAGCAGGCCCAGGCGGCACTCGCCGAGCTGCTTGGCCAGCACTCCAGTGCCGAAGCCTGGCAACAGTACCTGGACGTACAGCTGGAGCAGGCGCGCGCGGTCGATGCCGACACCGCCCAGCGCCTGCAGGAATTGCGCAATCAGGGCGTGCAACTGGCTGCCGAGCTCAAGGCCAATAGCCAGCGGCAGCAGGCGCTGGAGCATGAATGCCAGCAGCTGCACGGCGAGATCGTACAGTGGCGCAGCGAACACCCCGAGCTGGATGACAGCGGCCTCGACCGCTTGCTGGCCATCGACGATACGCAGCTGGGCGAACTGCGCCAGCACCTGCAAGGCGCAGAAAAAGCCATCGAGCAAGGTCGCGTACTGCTGCAGGAACGTGAACAGCGCCTGCAGCAACATGCCGCCCAGGTACAAGGTGAGCTACCCGATAATCTGGAGCAGACCCTGGCCGAGCTTGCGCAGCAGCTCAACATTCAGGAACAACAGTGCGCCGAACTGCGCGCGCAACAGGCAGACGACCAGCGCCGCCAGCATGCGCACCAGGCCCTGGCCGCCGAAATCGACCAGGCCTACCAGCAGTGGCAGCGCTGGGCACGCCTGAGCGCGCTGATCGGTTCGGCGTCCGGCGATGTGTTCCGCAAGATCGCCCAGGGCTATAACCTGGACCTGTTGCTGCACCACGCCAACGCCCAACTGCGCCAACTGGCGCGGCGTTACCGCCTGAAGCGCGGCGGCAGCGCGCTGGGCCTGCTGGTGTTGGACACCGAGATGGGTGACGAACTGCGCTCGGTGCACTCGTTGTCCGGCGGGGAAACTTTCCTGGTGTCGCTGGCACTCGCCCTGGGCCTGGCTTCGATGGCTTCGAGCACCTTGCGCATCGAGTCGCTGTTCATCGACGAAGGCTTCGGCAGCCTCGACCCCGAATCGCTGCAACTGGCCATGGACGCCCTCGACGGCTTGCAGGCGCAGGGCCGCAAGGTGGCGGTGATCTCCCACGTGCAAGAGATGCACGAGCGCATCCCGGTGCAGATCCAGGTACGGCGCCAGGGCAATGGCCTGAGTGATGTGGAGGTGTGCGGGTGATTCTCTACTCGTTCCGCCGTTGCCCATGGGCCATGCGAGCGCGCCTGGCCCTGCGCTATGCCGGGTGCGAGGTGCAAGTGCGCGAAGTGGCGATGAAGCACAAGCCGGACGAGCTGCTGGCCTTGTCGCCCAAGGGTACGGTGCCGGTGCTCGATACCGGTGACGGTGTGCTCGAAGAGAGCCTCGACATCATGCGCTGGGCACTGGCGCGCAACGACCCGCAGGACTGGCGCCTGCAAGCCGACCCCGTTGCCGCGCAGCAGGCCGAGAGGCTGATCGCCCGCAACGACAGCGCGTTCAAGGCGCAGGTGAACCTGTACAAGTATGCCGAGCGTTACCCCGAGCACTCACGCGAGCATTACCGCCAGCAGGCCGAGGCCTGGCTGGTTGAGCTTGAACAGTTGCTCGAGGGGCGGCCCTACCTGTTGGCCGAACACCCCAGCCTGGTCGACGCCGCGCTGTTGCCCCTGATGCGCCAGTTTGCCGGGGTCGAACCGCAATGGTTCGCCGAGGCGGCTTATCCGCAGGTGCGGAGCTGGCTGGAGGGGTGGTTGGCGTCCGAGTTGTTCAAGGCGGTGATGGCCAAGTAGCTATCAGCCCGCTCCCACAGGTTCAGTGCTCACATCTGGATCAATGGTTGTGCTTACCACTCAACGCCGCATGAAAATGCGCGCTCTGGCGCAGGTACTGTTCGGTGTAGCTAGGGGTGGCGGAGGCCTTGCTGCTGGTGTCGGCATGGGCATGCGCCGGCAGCACGACCGAAGCGGAAATGGCGGATGCGGCGATGACCGGGAAGAGATTGAAGTTCATCTGGGTTGACCTCGTCTGCGCTGGTTTGACGTTGGCCCGTCTGGGCCTTGGGTCAAACTTACGCCGCTGAGGTCAGGCATAGAAATTCATTGCGGTGGTAGGGATTATCACGCGTATCGATAGTCACTCGATAAACTTAAGGTCCGAAGGCGCAGCCTGCGGCAAGGTCTGCACGGTCTTGCCCAGCATGCCGGTACGCGGATCGCGGCGCATGACCACAATCTGGTTGCTCTTCTGATTGGCCACCAGCAGGAAGTTGTCGCTCGGATCCAGGGCAAACTCCCGCGGGTGGTCGCCCTCGACCGAGCGGCGTTGCAGGAACGCCAGCTGGCCGTCGTCCTTGCCCACGCCGAACACCACGATCTCGTTGGTCGTGCCACGGTTGCTGACATACAGGAATCGCCCATCCGCCGACAGGTGCAATGCACCCGCCGCCTTGGCTGCGGCATCCTGCTGCTCGGTCAGCGGCAGGCGCTGGCGCTCGTGCAGCGCATCGTCCTTGACGTCGAACATGACCACTTCAGCGCTCATCTCCAGCGTCAGGTAGGCATGCAGCCCCTTGGCATCGAACAACAGATGGCGTGGCCCACTGCCCGGCGGCAGGTCGACCGATGCCGGAATTGCCGGAGTCAGCGGGCGGTCGACGCTGGCACCGTCGTAGCGGTAGATGAACACCTTGTCGGCGCCCAGGTCACTGGCATACAGGTGGCTGCCATCCGGCGACAGCACCAGCGAATGCACATGGGCACCGGCCTGGCGCTCGGGGTTGACGCCACTGGGCTTGTGCCGAGCCTGCTGAACCACGTCCTTGAGCTTGCCGTCCTTGGCCACCGGGATGACTACAAGGCTACCGCCCGGGTCGGGGGCGACGGCGTAGTTGGCGACGAACAGATAGCGCTGGTCGCGACTGAGGCTGGCATGCGTCGGCTCGTCACCGCGCGTGGCCACCTGGTTGAGCGGTTTGATCTCGCCTTGGCTGCTAACGCTGAAGCTGCTGGCATGGCCCTGCGGCGTTTCGTTGACCGCGAACAGCTGCCGCTGATCGGCCGAGAGCACCAACCACGAGGGGCTGACGCTCTCGACCACCTGCTGCGGCGTGGGGTCGACCTGGCCGGTCTTGCTGTCGAACGCGTAGCGGTAGATGCCTTGGCTGGCGCCATCGGTGTAACTGCCCACCAGCAGCGTGGCAGCCTGGGTAGAGAGGGTCAGGGTCATGAGGCTAGCGGTCAGCAGGCTCGTCCAGGTCCGGTTCATGGTCTTCTTCTTCATCCGGGGCGCGAAAGGCACTCATACAGACTAGACGATGCTCACCCTGGGCATCGTTCAGCTGCCAGTCATCACCCACCGCGATGGCGGCGGCGATCTGCTCGGCGGTGAACGTCCAGCGGCGCAGTTGGCGGCCGTCCATGCATTCGACCGTGAGGCCGGTTTCGTCAGAGGTGAAGTCGAAGGCATGCAGGCCGTCGATCAGCAGCATGTCGCAGGATGCGAGGGCGGTGGCGAGGGGGGACATGGGGATACCGATGAAAAATGAGCCGGTAGTATAGCGACCTCTGTGGGAGCAGGCTTGCCCCGCGAACAAGGGCAGCGCCCTTGCAGGCAAGCCCGCTCCCACAACAGCCCGGATCAATGGGCGAAGATCGAGCCGCCCTCCTTGCCCACCATCTTCTCGGGCTTGATCAGGAAGCGCGCCAGCGCTGGCAGCAGCCACAGCGCACCGAACATGTTCCACAACAGCATGAAGGTCAGCATCAGGCCCATGTCGGCCTGGAACTTGATGGCCGAGAAGATCCAGGTGCACACGCCGATCGCAAGGCACAGGCCGGTGAACAGCACCGCTTTACCGGTCGAGCGCAGGGTCTGGTAGTAGGCCTCCTGCAGCGGCAGGCCGGCACGCAGGAAGCTTTCCAGGCGGCTGTAGATGTAGATGCCATAGTCCACGCCGATGCCCACGCCCAGCGCCACCACCGGCAAGGTGGCGACCTTGACGCCGATGCCCATGAACGCCATCAGCGCGTTGCCCAGTACCGAGGTCAGCACCAGCGGCAGGACGATGCACAGGGTGGCGGCAAAGGAGCGGAAGGTGATCATGCACATGACCGCGACGCACAGGTACACCAGCACCAGGATGGTCAGCTCGGCCGACTTGATCACCTCGTTGGTGGCCGCTTCGATGCCGGCATTGCCCGCCGCCAGCAGGAACTGCAGGCCGTCCTTGTTGTGGCTGTCGGCAAACGCCTTGGCGGCGCTGGTCACGCGCTCCAGGGTTTCGGCCTTGTGGTCGTTGAGGAACACCAGCACCGGTGCCAGCGAGCAGTCACCGTTGTACAGGCCGTCGGCGCGGGCAATGGAGTTGTTGAGGATGTCCGGGTTGCGCGACAGGGTCTCCCATTTCAGGCTGCCCTCGTTCATGCCCTTGATCACTTGCTTGGACACCGTCACCAGGGAGATCGCCGACTGCACACCCGGGGTGTTCTGCATGGTCCACATCAGTTCGTCGATCGGCGCCATGGTCGAGTGGATCGAGCAGCTCTCGGCCGGCGTCTTGACCATCACCACCAGCACGTCCGAGCTGGTCGAGTAGTTGCTGATGATGAAGTTGTTGTCCTGGTTGTAGCGCGAGTCCGGGCGTAGCTCCGGCGCGCCCTGGTCGAGGTCGCCGATCTTCAGGTTCTGGCTGTACCACACCCCCCCGGCGAAGGCGACCAAGGCCAGGGCGATGGACACAGGTGCCACCTTGGCACTGGCGAAGTTCGACAGCAGGCGCCAGAACGGGTGCTCGCGAGTCGCGTCTTTCTTGCTGCGCTCGATGGCCTTCTTGCTGATGCCTACGTAGGAAATCGCCACCGGCAGCAGGATCAGGTTGGTGAAGACGATCACCGCGACGCCGATCGAGGCGCCGATGGCCAGCTCGCGGATCACGCCGATGTCGATGATCAGCAAGGTGATGAAGCCCACCGCGTCGGCGAGGATGGCGATCATCCCCGGCAGGAACAGCTGGCGGAAGGTCCGCCGGGCGGCGGTCAGGGCATTGTCGGCATCACTCGACTGCAGGGCGATGCCGTTGATCTTCTGCACCCCGTGGGAAATGCCGATGGCAAAGATCAGGAACGGCACCAGCATCGAATACGGGTCCAGGCCAAAGCCCACCACATGCATCAGGCCCAGCTGCCAGACCACTGCGACCAGGGTGGTGATCAGCACGGCAATGGTGCTGCGGATGCACCAGGTGAACCAGTACAGCAGGATCCAGGTAATGACCAGTGCCACGCCGAAGAACATGGCCACCATCACCAGGCCGTCGATCAGGTCACCGACCTTCTTGGCGAAGCCGACAATGTGCACCTTCACATTGGGGTTTTGCGCCTGGAACTTGTCGCGGATCTTCTCTTCCAGCAGGTGCGAGAACTGCTGGTAGTCGAGCTTGACCTGCTTTGCGGGGTCATTCGGGTCAGGGTAGCTCTCCAGCAGCGGCACATCGACGATGCTGGATTTGAAGTTGTTGCCTACCAGGCGCCCCACCTGGCCGGACTTCAGCACGTTGTCGCGCAATGTGTCGAGGCTGTCCTGCGAGCCGTTGTAGGTGTTGGGAATCACCTCGCCGCCCGAGAAGCCCTCTTCGGTCACTTCGCTCCAGCGTACGCTGGGGCTCCACAGCGACTTGAGGCCCGCGCGGTCGACACCGGGGATGTAGAACACCTCGTCATGGATCTGCCGCAGGGTCTCCATGTAGTCCTTGTCGAAGATGTCGCCGTTGACCGCCTCGACCGAAATGCGCACGGTGTTGCCGAGGTTGGCCAGGTCGTTGCGGTGCTCCATCATCTGTTCGATGAACGGGTGCTCGAGCGGGATCATCTTCTCGAAGCTGGTCGAGGGGCGGACCTGCGTGGCCTGCCAGAACAGGAAGATGCTGACCAGCACGCACAGGGCGATGACCACCGGGCGGTTGTTGAAGATCAGGCGTTCCAGCAGCGTGGCCTTGTCCTGGTGGTGCGGGTGCATGGTGATGCTCTCTCGGCTGGTCATGGACGCGCCCCCCCGGCAGCCTGGTCTGCGCCCTCGGCGCTGGCCAGATGTACCCCCCCTTGCCCCACCAGCAGCAAGCCACCGTTGGCCAGGCCACTGACACCGGCCAGGGCAATGCGGTCGGCGCGGTTGTAGACGCTGAAGGTCTGCCCATCATCGACACTGCGCAGCACGCTGCCGCCATTGCCGACCAGTACCAGGCTGCCGTCATCGAGAAGCGTAGCGCTTGCCAGGCCGAATTCGAGGTTGCCGCGCGCCGCCTTGAGCTCGATCTGCTGCCAGCTGTCACCGAAGTCGGTCGAACGGAACAGGTTGCCGCGCAAGCCATAGGCCAGCAACGTCTGCGCCTGGGTGGTGCCGATCACGCCGAACAGCGAGCCCTCGTAGGGGCCGGCGACCTTGGCCCAGGTCTGGCCGTTGTCGCTTGAACGGAACATGCTGCCCTGCTCGCCGACGATGAACAGGCCAGCGTCCTTGATCACGGCGATGCCGTTCAGGTGCAGCTGGTCAACGTTGTCCAGGCGCTCGGCGACGTCTTGCCAGTGCTGGCCTGCATCGCGGGTTTCCAGCAGTGCGCCATAGGCGCCCACGGCAAAGCCGTGCTGGGCGTCGAGGAACGTGACGTCGAGCAGTGGTGCTTCACGGGAAAGGTCTTCGAACTGCTTGCTCCAGGTCGCGCCGCCATCGTTGCTGGCGAGTACCTGCGCATCGTGGCCGACGGCCCAGCCGCGTTTGTCGTCAAGGAAGAACACGGCGGTAAGCAGTTGCCGGGTGGGCACCCGGGCCTGGGTCCAGGTGTTGCCCTGGTCATCGGAAAACAGGATATGACCGCGGTCACCGACCACCACCAGGCGCTTGCCGGCATGGGCGGCATCGATCAACAGGCTCTGGCTGGCCTTGGCCGATTCGGTCGAGTAATCGTCGGCGGCAGCCGCTTGCGCGCTGTCGGCCCACAGTCCCAGTGCCAGCGCCAGCATCGCGCCAGCCGCCAACGGCCAGGCACCGCGCCTGGCGTGCGTCATCAACCGCTCCCTCATGACCATCCCCTGTTGTGTTTTTCTTGGTGGGTCTGTGCGTTGAAAAGCCTGTGTTAGAGGCTTGGTGGGATCGTATCGGGGAAGGCTGAAGAATTACAACGAACGGGACGTTATGTTTTGTTAACGCCAAAAAGCCGGGGCCGCTGTGCGGCCCCGGGATCGGCCAGGCTTACGCCAAGCTCTTGCTCACCACCTCATACACATCACTGGACAGCGCCCCGGAAGCCAGAATCCGCTCCAGCTCACCCTTCATCAGCGCCTGGCGCGCATCGTCATATTTGCGCCAGCGGGTCAGCGGCGCCAGTTGGCGCGAGGCAATCTGCGGGTTCAACGCGTTAAGCTCAATCACCAGGTCCGCCAGGAAGCGATAGCCGGAGCCATCTGCCGCATGGAAGTTGACCAGGTTCTGCCCGGCAAAGGCACCGATCAGCGCCCGCACCTTGTTCGGGTTTTTCAGCGTGAACGCCGGGTGCTGCATCAGCGCCTTGACCCGCGCCAACCCGCCCGGCAAGGCGCTGGCCGCCTGCACGCTGAACCACTGGTCCATGACCAACGGGTTGTCCTTGAAATGCTCAGCGAAGGTTTCCAGTGCCTTGGCGCGCTCGGCCTCAAACGGCGAATTGACCAGCACCGCCATGGCGGTCAGGCGTTCGGTCATGTTGTCGCACTGGTCGAACTGCTCCAGGGTCGCTTCCAGCACCTGGGGCTTGCCGCTCTGCATCAGGTACGACAGGGCGATGTTCTGCAGGCTGCGACGGGCAAAGTGCTCGGCAGCGGCGACGTAAGGGGTGTTGCGCGACACCTCGCGGTGCGCCTGGTAGCGCGCCCACAGGCCATCGAACAGCTGCGCGGCGATCTGCTGGCGGGCGAACTCGCGGGCTGCGTGGATGGCGTCGACGTCAGCCACCTGGCTGATCTCGGTGAGGTAAGCCTCGCCCGGCAGCGACAGCATCTCGGCCACCATGGCGGCGTCCAGCGACTCGTTGGCCAGCACGGTGCCCAGGGCGGTGATCAGGCGCTGATCGAGTTGCAACGCTTCGCCACGCTGGTGCTGGCCGATCAGTTCCTGCAGCACTTGCACCGACAGCTGCTGGCCGGCTTCCCAGCGGTTGAAGCCATCGCTGTCGTGCTGCATGAGGAACATCAGCTGGTCGCGGTCGTAAGGGAAGCTGAGCTTCACCGGCGCGCTGAAGCCGCGCAGCAGCGAGGGCAGCGGCTTGGCCTGGATACCTTCGAAGGTGAAGGTTTGCTCGGCCTCGGTCACCGACAGCACGCGGCTGCTGCCGCCAGCAGCGGACTCACCGGCGAGGCGCAGCGGCAGGTCGTGGCCGTTGGCGTCCAGCAGGCCCAGCTCGACCGGGATCACGAACGGCAGCTTCTCGGCCTTGTCCGGGGTCTGCGGGCAGTGCTGGCGGAAGGTCAGGCTGTAAGTCTTGGCGCCGGCGTCGTAGGTTTCGCTGACGTCCAGGCGCGGCGTGCCGGCCTGGCTGTA
>Ga0213822_1000508_pt1 | contig 29572 bp, 20 predicted proteins | sample MC6MC0908MG_FD_179872 | JGI IMG/M metagenome (GOLD analysis project Ga0213822, IMG submission 179872) | Enriched soil aggregate microbial communities from Iowa State University, Ames, United States - MC6-MC0908-MG | ecosystem: Environmental > Terrestrial > Soil > Unclassified | place: USA: Iowa...
CTGATCGAGGATTCACCGACCGACCGCGCGGTGTTCACCCAATGGCTGCGCCGTGCCGGCCATGAGGTGCTGGAAGCGGACAATGCCGAAGATGGCCTGCAGCTGGTCCGCGACCAGGTGCCGCAGCTGGTCCTGATGGACGTGGTGCTGCCGGGCATGAGCGGTTTCCAGGCGACCCGGGCGATGGCCCGCGACGCAGCGATCAAGCACATCCCGGTCATCATCGTCAGCACCAAGGCGATGGAAACCGACAAGGCCTGGGGGCTGCGCCAAGGCGCCGCCGATTACATCGTCAAGCCGCCGCGCGAGGAAGAACTCATCGCCCGGATCAACGAGCTGGTGGCCTGATGCGCTCGCCCTTCGACATTCTTGAAGCCTACGAACGGCGCAGCCTGGCCCACGCGGTGCAGCTGCCCGGGCGGCAGTTCGCCCAGGACCTGTGGCGTGGCGTCGGTTTCCGTGTTGGTCAGCGTCGGCTGGTGTCCGATTTCCGCGAAGTGGTGGAGATCGTGCCGATGCCGCCGGTGACCCCGGTGCCATGCGCGCAGCCGTGGCTGCTGGGCGTGGGCAACCTGCGCGGCAACCTGTTCCCGGTGGTCGACCTGAAGTACTTCCTGGAAGGGGCGCGCACTGTCCAGCAGGAAGGCCAGCGCGTGCTGATCATGCGCCAGGCCGGTGGCGACGTCGCCCTGACCATCGATGAACTGTTCGGCCAGCGCAGCTTCGAGCTGACCCAGCAGATCGAGGCCGGTTCACTGGCCGAGGGACGCTACGGCCACTTCGTCGATCGCGCTTTCCATGCCGATGGCAACGAGTGGGGCGTGTTCTCGCTCTCGCTGCTGTCGCGTACCCCTGAATTCCGGCAAGCCGCGGCCTGAGGCCGGGCATCGCCCCCTGCATTGAAAATCGAGGTTGAACGATGAGTACTGCTTCGGATGCCACCAAGTCCGGCAAGCTGCGGCTGGGCGGCAGCAACCTCTGGCTGGCGCTGCTGGCCCTGTCGATGATCCTGTTCGGTGTGAACACCGGCGTGTCCACCTGGCAGGGCAGCCGCCTGGCCGATGCCGGTTCCAAGGCCGCGGACCTGCAGGTGCTGTCGCAGCAGCTGGCCAACCAGGGCCGTGACGCGGTCGGCGGCAACGCGCAGGCCTTCACCGCCTTCAAGGCCACCCGCAACGCGATCGAGCAGAACGTGTCGACCCTGCAGGGCCGCTACGGCAACGAGCCGGGCGTGTCCGGGGCGATCTCGACCCTGGCCGACACCTGGGCGCCGCTGGGCAAGCAGGCAGGCCAGCTGGTGGCCAGTGAACCGGCAGTGCTGGCCCTGGCCGGCAACGCCAACAACTTCTCCGGTGCGGTGCCGGGCCTGCAGGCCCAGTTGAACGAGCTGGTGCGTGCGATGTCCGCCTCCGGCGCGCCGTCGTCGCAGGTCTACAGCGCCCTGCAGCAGGTGGTGGTCGCCGGTTCGATGGCGCGTCGCGTGACTGAAATCCGCGCCGGCGGCACGGCTGCGGCCGCTGCCGGTGACGCGCTGGCCCGCGACATCACCGTGTTCTCGCAGGTGCTCGATGCGCTGCGCAATGGCAACGAGGACCTGGGCATCACCGCCGTGCGCGGCGCTGCCGCCGTCGCTGCGCTGGAGCAGTCGCAGCAGAAGTGGCAGGCGATGAAGCAGGACGCCGACGCGATCCTGGCCAGCTCGCGCCAGCTGTTCGCCGCGCAGTCCGCTGCCTCCGCACTGGGCCAGGGCTCGGCGAAGATGCTGACCGACAGCCGCAAGCTGTTCGAAGCCTTCTCCTCGTTCGGTTCGGTGTCCGACACCCGCCTGTTCCCGAACTTCTGGATCGGCGTGGTGTCCGGTGCGCTGTCGCTGATCGCGATCATCGGTTTCGTCTCCACCAACGTGCGCAGCCGCTCGCGCGAGCAGGAACTGCGCTACCAGACCCAGGTGGAGTTCAACAGCCGCAACCAGCAGGCGATCATGCGGCTGCTGGATGAAATCTCCTCGCTCGGTGAGGGCGATCTGACGGTGAAAGCCTCGGTGACCGAGGATATGACCGGCGCGATCGCGGACGCCATCAACTACGCGGTGGATGAACTGCGCCACCTGGTGACCACCATCAACGACACCTCGGCCAAGGTCGCGCTGTCGACCCAGGAAACGCAGGCAACGGCGATGCAGCTGGCCGAAGCGGCCGGCCACCAGGCCAACCAGATCACCTCGGCGTCGGACCGGATCGGCGAAATCGCCGCCAGCATCGAGCAGGTATCGCGCAACTCGGCCGAGTCGGCCGACGTGGCACAGCGTTCGGTGGTGATCGCCGCCGAAGGTGCCGGCGTGGTCCGCGAGACCATCCAGGGCATGGACCAGATCCGCGACCAGATCCAGGAAACCTCCAAGCGCATCAAGCGCCTGGGCGAATCCTCGCAGGAGATCGGTTCGATCGTGGAACTGATCAACGACATTTCCGAGCAGACCAACATCCTGGCATTGAACGCGGCCGTGCAGGCGGCTTCGGCCGGTGAAGCTGGTCGTGGTTTCGCGGTCGTGGCCGACGAAGTGCAGCGCCTGGCAGAACGTACCTCCGGTGCGACCCGACGCATCGAGAACCTGGTGCAGGCCATTCAGGCCGATACCAATGAAGCGGTCACCTCGATGGAGCAGACCACCGCCGAAGTGGTGTCCGGTGCGCGCCTGGCCGAAGACGCCGGTACCGCACTGACCGAGATCGAGCGCGTGTCCAACGCGCTCAACACCCTCATCAAGAACATCTCCATCGCCGCCCAGCAGCAGTCGTCGGCGGCGTCGGACATCACCCGCACGATGGGCGTGATCCGCCAGATCACCGGCCAGACCTCGCAGGGTGCCGGGCAGACCGCCGAGTCGATCGGCCACCTCGCGCAGCTGGCGGCCGACCTGCGTCGTTCGGTCGCCGACTTCAAGCTGCCGGCGTGACACGGGCAGGGCGGCGAGCAAGGAACCAGTCGATGAAGCATTTCCATTCCCCACGCCAGGATCCGCGCGACCGTCGCGCGGCGGCGACCGGAGCGCATCCATGAGCAGCCTGCGCGATGCGATGAGCCACGCAGCCTTGGGCTGGGTCAAGCCCGAGCTGGACGAGACCCTGCGCCTGGTGCGCAACGAGGTCGAGTACTTTGCCGAAGACCCGGGCGACAGCAGCCGCATGCGCATCTGCGCCGGCTACCTGCACCAGGTGCAGGGCACGCTGCGCATGGTTGAACTGTATGCACCGGCGATGGTGGCCGAAGAGCTGGAACAGCTCGCCATTGCTGTCGGCAAGGGCGAGGTCGCCGAGCGTGATGAGGCCTGCGCCACCCTGATGCGCGGCAGCGTGCTGCTGCCGGATTACCTGGAGCGCCTGCAGAACGGACACCGTGACATTCCGATCGTGCTGCAGCCCCTGCTCAACGAGATCCGCGCCGCCCGTGGCGAAGCGCTGATCAACGACAGCGTGCTGTTCGCGTTCGCGCCCGATTCGGTGACCGCCACCGAAGCGGAACTGGACCATGCACGCGGCAGCCTCAGCGGCCGCAACCGCGAGCTGCTGGACACCGTTGGCAACGCGGTCAAGGAAGAACTGCTGCAGGTCAAGGACGCGCTGGACCTGCACCTGCGTACCGACGGTTCGCCGCAGCAGCTGCAGGAGCAGGTGACCAAGCTAGGTTCGGTGGCCGATACGCTGGGCATGCTCGGCCTGGGCGCTGCGCGGGGCGTGGTCGTGCAGCAGCGCGACGCGCTGCGCGGGGTCGTCGAGGGCCGCCAGCAGATCGACGAAGACATGCTGCTGGATATCGCCGGTGCGCTGCTCTATGTCGATGCATCGCTGGACGACCAGGTTGCACACCTGGGTGCCAGTGGCAGTGGGCAGGATGATCCGAGCGCGGTGGAGAACCGGCGCACGGTGGAGGTGCTGGCGCACGAGGCGATCGCCAATTTCGCCGCCGCCCGCGAGCATTTCGTCGCTTTCATTGAAACCAGCTGGAACCATGCCGAACTGCAGGACGTGCCGCGCCTGCTCGGGGATGTCTCCGGCGCATTGCGCATGCTCGACCTGGGCACCGCTGCCGACTACCTGCGCGGTGTGCAGCAGTACATCGAAGCCGAGCTGATCGGCCGCCAGCGCGTGCCCAGTGGACGCCAGCTGGACACCCTGGCCGACGCCATGGCCAGCCTGGAGTACTACCTGGAGGCCCTGCGTGACCGCCGTCCGGGTCGCGAGGACATCCTCGACATCACCCGCAGCAGCCTGGAGGCGCTGCGCTACTGGCCGCTGCCCGAGCGTGACGTGGTCACTGCCGAAGCCGTGCAGCCGGTCGTGCGTGAGGCCGTGGCCGTGCCGGCCGCGCCGCTGCAGATCGAACCGCTGGACGTCACCGTGCAGACCGCCGCGCCGGTTCCGGGCGATGTGCCGGCCTCACTGCCCGATTTCACCTTTGATCCGCTGCCGGAGGCGCCGCCCGCCGACAACGGCCTGATGTTCGGATCGCTGGTTACGCCGGCGTTGTCGGCCGAACCGCACGGTATCCCGACGCCCCTGTTGTTCGCTGCCTCCAGCGCACCCGCGCCGGAAGTGCCGCAGTGGGAACTGGGCGGATTCGACGCATCGGCAGGCATGGCCGCGGAACGCAGCGACGAGCGCGCACCAACGTTCGACAGCTTCGATCCGGTCAGCTTCGATCCGGTGTCCGCCGAGCAGCCCAACACCGCTGCCTGGACGTTGTCCGATGCGCCGGTGCTGGATGAGGGCGACACGCAGATAGCCGCCGTAGACGGCAACGATGACGCCCTGCTGGCGACGTCGTTGGATGAGTCGACGTTTGCCGCGCCGCTGGATGCAGTCGTTTCACCGGCATTCGATCCGGTTGCCGCCGAGCAGGACGGCCAGACGTCGCTGAGCGACGACGTGGTGTTCCGTTTCGACAGCAGCCTGTTGCACAACGCCGATGACGTGTTGTCGCTGGAGGCAATGGAGACCCTGTCGCTGGACGACGAACAGGAGTCGCCTGCGGCGGTGGAGCTCATTGACGCAGTTGCGGTGTCCCAGGCCGACGATGGCCTGGCCATCGCAGAGCTGACCGACGCCAGCGCTGGGACCGATGCTGACGCTTACGTCGCGCCGACCGCTGATCTGCGCGCGTCCGAAGACCTGCCGGCATCGGCGGCTGTGCCGACCGTGGCCCTGGTCGATGTGGATACCATCGCGCCGATCGACTTCAGCGAAGCCGATGCGCAGTTCTTCGCAGAGCTGAATGCTGCCGCCGCCGGTTTCAATCCCCAGGCCATGCCGGCCACCGTCGTGGCGACTGAAACCGTGCCGCCGGCCGTGGCCGAGGGCGGGTTCGATGCGGGTTTCGACGACGATGCCGAAAACATCGACCAGGACATCCGCGAGGTGTTCCTGGAGGAATTCGACGACGAACTGGGCAATCTCGGCACGCTGCTGCCGGCATGGCGCATGCAACCGGACAACATGGACCGGCTGCGGCCGATCCGGCGCATTTTCCATACGCTGAAGGGCAGTGGCCGCCTGGTTGGCGCACGTACCCTGGGTGAGTTCGCGTGGAAGATCGAGGGCATGCTCAATCGCGTGCTCGACGGCAGCCGTGCCTCCACGCCGGCGGTGTTGGCGATGGTCGATCACGCATATGCGGCGCTGCCGCAGTTGAACGCGGCACTGCGCGATGGCCAGCGGGTCAGCGTCGACCTGCAGGCGATGCAGGCCATCGCCGATCGCGTGGCTGCAGGCGAAGAGACGTTCTACGTTGCGTTGCCGGGCGCCACTGCGCCGATGGCCGTGGCGCCGGCCGATGCGGTCGAATCGCTGGGCAGCACTGAGCCGCTTGTCGATGTACCGGCAGAGAACGCTGTCGAAGTGGCAGGTACTCCGGCCAACATCGACAGCGTGCTGCGCGAGATCCTGGAGGCCGAGGTGGAACTGCACCAGGCCACCCTGCAGGGCTGGTTGCGCTCGGCGCAGCAGGCGCCACAGCCGGTCAGCGACGCGTTGCTGCGTGCGGTGCACACCATGAATGGCGCCTTCGCGATGACCGAAGTGCCGGAAATCACCGCCGTTACGGGCGGCGCCGAGTCGTACATCAAGCGCGCCCTGGCCGCCGAGGTGGTGCCCGGTGATGACGCCGTGGCGGCACTGGACGAGACCGCACAGGCGATCAACGCGACCATGGACGCGCTGCAGGCCGAACAGCCGCGGATTGCGCCGCAGGCTGAACTGGCGCAGCGCCTGCAGGCGCTGGCCGGCGAGCTGCCGGAAGCACGCTGGCCGATGGGCGGGCTGGACGTCGAGGATGAAGACGAAGACCCGCTGCTTCCGCTGGTCGCAGAAGCGGATGCCGCCGACGCCGACATGGTCGAGCCGGTGCATGCGGTGGAGAGCGAGCCGGAGGTCGAACGCGACACCGGTGCCGAGGTGCTGGAGGCGCTGCAGGTCAGCGAGGACGCGTTGAGCGATGCGGGCCTGGAGTCCGCCGAATTGACCGGCAGCGATGATCTGTCGCGCTACTTCGATGCAGGGTGGCCGTCGATGCCGGACGGCCCGGCGCCGGAGTCGACGCTGGAAGTGGCTGCTTCCACGCTCGTTGCCGCGGAAATTGAAGCTGGACAGGCGGTGGCGACATCGGAAGACACCGCATTGGAAGACACCGCGCTGACTGCGGCGGATGATCTGTCGCCGTATCTGGATGCCAGTGCGCTGCCGGTTGACGACCGCGATCCGGATGTCCTGGATGTCGCAAACGACCTGAATACGCCGCTGCCATCCACAACTGAAACGGCGGTGGATGAAGACGCTGCTGCGCTGCCGCTCGACAGCGAGCTGTCCAGCCTGCAGGATGAAATGGCTGTGCCGGGCTTCGCAGACCCGGTCACGCTGGAAGCCGCGCTCGAGGCCGGCCTGCACGTGATCGACGAGGAGCAGGGCCAGGACGAAGACGGGCAATGGCCCGTGCTCGGCCTGCAGGCCAGCGAACTCGCGCCTGGCGAGGCGGAAGCCTTTGCCGAGGATGCGGACGTCGGCGGGGAGGCGGCGGTCGGTGAAGGAGAGAGCACCGACCAGCCGTCCCCGGCGACGGTGGAAGACGTCGGGGCCGCGGAGACGGCGCAGGACGCCATCTCGCCCTCGCGTTTCTTCGAGCTGGAAGATGCTCCGGGCCAGGCTGCCGCGGCGGACAGCGGCATGATCGTGGTGCCGGTCGCGGCGGAGGCTGCGGCGGTCGAGGTCGAACCTGTCGCCGTCGACAGCGTCGATGCGGCGGTACCGGCGGATGCGCCCCTGCCCGAAGCCCAGACCGAAGAAGCCCGGACCGACTCCGAAGCCGAAGAGAGCGCCGACCTGCTCGACTTCAGCATCTATGATCGCGAGCTGGTCGACATCTTCGTCGAGGAAGGCAAGGACCTGCTGGATCATTGCGATGGGCTGATCAGCGAGCTGCGCGAAGCGCCGCAGGATCGCGAAGCCCTGGCCGGCCTGCAGCGCGATCTGCATACGCTCAAGGGCGGCGCGCGCATGGCGGGCATCAATGCCATCGGTGATCTCGGCCACAGCATCGAATCGCTGCTGGAGGCTGTCGCTGGCGGGCGCACCGAGATCGAACGTCGTGATGTGCAGTTGCTGGAACGCGGTTTCGACCGTCTGCACCAGCTGCTGACCCGTACCGGCGAACATCGCATCGTCGAGCCGGCACAGGATCTGCTCGACGCCTTTGAAGCACGCACCACCACCGACATCACCGCCGCTGCCAGCGCAGCTGCAGCCAGTGCTGTCGTCGTGGCGGAGCAGGCCCCACAGGCGGCTCCGGCCGTGGCCGTGGTCGATGCCCCGTTGTCGGCACCGTTGCCGGTGGAAGGTTCCAGCGAGGAAGACCCGCTGGCCCGTCCGCAGCAGGAACAGGTGCGTGTGCGCGCCGACCTGCTCGACCGCCTGGTCAACCACGCCGGTGAAGTGGCGATCTATCGTTCGCGCCTGGAACAGCAGCTCGGCGCCTTCCGTGGCGCGATGGGCGAACTGGAACGCACCAATGCGCGTCTGCGCGACCAGCTGCGTCGCCTGGACCTGGAAACCGAAGCGCAGATCGTGGCCCGCTACCAGCGCGAGCAGGACCAGGCCGACCAGAAGTTCGATCCACTGGAACTGGACCGTTTCTCCACCCTGCAGCAGCTCAGCCGCGCGCTGAACGAGTCGGCCGCCGATCTGGGTGGCCTGCAGGGCGTGCTGGATGATCTGTCGCGCCAGTACGATTCGCTCCTGCAGCAGCAGTCGCGTGTCAGTTCGGAACTGCAGGATGGCCTGATGCGCGCGCGCATGGTGCCGTTCGACGGCCTGGTGCCGCGCCTGCGCCGTGTGGTCCGCCAGGCCGGCATGGATACCGGCAAGCAGGTTCACCTGACCCTGGAAGGCACCCACGGCGAGCTCGACCGCAACGTGCTCGATCGCATGGTCGCGCCGCTGGAGCACATGCTGCGCAACTCGGTTGCCCATGGCCTGGAAGCGCCGGAACAGCGTCGTGCCGCCGGCAAGCCGGAAGAAGGCGAAATCGCCATCCGCCTGCACCGCGAGGGCTCGGAAATCGTACTGGACGTGGCCGATGATGGCGCTGGCCTGGATCGTGAAGCGATCCGCCGTCGCGCCATCGACCGCGGCCTGCTGCCTGCCGATGCACAGCCGAGCGAACAGGAACTGGACAACCTGATCTTCGCGTCGGGCTTCTCCACCGCCGACCAGGTCAGCCAGCTGGCGGGCCGTGGCGTCGGCATGGACGTGGTCGGCAACGAAGTGCGCCAGCTCGGCGGCTCGGTCGACATCCAGTCGGTGCGTGGCCAGGGCGTGCGTTTCACCCTGCGCCTGCCGCAGACGCTGGCGGTCACCCAGGCGGTGTTCGTGCAGATCGGCGAAACCACCTTTGCGGTGCCGGTCGCCTCGGTCAGTGGTATTGGCCGGCTGTCGCACGAGCGCTTCGAAGCAGCCGACAGCAGCTACCGGTACGGTGGCGAAGACTATCCGCTGTACGACCTCGGCAGTCTGGTCGGCCAGGCCCCGGCACGCGCTGACGGCCAGGCCCAGGTGCCGCTGCTGCTGGTCCGCGCCGGCGACCTGCGCGCCGCCGTTGCGATCGATCAGGTGCTGGGCAACCGCGAAGTCGTGGTCAAGCCGGTGGGCCTGCAGATCGCCTCGGTGCCGGGCATCTACGGCGCCACCATCACCGGCGATGGCCGGGTGGTGGTGATCCTGGACGTGGCCCCGCTGGTGCGTCGTTTCCTGGCCAACCCGACCGCGCCGGTGCTGGTCAACGCACCCCGCCAGGAACGGCAGGTGCCGTTGGTGATGGTGGTGGACGATTCGCTGACCATGCGCAAGGTCACCGGCCGCATCCTGGAGCGTCACAACTTCGAGGTGAGCGTCGCCCGCGATGGCGTCGAAGCCCTGGAACAGCTGGAAGAGCGCGTGCCGGACCTGATGCTGCTGGACATCGAAATGCCGCGGATGGACGGCTACGAGCTGGCCACCGCGATGCGTGCCGACCCGCGCTACAAGGACGTGCCGATCGTGATGATCACCTCGCGCAGCGGCGACAAGCACCGCCAGCGCGCCTTCGAAATCGGTGTGCAGCGCTACCTGGGCAAGCCGTACCAGGAGCTGGACCTGATGCGTAACGTGTACGACTTGCTGGGGATTGCCCGTGTCCGTGAGTGACCTCGATCCGGTTCCGGCCGTAGCCCTGCTGGCCCGCCCGGGTGCGGCGCGTGAGCGCCTGCGCGAGGCGTTGGCCCATGCCGACGTGCAAATCGTGCTGGAAGACGATCCCATGACGCTGGAACCGCAGGCGCTGCATGATGCGCGCCCGCAGTTCGTGGTGATCGCGCTGGAAGCGGCCATTGAAGACGCGCTGGAGCGCCTGGAACCGGCGCTGTCAGCACCCGGCTTGACCCTGGTGTTCGACGAGGCTGAACTGGCCGCGCGTCGCGATGGTTGGGAAGCGCAGCGCTGGGGCCGTCATCTTGCCGCCAAGCTGCACGGCCACCAGCAGGTGCTGCCGCCCGGCGCCGAGGACGAACCGGCATTGCAGCTGGAGCCGGGCCTGCCGTCGACGCCGCCGGTGCCGAAGGAAACCGCGCTGCAGACGCACCTGGAACAGGCCCGTTCGTGGGCCGACGACGTGCCGGCTGATGGCCTCTATTCGCCGCCGGCACACCTGCACGAGCCCGTCGCGCTGGAGCAGGCGCTGGCTGCGCTGCAGCCGGTGCTGCCGGAAACGGCAGCGCCCGTGCAAGCAGCACCGGAACCGCCGCCGGTACCGGCAGCTGCGCAGTCGGTATTCACCGACCACACGGCCTGGTCGCTGGTTGACGAGGCCAGCGACGCGCCGGCAGTTGCATCGGCTGCCGCCTCGACCGAATCGGCGGAACCTGCATTCGATACCGGACATCTTTCACTGGTCGACCTGGACGCTGCCGCGCCTGCAGGCAGTCGCTCCGGCGCACTGCTGGTACTGGCCGGTATCGGCGGTCCCGATGCGTTGCGTCGCCTGCTTGCTGCACTGCCCAGCGGGCTGGCCGTGCCGGTGCTGGTGCACATGCGCCTGGACGGCGGCCGCTATGGCAACCTGGTCAAGCAGATGGCGCGCGTATCGCCGCTGCCGGTGCAGCTGGCCGAAGCCGGCCAGCGCGCCACCGCTGGCGAAGTGCACGTGCTGGCCGATGACATCGGCGTGCACGCTGCTGCCGATGGCCTGTATTTCCAGAGCGAAGCGCAGGGCATCTCGATTGCCGCGTTGTCGGCCGAGCACAGCGCGCTGGTGCTGCTCAGCGGTGCCGATCTGGCCAATGTGGGCCCGGCGTTGGACCTCGCCGCCGCCGGTGCCTGGGTGGCCGGGCAGGTGGGCGAAGGCTGCTACGACCCGGCTGCGGCGACGGCGGTGGTCGCCGCCGGCATGGTGGCCGGTGAACCGCAGGAACTGGCGCAGGTGATCGCCGCGCGCTGGGGCCTGGATGACGACGGAGATGCCGCATGAGCTACGCCAGCAATGATGAGATCCGTGGCGTCCTGATCTCGGCCGGTGCCGAACGGGTCCTGCTGCCCAATGCAACCGTGGCCGAGATGATGTCGCGGGTGCCGGTGCAGGCGGTAGCCGACGCGCCGCGCTGGCTGGTGGGTGAGATCGGCTGGCACGGCTGGCAGGTGCCCCTGGTGTCGTTCGCACGGCTCTCCGGGTTGGGCGAAGAGACGGTGGCCGGCCACAACAAGGTGGTGGTGCTCAAGACCCTCAACGGCAACCCGCAGCGCCCCTACTACGCGCTGTTGACGCAGAGCTTCCCGCAGCTGATTTCGGTACCGCGCGATGGCCTGCTGGCCGACGCGTCCGAGGAAAACCTGCCTGACATCGTGCACATGCGCGTGCTGCTGGGCGAACAGAGCGCGCTGTTGCCGAATCTCGACGCGCTGGAAGCTGCGCTGGATTCGCTGACGGCCTGACCGGAATCCGCCGGGCATGGCCCGGCGCTACCGCAGGCGTTCCGGATATCGGGTGGCGCCGGGCGATGCCCGGCGGGCGCAGCGGCCACCGGACCGGAGCCTTACCCCAGGTCGCCCAGCCGTGCCTGCAACGCTGCGATCGCGGCCAGGCCTGCGGTTTCCGTGCGCAGGATGCGAGGGCCCAACTGCAGGCCCTGGAAGCCTGCGGCGGCGAGCTGCTCACGGTCACGCGGCGACCAGCCACCTTCCGGGCCGATGGCGATCACCACGCCGCCGGCCGGCGCTGCCTGCAGTGTCGACAGCCGGTGCGCTCCCAGCGGGTCCAGGGTCAACCGCAACGTATCGGCAGGCAGTGCCGCGCTGGCCTGTGCCAGCGACTGCGGCGGTCCTACCTGCGGAATGCGCGCACGACCGGACTGCCCGCAGGCCGACTGCACGACGTTGTTCCAGTGCGCCACGCGTTTTTCCGCGCGAGCTGCATCCAGCTTCACTTCGGTGCGCTCGGCATTCACCGGCACGATGGCGCTCACCCCCAGTTCGGTGGCCTTCTGCAGGATCAGGTCCATCTTTTCGCCGCGTGCAATGCCCTGCAGCAGGGTGATGGTCAGCGGCGATTCGTTGGCGATCACCTGCACCGCGTCGATGCGTACCTGTACCTCGCGTTTGCCGGCCATGGTCAGCGTCGCGGTGTAGTCATGGCCATCGCCGTTGAACAGCACGCAGGTATCACCCTCGCGCAGGCGCATCACCCGCACCAGGTGGTTGGCCGTCTCTTCCGGCAGGGTCACGGTCTGGCCGCTGTGCAGCGCCAGGTCGATGGGGCAGCGGGTCACGCGCATGCAATCGCCTCGTCGATGGCCGCCAGCGTGGTATGCGCCAGCAGCTCCAGTTGTTCATCGTCCACGCAGTACGGTGGCATCCAGTACAGCACGTTGCCCAGCGGGCGCAGCACCACGCCGCGCTTCAGCGCCGCCTTGTAGGCGTGCAGCCCCAGCCGCAGCGCCGGATCGAAGGGCGTGCGCTTGTCACCGTTGCGGGTCAGTTCGAAGGCCACCACCATCCCGGCCTGGCGTACATCGGCCACGTGTGGATGGTCGGCGAATGGCGCGGCCAAGGTGCCCATCACCGAGGCGATGCCGCGATTGCGCGCGATCACATCGTCCTCGCCGAAGATGTCCAGCGTGGCCAGCGCCGCCGCACAGGCCAGCGGATTGCCGGTGTAGCTGTGGGAATGCAGGAAGGCACGTTCGCGCGAATCATCAAGGAAGGCGTCGTACAGCGCCTGCGTGGCCAGCACCGCAGCCAAGGGCAGGAAACCACCGGTCAGGCCCTTGGACAGGCACAGCAGGTCCGGCATCACCCCGGCCTGCTCGCAGGCGAACATCGTGCCGGTGCGGCCGAAGCCGGTGGCGATTTCGTCGGCGATCAGGAACGCACCATGGGCGTCACACAGTTCACGCACGCGCTGCAGATAGGCCGGATCGTGCATGCGCATGCCACCGGCACACTGCAGCCGTGGCTCCAGGATCACCGCGCAGATCTCGCCCGGATGCTGGTCGAACAGCGTGGCCAGGCCATCGGCGGCCTGGCGTGCGCGGTCGGCCGCACTCTGCCCGGGCTCGGCCAGGTAGGCGTCGGGCGAGGGCGCAAACAGGCCCTCGGCCAGCAGCGGCGCATAGACCCGGCGGTACAGCGGAATGTCAGCCAGTGCGAGGGCGCCCAGCGTCTCGCCGTGGTAGCCGTTTTCCAGCGAGACGAAGCGCGTGCGCCGGGTCTCACCGCGGTTCTGGAAATACTGGAAGGCCATCTTCAGCGCCACTTCGACGCCGGCCGAGCCGTTGTCGGCGTAGAACACCTTGGCCAGTGGCGCGCGGCCGGGCTGGCGCGGCGCGAGGGCCAACAGGCGCTCAGCCAGGGTGATCGCGGGCTCGTGGCCGAACCCGGCCAGCATCACCTGTTCCAGCTGTCCAGCCTGGGCGGCGATGGCAGCGCCGATGCGCGGCTCGGCATGGCCGAACAGGTTGGTCCACCAGCTGCTGACCGCATCCAGGTAGCGGTTGCCGTCGTGATCGATCAGCCAGGCGCCTTCGCCGCGGGCGATCGGCACCAGCGGCAACGTGTCCGGATGCTCGCGCATCTGCGTGCACGGGTGCCACAGGACCTTGAGGTCGCGTTGCCGCCAGTGCTGGACCAGCGGAGAGGGGGTTGGGTCTGCTAGCATTTCGGGCTCATGAACATGTTGCTGCCTGCACATTCTATCGGCCTCGGCGCACGCGCCGTCTGCCCCGGAGATTCCGCGTGAACGATGACCGCGCAAGGCGTCCTCTGCCGATCATCCATCGGATCACCGACGAGGAGAACGGGCCCTTCCAGCGCCAGCACCTGGACCTGGAGTTCTCCAACGGCGAACGCCGCCGCTTCGAGCGCCTGGTCAGCCGTGGCCATGGCGCGGTGGTGGTGGTGCCGATGCTGGATGAAGAAACCGTGCTGCTGGTACGTGAATACGCGGCCGGCATGCACCGCTACGAGCTTGGCCTGGTGAAGGGCCGGATCGATGCCGGCGAAACGCCGGAGCAGGCCGCCGACCGTGAGCTGAAGGAAGAGGCCGGCTATGGCGCTCGGCGGGTCGACGTGCTGCGCGCGATGACCCTGGCGCCGACCTACATGAGCCATCAGTCCTGGCTGGTGGTCGCGCGCGACCTGTATCCGGAGAAGCTGGCCGGCGACGAGCCGGAGGAACTGGAAGTGGTGCCGTGGAAGCTGGCCGATCTGGACCAGCTGATGCTGCGCGAGGACTTTTCCGAAGGGCGTTCGCTGGCGGCGCTGTTCATCGCCCGCCAGTGGCTGCAGGGAGCACGATGATCAAGCTGACAACGGAACTGCGCGAAACCGCGATCGCCATCGCCCAGGAAGCCGGGCAGGCGATCATGCAGGTCTACAGCAACGGTTTCGATGTGACACTCAAGGACGACGACAGCCCGGTCACCGCTGCCGACCTTGCCGCCGACCGGGTGATCCAGCAGGGGCTGCGCCAGCTGACACCGGACCTGCCGATCCTGTCGGAGGAGTCGCCGCTGGTGCCCTGGGAGCAGCGTCAGCACTGGGGCGCGTACTGGCTGGTCGACCCGCTTGATGGCACCCGCGATTTCGTCAAGCGCAATGGCGAGTTCAGCGTCAACATCGCGCTGATCTACCAGGGCGCCCCGGCCTTCGGCGTGGTCCAGTCGCCGGTCACCGGCATTGTCTGGCACGCGATGCGAGGCGAGCTGGCGTATCGCCGGCAGGGTGTGCATGACACCGTGCTGCGTACCCGTACACCTGCGACTGCGCCCCTTCGCGTCGCCGCCAGCCGCTCGCATCGTTCAGCGGAGACGAATGCCTTGCTGGCCCGCATGGGCGACATCGAGACCGTGGTGCAGGGCTCTTCGCTGAAATTCTGCCGGATCGCCGAAGGCGGACTGGATGTCTATCCGCGGCTGGGCCCGACCTCCGAATGGGATACCGCTGCTGGCCAGTGCGTGCTGCACGCGGCCGGTGGCGCGGTGCTCTCGGTCGGGACCGGCAAGCCGTTCCGCTACAACCGCCGGCCGACGCTGTTGAACGGCGATTTCATGGCGCTGGGCGATACCAGCCTGCCGTGGCGGGACTGGTTGTCCGATTGATCCAGGAGAAACGCATGAGCACGCACGAAACCCCTGCCACCGGCAACGCCAGCGCGGAGCTGGAGCGCCTGCTGGCCATCATGGCGCGCCTGCGCGACCCGCAGGGGGGCTGTCCTTGGGACCTGGAACAGAACTTCGCCACCATCGCCCCCTATACGATCGAAGAAGCCTACGAAGTGGCCGACGCGATCGATCGGGGCGACCTCGACGACCTCTGCGATGAACTGGGTGACCTGCTGCTGCAGGTCGTGTTCCATGCGCGCATGGCTGAAGAACAGGGTGCGTTTGCCTTCGCCGAGGTCGCGCGCGCGATCAGCGACAAGATGCAGCGGCGGCACCCGCATGTGTTCGCGGATGTCAGCGTCGACGATGCCGACGGCGTGATGCGCAACTGGGACGCGATCAAGCGCGCCGAACGCGCGGCAAAGGGCGATCAGGACACCTCGGCACTGGCTGGGATCTCCCGTGGCCTGCCGGAATGGCAGCGGGCGGTGAAGCTGCAGTCGCGCGCGGCCAAGGTCGGATTCGATTGGCCCGGTCCGCTGCCGGTACTGGACAAGGCGGCCGAGGAACTGCAGGAACTGCGCGAAGAGTTCGAGCGCGGCGATATCGCCGGCAACAAGACGCGCCTGCAGGAGGAACTGGGTGACCTGCTGTTCGTGTGCGTCAACCTGGCGCGGCATGCGGACATCGATCTGGGCGCGGCGCTGCGTGGGGCCAACCACAAGTTCGAACGTCGCTTCCGTTCGATGGAGGCGCAGGCCGAGGCACAAGGCGATTCGCTGGCCGCACTCGATCTGGATGCGCAGGAAGCGCTCTGGCAGCACGCCAAGGCCACCGAAAAAGCGTGAAAACGCTCGGTCTGTTCCTGCTGACCGCGCTGGCCGAGATCATCGGCTGCTACCTGCCGTGGCTGTGGCTGCGCAAGGGTGGCAGTATCTGGCTGCTGTTGCCGGCGGCGGCCAGCCTGGCGTTGTTCGCCTGGCTGCTGACCCTGTACCCGACCGCCAGCGGACGCGTGTACGCAGCGTACGGTGGCGTGTACATCGGCACGGCGCTGTTCTGGCTGTGGCTGGTCGACGGCATCCGTCCCAGCCGTTGGGACATGCTGGGGGCTGCGCTTTGCCTGACCGGCATGGCAGTGATCATGTTCGGGCCGCGGCAACCGGGGTAAACCGGCTCGGCGCTTTTTCAACGCGCGTTGCAGCCCAGCGCCGCCAGGTTGATCGCGTCGGCCATGCGCCGGTAGCCCTCGTCGTTCGGGTGCAGATGATCGCGGGTGATGTCCGCCGGCAATGATTCCGGCTGTTTCGGATCACGCAGGGCCGCATCGAAATCCACCACGCCATCAAAGCCGGTGTCCTGGCCACGCGCCCACTGGTTGATCGCAGTGCGGGTGGCAGCCGATACCGGTTCGTAGCGCTCCGAATCGCCGAAGGGCGTCAGCGTTCCTAGATGGGCGCGGATGCCATGTGCATGCAGCCGCGCGGCCACCTGGCGGTAGCCCAGCAGCATGTCTGCCGCGCTGCGTCCCGGCAGCGGCTGTGCGCCGCCACCGTGGCGGATGTCATTGATGCCTTCGAACAGGATCACCTGGTCGGCGTCGGCCACTGCGATCACGTCGCGATCCAGCCGTGACAGTGCGCTGTGGCTGCGGCCATGGTCCAGCAGCTTGTTGCCGCTGATGCCCTGGTTGAGCACCACGAAGCGGTCCGGGCACGCCTGCTGCAGGCGCTGGCCCAAGCGCTCGGGCCATTGGTTGAACGAGCCACGCGAGGCCGTCGCGCCCTCGGTGATGGAATCACCCAGGGCCACGATCACCTGCGGCCGGTCCGCGCGCTGCACCAGTACCGCAGAGAACACGTTCTGCTGGTAGCCCACGCGCACGCTGTCGGCCACCGCGTCCTGCTTTCCGTCGGCCACCCGCACCACCGTACGCCGCACCGCGGGGCGGGTGGGCTGCGGGAAGTACGCGGTCACGCTGATCTCCTGCAGGGCGGCAACCGGCAAGGGCAGTGCATCACTGAGCAGCGCTGCGCCCACCGGTACGTCGATGGACGTGCGTCCATCGACGGTGACCGGCAGCGCTGCCGCCTTGCCATCCTTCAGGCGCACCCGTACATCTTCCACATGCAGCGGCGTGGTGCCCAGTTCGTTGCTGATGCGCAGCCGCAGCGCATCGCCCCTGCTACCCAGGCGCATGTCCTGGCGCACGGTCTGCGCTGCGAACTGCACGGGCGCGTCAGCGCTGCCATCCTTGCGGTCAGGCGCGGGCGAAGCGGTCCAGGCGGTGACCCAGACCGGTGCGGCCAGCGCCACGGGGGCGGCCACGGCGGTGCCGATGGCCAGGGAAAGCAGGGTGATCCAGCGCTGCATGGGCTTCGGTCCGGTCAGGAGAAGTAGGTGCCGCCGTTGACGTCCAGATTGGCACCGGTGATGAACGCTGCCGCTGCCGACGCCAGGTAGACCGCCGCATCGGCGGCTTCGTCCGGCAGGCCCTGGCGACGCAGCGGCGTCGCGCCGGCCACCGCCGTACGCACTTCCGGTTTGGTGAATTCGTCATGGAAGCGGGTGGCGATCATGCCGCAGCACAGTGCGTTGACGCGGATACCCTTCGGCCCCAGCTCCTTGGCCATGGCCCGGGTGAAGGTCATCACAGCCGCCTTGGCAGTGGCATAGATCGCCGCACCAGGGCCTCCGCCATCACGACCGGCCTGCGAGGCGAAGTTCACGATCGCCGCGCCTTCGCCCATGTGCGGTACCACGGCGTGGGTGGTCAGGTAGGTGGAGGTCAGGTTGAGGTCGATGACCTTGTGGAAGAACGCCGGGTCGATGTCGGCCAGCGGACGACGCTCGACCATGCCGCCGGCCACGTTCACCAACACGTCGATGCGCTGGCCGAATGCAGCCTGCGTTGCTGCGACCAGGCCGGCCACGGCGGCGGGATCGGTGACGTCGGCGCGGTGGGCGATGGCCTGGCCACCGGCCGCCTTGATCAGCGCCAGCGTTTCCTGCGCGCTGGCTTCGTCGTTGGCGTAGTTGAGGCAGACGCGTGCACCGGCCGCAGCCAGCTTGATCGAGACGGCACGGCCGATATCACGACCACCACCGGTGACGATGGCCACCTTGTCCTGGAACGACATGCGGGAAACTCCTTGGTTTGCGGGGGAATGCGAGGAAATGGGGGGGGCTCAACCGTCGGTGCGGTCAAGCTTGTGGATCGGTCCGGTCCACCACCACAGTGCGGCCAGCGACAGCGGCACCAGTGCGGCAACGAGGATGAAGATCGGTGCATAGGAATGGCGGGTCAGCACCGGCACCAGCCAGGTGGTGATCAACGTTCCGGCCACCGCGGCCAGGCCGCCAAGACCGGCCAGCGTGCCCACCGAGCGGCCATCGAACAGATCGCCGGGCAGGGTCTGGATGTTGCCGATGGCGATCTGGAAACCGAACAGCACTGCTGCAATCGCCAGCACCGCAAACAGCGGCTGGTTGGCCAGTACCGCGCCCAGCAGGGCCGGTGCCATGATCACGCAGCCCAGCGAAATGGACAGCTTGCGTGCACGGTCCACGCTGTGGCCGGCATTGATCAGGCGCCCCGACAGCCAGCCGCCGCTCAGGCTGCCGAGCATGGCGCCGACGAAGGGCACCCAGGCGAACAGGCCGATCTGCTTGATGTCGAAGCCGAAGGTCTCGGCCAGATAGATCGGCAGCCACGATACGAACAGCCACCAGATCGGATCCAGCAGGAAGCGGCAGGCGAGCATGCCCCAGCTCTGCCGGTGGGCCAGCAGCGAACGCACGCTGACCTTCGGTGCATCCATGCGTTGCTGGCCAGCCTGGTCTTCCATGATCAGGCGCCGCTCGGCGTCACTCACCCACGGATGCTTGTCCGGGCCGGCGCGATAGACGAACAGCCATGGCAGCAGCCACAGGAAGCCAAGTGCACCGACCAGCACGAAGGTGCCGCGCCAACCAAGCCACAGGTACAGGCCGGCGATGGCCGGCGCCGAAACGATGGCACCGATGGACGCGCCCGCGTTGAAGATGCCCTGTGCGAGGGCACGCTCACGCGCGGGGAACCACTCGGCATTGGCTTTCACCGCGCCGGGCCAGGCACCGGCTTCGCTGATGCCCAGCATCGCCCGCACCACGCTGAAGGAGAGCATGGAGTGGGTGACCGAATGCAGCGCGATCGAGATCGACCACACACTGATCGACAACGCGAACCCCAGCCGCGTCCCGATCATGTCGAACAGGCGCCCGAACAGGAACTGGCCGGCGGCATAGAACAGCATGAACACGGTCACCAACAGTGCGTAATCGTCCTTGGTCGCGCCGACTTCCCTGGCGATCTCCGGCCACATCACCGCCAGTGCATTGCGGTCGATGTAGTTGATCACCGTGGCCACCGCGATCAGGCCGACGATCAGCCAGCGCACGGCCGAGCGCACCGGCACCCTGCGCAGCGTGGCCACGGCCGAGGGGCCGTTCATCGTGCATCCCCCTTGCTGCGGTCCATGCGCGCATGGCTGCCGCTCCAGCGGTAGGCATGGCCATCCACCGTCACGCTGTGTTCGCCCTTCGCCTCGCTGTCGTCGGCCACGCCGAGTGCGATGCGGGCGCCGCTGGCCAGGCGTAGCTCGAGCACCTCGGCATCATTGCCGCGGGTGCGGATGATCTGCTTGATGCGGCTGTCGGCACCGTGCACGTACTCGGCGGTGCCGTTGTACTCGCCATGCGGCTCCAGCACGCTGAAGAAGGTCACATCCTTCTGTCCTTCCACGCGCTGCAGCAGCGCCGGTTCGCGGCGCAGGTTGAACTCGGGATCATTGGCACCGCTCTCCACGAGCAACGCCTGCGCCGGCGCGCTGCTGCCGAAGCGGTAGGTGTAGAAGCGTCCGTCGAGCAGCCACGCCAGCGTGCGCGGCTCACTGCCGGCCTTGCTGCGTGCGTCCAGCCACAGGTGCTGGTAGCCGTTGTCGCTGCCGAGCACCGGGCGCTGGGCAGGGAAATGCTCGGCCTCGAAACCGGTGGTGACGATATGGCCGTTGAAGTGCAGCGGCAGGTCGTAGCGTGCAGCCTTGTCGCCGTGCACCTGCAGCAGGTCAAGCACCACCGGCAGGCCCAGTTCGGGGTGGCGCAGCAGTGCCTGGGTGCGGGTGAACACCACGCCCGGATAGGCATCGCGCATCGTCGCCGAGGCGATCTGGGTATCTGCGTCGGCCTGGAAGAAGCGCACCTGCGGGGCGAGTTCCTCACCGCGCTTCCAGTCGCCCTTGAAGTGGCTCTGCTCGTTCACCACCAGCGTGTTGTGGGCCACGGTCTGCTTGGCCCAGCTGCGGTTCTCGGCCAGATAGATGCCACCGCGCTTGGCTTCCACGTTGAGGAAGCGCGCCGCGCCGTAGTCGGTCACCACGGCATTGCCGTTGTCGTAGAACAACCAGTTGAGCTTGTCGAAGTGGCCGTGGCCCATGCCCTGCATGGTGTCCTTCTGCACCAGCGCCTGGCCGCGTTCACCGCCCATGCGCAGGATCGCCAGACCGCCGCGTTCACCGTCCGGGCCGTCGCGCAGCAGCATCGGCCGGTAGTCGAACGGTTTGGCTTTGTTGGCTGCCAACGCCTGCGCCACCTGCAGCCCTTCCGGCGACAGCAGCAGGCGTTTCTGCTGCTGGGCGACCGACAGCAGACGGTCATCGCCGGCCTGCGCATAGGCGATGCCGATGCCAGCCACCAGCTCTTCGGTATCGATGCCCTTGTCCAGGATCGCATCGTTGATGGGGAAGAACAGGCCGTCGTAGCTGGTCTGCACCAGCACGTCCACCGCCTTCAGCAGCACGCCGTCGCGGCGCGCGAAGATCTTCCGCTGCGGCTCGTTGCGTTCGATCGCGTTGGCAAACAGCAGGAACGGCGCCAGCGCATAGCGCTGGTAGTAGGGGCCTTCCTCGTAATAGCCATCGGGCGAGAACAGCAGGTCGATCTGCCGCAGGAAACCGAACTGGTCATCCTTGTGGCTGCCGCGCAGCGATTTCTCCACCAGTTCGCGATCACGCAGCACGTAGCCGGTCATGCCGGTGGCAGCCACCGCCCAGGTCGCGTGGTTGTGGATCTGGTCGTAGTTCTTCGGCTCGCTGGCCAGGAACTCGGCCATCGGCCGGAACACCTGCGATTCGATGGTCTGCCGGTCCTGCGGCGACAGGGCATCGCGGATCGCGTCGTAGCCCTGGATGGCGTTGACCAGCCAGACCGAATCGTTGAGCACCTGCCAGAACACCCGGCCGGGAATCTGCCCGCGTCCTTCCGGATGCGGGCCGAGGGTCGGGTAGAGCTTGGCGTACTGCAGCAGCATGTCGCGCGAATAGGCGACATAGGCCTTGTCGCCGGTCAGCCGGTACAGGGTGCCGGCGGCCAGCAGGGCCTGGTAGTTGCGCTTGTGCTGCTCATGGGTGCGACCGCCGCCCTTGTCCTTCGGCACCGGCACGTCGATGCCGGCTTTCATCATCTTCTGCAGCGATTTCTGCGTACGCGCCTGTTCCTTGGCGAACCACGGATAGCGGCTGCCTTCGCTGGCCATCTGCTGCCACTGCGCGGCGGTCACCAGTACCGGCGCGGTATCGCCTTGTCGCGCGGCTGCGGCAGGTGCCGCATGCAGCGGTGCCGTCGGCAACAGGGTGAAGGGAGCGGCCAGGGCGAGGGCGAGCGCCAGACGGTGGGAACAAAGGGACAGCGGCTGCAACCTCATCGATCAACTCCGGTGCTGGTGCGTGACAGGGCAACCTCGCCCACCTTGGGATACCAGTCCACCCCCGTCTGTTCGCGCGGGGTCATTGCCAGCGCCGGATCGGCGCCGATGGTGGGCAGGGGCGTTGCCGGCACCCACAGGCCGCTGGCGGCCTGCTGCAGGGTGATGCTGGCGCTGCTCACCCCGCCCGGGAACACGCTGCTGGCCTGTGGCGACTGCACGTTGTTGCTGAAGGCGATGCCGGCCAGCGAACTGGCCGCATTCGGTGGATTTTTGCTGGTGCGGTTGACGATCAGGTTGCCGCTGAAGTGGCTGTTGCTGGCGGCAACCACGATCCCCTTGGTTTCGTCATGGCCCACACCGAAGCTGATCTTCGCCACGTCGACGAAGGTGTTGCGGCTGATGGTCGCGTTGACCACCGGCGCGTAGCCGGACAACGGCGGATTGGCCTGTGCATCCATCACCGCCAGTGCCGAGCGGTTGCTGGAGCCGGCCAGCCGTTCGAAGTAGTTGTTGCTGACGGTCTGGTCGGCATTGATGATGCGCACGCCGCCGGTGCCGGCCTTGTCGTCGCCGAGGAAGAGGTTGTCGACCACCCGGTTGCCGTTGCCATGGCGCAGGGTCAGCGCGCCGGCCGAACGATAGAACACGTTGCCGCGGAAGGTATTGCCGCCGGACTTGTTGGAGACGATCTCGGTCTCGCCATCGCAGCCCTCGAACCAGTTGTTCTCCACCGTGCTGTTGGAATCGCTCAGCGAGGTGTCGCTGGTGCCTACACGGATCGTCTCTCCCCCATTGACGCCCAGCGCTGGCCGCGGGCCGAACCAGTTGTGGTCGATGCGGTGCTGGTTGTCCAGGCCCTGGGTGGCATCGCGCACCACCACCACCGTCGGGCCAGCGTTGGTCTTGCCGCGCAGCTGGCTGTGGTCGAGGCGGTTGTTGCTGCCGTACAGCGACACCCAGTAGTCCTGGTCGCTGCCATCGGGGTTGCTGTAGTCATCGATGACCAGGCCGGTCACGCGGCTGTGGCTGGCCACTGCCTTGCTCGACTCGCGGAACGCCACCACGGCGTCGCCCGGGGTGTAGCCGTTGCGGAATACTAGGTTGGAGACCTGCAGGTAGCTGCCGGCCAGGCGCAGGTCCGACCCCCCGCTGAGGATCACCTTGCCCGGCGTCTGCGCGCGCAGCACGATCGGTGCGGCGGCGGTGCCCTGGCCCTTCAGCAGCAGGCGCGCATCGGTCCAGGTGCCGTCGGCCAGCACGATTTCATCGCCGGGTTGCAGTGCGGCAGCGGCGGTGGCGAACTCGGCGGCATCATGGACCAGCCAGCTCGCAGCGTTCGCCGGCAAACTGGTCAGGCAGGTTGCCAGTCCAATTGCCAGGCAATATCCGAGGGTGGGTTTCGAAAGGCGGTGCGAAGTCGGTTGAATGCGCATGAAGTCCTTCCAGAGACGGCGGTGCCGCGGTTTCGGAGTGGGTGTGCATACCACTTGGTAGGTGTGTTGTAAGCCACGTTGCGCGCAAAGTCATGCTGCATCAGCACATGAAATGCCGGGCAACCGGTCTGAATCAAAGGTATTACGAAAAATCCAGTCCAGTTGGTTGACATTTCTGTGTCGGCGTGTCGAAGCTGCGTCCCACGCCTACCGTCCGGGCGATCCTTTGGGAGGAGGAAAACCATGCGGCAACCAGCCGGAGTTGTACGTCGTACACCGTTGTCACCCACACCGCTGATCGTGGCACTGCTCGCTGCGCTGGCGGCTTCGCCGGCCGTGCAGGCGCAGTCTGCCGGCAGCGGTTCCGGGCAGGACGCCACCACCCTGGACCAGGTCCAGGTCACCGGTATCCGCGAATCGATGCAGAGCTCGATCAACAAGAAGCGCGACGACACGGTGATCGCCGATGTGTTGTCGGCAGATGACATCGGCGACCTGCCCGCGCCATCGCTGGCCGATGCGATCGAAACGCTGACCGGTGCCGCCTCGACCCGCGACAAGACCGGCGCATCGGAAATCTCGATCCGTGGTCTCGGCGCCTTCCTCAGCAGCACCAACTTCAACGGCCGCGAGATCACCAACGGCAGCGGCGACCGCTCGGTGAACTTCAACATGTTCCCGGCCGAGCTGATCAATACGGTGGCGATCTACAAGACCCAGCGTGCCGACATCATCGAAGGCGGTGTCGCCGGCACCATCGGGCTGGAGACGGTCAAACCACTGGAGTACGGCAAGCGCTCGGCGCAGATCGATCTGCGCGGCAGCTGGGCCGAGTATGACAAGAAGTACCGCGACGACGATGGCATCGGCTATCGCGGTACCGCCAGCTACATCGACCAGTTCGAATTCGGCAACGGCCAGAAGCTCGGCATCTCGCTGGGCATCCAGCGGCTGGAGGGCACCGATCCGGAGGAGAGCATCACCAGCGGCTCCACTTGGTATGCCTGCGATGGCAGGCAGAACGTGGCCAATGCCAACTGCAATGAAGTCAGCGCCCAGGCCATCGCCAACGGCGCGCCGTACTACCTGGTGCCAAGCAGCCGCATCTATCGCCTGAAGCAGGAACGCAACGATCGCCAGAGCGAATTCGCGGCGATCCAATGGCGGCCCAACGACGTGATCGAGGTCAACCTCGATTTCGAACATACCGAGCGCAACTGGGACGAGGACCGCAGCGACCTGAGCCTGTCCAATGCACGACGCGGCATCACCCAGCGCGAGGTGGACGAGGATGGCATCGTCCGCCACCTGCATGGCAGCACTTCCATCGATTCGACCTCCAACCGCTACTGGCGCGGCGAGGAATACACCGGCGGTGGCCTCAATCTGATCCTGCGCCCCAGCCCGGCCTGGGAGCTGTCCACCGATCTTTCCTATTCGCATACCAACCGGCTGGACAGCGAGCGCATGACCCGGCTGCGCGCCAACCAGCGCGACGTCAACAACGCCATCGTGCCGGGTATCAGCAGCGGCGCCACCGGCTATGTCGACTACGACTGGGACTGGCATGGCGAGGTGCCGAGCGTCGCGCTGGCGCCGAACTTCGACCCGAACAACTGGGACGCCTACACCGGCGCGGCGCGGGTGACCTCCAGCGCGACCGAGAACGACCACAAGATCAAGGCCGGCCGCTTCGATGCCAGCTTCATGCCCGAGTCCGGTTTCTTCACCCGCATCAAGGGCGGCGTGCGCGCCAGCCAGGCCGACTACCGCCTGCGCGACAACACCCTGGTGACCGACTACGACCAGCGCGTAGCGGCCGACAAGGCGAAGATCATTGCCGCCAACCGTGCCTGCCGTGCACCGTTCCCGCAGGACGACTTCATGGATGCGGCCAGCGGCAATACGATCTCCTCGTGGGCGTACTTCGATCCCAGCTGCCTCTACGAGTCCTTCCGCGGCACCAGCGACAGTGGCCTGGACCCGGACTTCCAGGACCCGAACAACGTCGATGTGACCGAGAAAACCCGCGCGCTGTACCTGATGGGGGAATTCAGCAGCACGCTGTTCGGCCTGCCGGTCACCGGCAATGTCGGCCTGCGCTGGGTCAAGACCGACGTGCGTTCGGAAGGCGTGCGCACCGACCTGGCGGTCATCGACAACGGCGACGGCACGATCCGCCTGCAACCCACTGGTGATTTCACCACCCAGGTGTTCAAGGCGGGCAACGACAAGCTGCTGCCAAGCCTGAATGCCGCGTTCGAGCTGAAGCCGGACCTGTTGCTGCGGGTTGGCGCGTACCGGGCGATGTCACGCCCGGATATCGCCGCACTCGGTGCCGGGCGAACCATCAATGTCAGCAGCGATGCCACCTATACCGGCCTGGCCGACGCGCTGGACGACATCAGTGCCAGCGGCAATCCGGCTGCGCAGCCGCTGATGTCCTGGAACGGCGATGTCTCGCTTGAGTGGTATGCGAACCCGGACACGCTGCTGGCCGGTGCGGTGTACTGGAAGCAGTTCAACGGCGGCACCGCGACCGCGCTGGTGCCGGAGACCTACACCCTCAACGGACAGACGGTGACCGTGCCGGTGCGCCAGCAGGTGACCACCGATGAAGACAGCACTCTGACCGGTATCGAGCTCAGTGCCACCCACCGGTTCTCGTACCTGCCCAAGCCGTTCGATGGCCTTGGCTTCAAGGTCAGCTACAACTATGCCGACGCCGACTACCAGACGCAGGATTCGCGGTTGGGCGAGCAGTTGGCCGCCGATGGATCGATCATTCCGGCCATCGTTCCGCCGGCCGGCCTGAGCGGCTTCTCGCGGCATGTGCTGTCCGGTTCCCTCTACTGGGATGTGGGCCGCTTCAACATCCAGGCCATCGGCAAGTTCCGTTCGCACTATTACCAGGACTTCACCGGCAACACGGCGCAGCAGAACCGCTACTACGATGACAACACCAGCGTCGACCTGCGTCTGCGTTACCGGGTGAACAAGCAGCTGTCGCTGTCGCTGGAACTGATGAACCTGACCGACGAGCCACGCGTGGCGTACCAGCCGCTTTACGGGAATTTCCGCGAGGTGGTGAGCTACGGGCGGCGCGCGTATTTCGGTGTACGATACAAGTTCTGAACAGGGCGGCGCGGCCAATGGTCGCGCCGTCGCTCCAACCGGACCCGCACCGTGCCCGGTGGCCGGGGACGGGCCCGGAGGGAACCGCCAAGGGTCAGCCGCATGTCCGCCAACCGTCTCTACCAGACCATCGCCGCCAAGCTCCGCAAGCTGATCGAGGATGGCGAATATCCGTCGGGTTCGCGCCTGCCGGGCGAACGTGAACTTGCCGAACGCTTCGGCGTCAGCCGGGTCACCATCCGTGAGGCGGAAATCGCCCTGGAAGCGCAGGGCTGGATCGCGATCCGTATCGGTTCGGGCGTCTACGTGAAGCCGCGCCCGGCCCAGGCTGCCGGCGGGCTGCCCGATATCAGCGCCTTCGACCTGACCGCGGCGCGTGCCGTATTCGAGGCGGAAGCCGCAGCGCTGGCGGCAAGCAATATCGATGAGGCCGGCATCGCCGAGCTGCAGGTGCTGGCTGAAGCGCTGTGCCGGCGTGACCTTACCGATGAAGAGGCCGGCGACTACGACCGTCGCTTCCACCTGGCCATCGCCCGCCTGTCGGGCAACCCGGTGGTCGAGTATTTCGTGCAGCAGATCTGGCGCATGCGCAGCGAGCTGCCGCGGGTGACCGAGGTCTACGCACGGGTGTGCCATGACGATGGTGCCAGCCGCGCCGACGAGCACATGGCGATCTTCGAGGGGCTGCGCGCGCGCGATCCCGTCGCTGCACGCAATGCGATGCGCCATCACTTCCAGCGCCTGTTCGAGGCGATGCTGGAGGCGACCGAAAGCCAGGCGCTGGCCGAGATCCGCCGGCAGACCCAGCAGGACCGCGAGCGCTTCCTGGCCACGACCCGGATCTGAGCGGGTTCATCCTGCAGCGCCGGGCCACGCTCGGCTGCTTTCGGCTGGAACGTGCGGTACCCGCATCGCAAGCATCCACGCGCTATGCTGGGCTCCGGACGTCTCCCATAAGGAAAGCGCGATGTTCCCGACCATGTTCTTCAGCGCGGTGCTGGCCTTCGTGGCCGTGGTCATCCTGTTCAAGGCAGTGCGGATGGTGCCACAGGGCTATGAATGGACCGTCGAGCGGTTCGGCCGTTACACCCACACCATGTCGCCCGGCCTGCATTTCCTGATCCCGATCGTCTACGGGGTGGGGCGCAAGGTGAACATGATGGAACAGGTGCTGGACGTGCCCGGCCAGGAAGTGATCACCAAGGACAACGCCGCCGTGCGCGTCGATGGCGTGGTGTTCTTCCAGGTACTGGACGCGGCCAAGGCCGCCTACGAGGTATCGGTGCTGGAAGTGGCGATGATCGCCCTGGTGCAGACCAACATCCGTACCGTGATCGGCTCGATGGACCTGGATGAATCGCTCAGCCAGCGCGAGGTGATCAACGCCAAGCTGCTCAGCGTGGTCGATCATGCGACCAACCCGTGGGGCGTGAAGGTCAACCGCATCGAGATCCGCGACATCCAGCCGCCGCGCGACCTGCTCGATGCGATGGCACGGCAGATGAAGGCCGAGCGCGAGAAGCGCGCGCAGATCCTCGAGGCGGAAGGTTCGCGGCAGTCTGAGATCCTGCGTGCCGAAGGCGAGAAGCAGGCTACGGTGCTGGAGGCGGAGGGGCGGCGCGAGGCCGCATTCCGCGACGCCGAAGCGCGCGAGCGCCTGGCCGAAGCCGAAGCCAAGGCGACCCAGGTGGTGTCGGCGGCGATCGCCGACGGCGACGTCCAGGCCATCAACTACTTCATCGCCCAGAAGTATGTGGAAGCGTTCAAGGAACTGGCCACGTCGCCGAACCAGAAGCTGGTGCTGATGCCGATGGAGGCCAGCGGAGTGATTGGTTCGATCGCCGGCGTGGCCGAGCTGGCCAAGCAGGCCCTGTCCAACCAGGAAACCCGGCCGTCGGCAAAGCGGCCGCCACCGATCGGAGGCTGACATGCGCTGGGAAGTCGTTGCCTGGGGTGCGTTGGCCTTGCTGCTGTTCGCCGCCGAAGCGCTGGCGCCCGGCGCGTTCATGCTGTGGATCGGCATCGGTGCGGCGGCGGTGTTCGCGCTGGTAGCGGTGTTCGCCGATATCCCGGTGCTGTGGCAGGTGGTCGCTTTCGTGGTGCTGAGCGTGCTGTCGATCCAGTGCTACCGGCACTGGGGCAAGCCGCGCGCGCGGCAGAGTGACGCGCCGCTGCTGAACCGCCGCGCTGAACAATTGGTTGGGCGGGTGGTGCCCTTGCAGCAGGCCATCGTTGGCGGGCAGGGCAGGGTCAGCATCGACGACGCGTCGTGGCAGGTGAGTGGGCCGGAGCTGCCGGCCGGCACGCTGGTGCGGGTGGCGGCGGTGCAGGGCAGTGCGCTGGTGGTCGAGGCGGTCGCCTAGGGTTTCCAGCCAACGGCGCACCCCCTCGTGGATTGGCCGCTTGATGCGTCGGGGTCTGTTTGTTGGGTCGGACGGGTTGGGTTCGAGGGGGACGCCGTGAACCCATCCCTGGGGGCTTGGCCGCGGCATCCATGCCGCGGACACCCCCGCGAACCCAACCCGCCCGACCCCCGACAGATTCCGTGCGCGTCCAGAGCACGGAAAAGAAATCAAAAGCGGGAAGCAAACGCCGGTCGCTGCGCTCTGTGTGCCCGGGGTCGGATCCCTTTCCGCAGGCAAGGACTTCGACCCTTCTCTCCATATATGTATCGACATCCACAACCGCTCTTGCCTTCCGTCCCGTCACCGGGAACTCCGGAAGGGAGGGGCAGCGTGGGCGCGCGGGGGTGTCCGCCGCATGGATGCGGCGGCCAAGCCCCCAGGGATGGGTTTACGGCGTCCCCCGCGTGCCCACGCTGCTCCGACCAAGCCGAGAGAACCCAGAGCCGACACGCTTCGGCTTTGCGCTTTGCGCCCTGGCATGTAGAAAGCGCCCGCCGGCCGCAGGCCGGCCAACATCCCCCCGCTGCGCTGCGGCGCGACCTGCGGCCGACCGATCTGGGATAATGCGCGTTCTTGTTTCCTCTGCTGCCGGACCCGGTCATGACCCAGAAGACGCTGCTCAACGATACCCACCGCGCCCTTGGCGCCAAGATGGTCGATTTCGGGGGTTGGGACATGCCCATCC